>Ga0206816_1085_pt1 | contig 24898 bp, 19 predicted proteins | sample Alteio_BWOrgCont_88_FD_152866 | JGI IMG/M metagenome (GOLD analysis project Ga0206816, IMG submission 152866) | Enriched cells from forest soil in Barre Woods Harvard Forest LTER site, Petersham, Massachusetts, United States -... | ecosystem: Environmental > Terrestrial > Soil > Temperate forest >... | reverse complement strand
AACAATGAACGAACCAATCCACATGCACGATGTCGTAGCGTTGCTGGAAGACGTGCCCGCCGCGAGCTGGATCGATACAAAGAACAATAATCTGGAAATCAGGTAATCAGGAATAAAACCTTGCGAACTTCATTTCCTTTCCTGAGTTCCTGATTTCCAGATTCGCCCTTCCGTCATTTTTCGGATTCCTCCTGCGGAGGAAAGAGGATTTCCCCAGCGTACCACTCCTCCACCTTCTGCCGCGCCCAGGGTGTCTTGCGCAGAAACGTCAGGCTCGATTTCACGCTCGGCTCAAAAAGAAAACACCGGATCGGAATATACCGCCCCATCTCCTCCCACCCGTGCTTCGCCACCAGCGTTTTCAAGACAGTCTCCAGCGTCACCCCGTGCAGCGGATCGCGCGGATGTTTCCGCGCCGGGGCAGGGGAGTCGGATGGTTTCTGTTCAGGTTCTGACATGTGGGAAGTTAATTGCAGACGCGAAGCAACCGCAAGCGGATGCTGGATGCTGGATGCTGGATGCTGGATGCTGGATGCTGGATGCTGGATGCTGGATGCTGGATGCTGGATGCTGGATGCTGGATGCTGGAGTCGGTTATTTAAGGTGAGTTAGTTTTCCTGTCTTGAAAGCCACCTAAGGGATTTGGAAGACTGGACAGATTTCGGGCCGCAATTTCAGGAAAGTGAATCTGGAAATCAGGAACTCAGGAAGGGGTTGGAACGATGCTGGATGCTGGATGGGCGTGGAACGTTCGTAGAACATTGCAGCCCTCGCCCCTCTGCATCTCTGAGAGTCGATTCTTCTTCTTTGCGATCACCTTAGGGGGATAGAAAGAAGAATTCCGTGGAACATTATTTGCCGCCCTCGCCCCGCGGCGTCTCCAAGAGTCGGCTTTCTTTGCGAGCACCTTAGGGGGGTGGAAAGAAGAATTCGTGGTTTCTCTGTGAGTTCCAGATTTCTTCGCTTCCGTCATTTTTCTCCATCTCCCACCGCCGCTCCGCTATTCGCTGCCGGCGCCGCCTTCCCATTTCCCTTTGCTCTCATAATCCAGCCTCCGTTGCTGCCGCTGCGAAAAAAGGCAAGAAAAAAGGTGACACACAAACATCCAAATCCTCAAAGTGACGAATTGCGAATTTCATAGTATAACCTTTTTTATGAGCTTCTTTAAAGATTATCCATTCGATGAGATTTCCGAGAAACTTAACTCGTCGTTGCGGATTTTTTTGGATACAGAGTACGAACTTTTTCATTTTGAGGTTAATGAAAGAACGCTAACGCAACATTTGTCTTTTTATTTACACGATCAATTCAGTAAACAGGGATTAAATGTTGATTGTGAATACAACAGGCGATGGAAAGAGGATGACGGTTAAATGATTCCCAAGACTCTTCCCGATTTGAGACCTTCACAGATTCTTTCTGATGATATTTGCGCGACAACTGTTTATCCTGATATTATTGTGCACATCAGAGGGAAAGAGCGGGCCAATCTACTGGTGATTGAAGTGAAGCGATACTGCGATTGGGATGTTGTTGACGATCACGATTCAGCAAAGCTGAGGGGATTCACAGATCAAAACGGATTATTTCGATACACGTGGGGCGTGTTCCTAAATTTTAAAGTGCGCGGCGGTTTTCCTCATGCCAAAGCTATATGGTTTCATGATGGAAAATGCATGGGAAAGGATAACGTGATACTCAGTAAAAAGAAATCACCACTTTCAGACGATTGAAATGCATGCGCCTACAGTGGTAAATTCTTCATACTCAAAAAGAACCAGAGTTTTTCTTCTGGACTCAGCTATCGCCACGTTTTAATAGCGATTGATTTACTGTATGTTGTTTTAACGTCGGAGTCACTTTGAGTATTTTCGACGCAATGGGAATTCCAGCCTTCTCCAAATCCTCATTTAGTTTAGAAAGAGTAAGTTTAACTATAGGATCGTTATCTTTTTTACCTAAAGAAAGAGCTTCGAGAACCGCCTGCTGAGATTTAGAAGGATCCGCGCGCAGCTCTTCACGAGCGTAATGAATTTTAGCGCGAATATAATAGCTTTGGAGTTTAAGTACTTTTGCGAGTTCCATTGCCTCATTATATTTCGCCCTGGCTTCTAAGGTATTACCCGCACGGTATTCAATCAGACCCGCTGTCGCTAACAAGGCGATCTCCTGTTCTGGAGGGCAATCTTTACATGGGTATTGAGTTAAAACCTTTCTCGCGTCTTCTATTCTTCCTGAGCAGGCATAAGCGTATACGAGATTGTTAATTAAAGTGGGGTCACCAGGATTTGCAATCAAGCCTGTGTGCACGATCTGTATCGCCTTTTTGAAATCTTCCTGTGCAGTAATGGCGAGAAATGAACCGAGGCCAGCAGGTCGTGATGAAAAGGGTTCATCAGTCTGCCATGCTTGCGTAGCCGTAGTCGCTTGATTCCATTTTTCAGCCTGAATCAAAAACCGGGCGTTGGCCTCAAAGCTCCGGGGTAGTTTTAATAAATTATTCTGCTGCTCAATGGCGATCTTATTTTTGGCCCATAGAGCTTGCGCAAGGGCGTTTTCAGTAGGGTCCAAAAGCGCTCTTCTAAATAACTTCTTTGCCTTTTGGCTATTGCCACCAGCTAATTCCGTAGTCGCAAGTGCGCTGCCCAATTCAGAGAGATGGAAAGGTGAGATACTTAATGAGTCGAAAGTTCTTCGTGCTTGTTTATGAAATTTAGAATCTTTTCCAAGTATTGCAGCGACGGACAAATGTGCAGAAAGAAGCCAAGAATCCGAGGGAGTTCGGGAACTGCCATTTAAGACATCGAGCGCTAGGTCGGGATCATCCTGATGAAGAAAAAGACGTGTGGCACATCGAAGCACAAATCGGTCGTTTGGCGCAAGATGCAGCGCCGTCAGAATTGCGCGGCGGGCTTTTTCGGGCCTGCCAATAATGGAGTAGCCAAGCGCCAGTTCCACCCAATGGATTGGACTATTGGAAAAATTCGAAAGTATACGGCGGATAGAACCAATTATAGATGGGTTGAAAACGGGTGTGTGTGTTGCGCTTAACTCCGGTTCAAGAAAAGGGTTTTTGGCGATGGCCCACTCGAGGGCATGTCGCGCGATATCCTTGATGAATTCGGAGGCAACGACATCTTCCCCACTCAAATATTGGGCGGCTTCAGTCAAGGCCGGCCAGTCCTTTTCGATTAGGGCGGCAGTCAGTAATTCTCCCGCAGATAGAGGACTCTTGAATGCGACCCAATTATCTTTTGCTAATGCAAGATCAGCGCGAGGATTTTCAGGAGTGCGGCTAGATTTAAGAGAGCCAAGCTCCCCAAGTGCGGCCGTTGTAGCAAAATCCCTCCAGCGAGGGATGACGCGACGTGGCAACTGAACAAACTCGTTCATGTCCTCAATTCCATTTCCGCAATCACCTTCATTCGATGGAATGCGGAAACGTAGCGCTCCACGGAGTATTTAGCGCCTGCAATCATTTCATGATTCTTTGGATGGCCCCGTTTAGCTGGGTCGGGCTGACAAAGTTGCTGGATTGTCGTAATTAATAGTTCACGAAGAGGTTCAGGAATCTTGTCGCGCACTTTCTGAAGAACTTCAGCAAGAGCTCGAGTGAGGGCGGGAACCACGTCTGGATAGTCGCCATGATACATTACCCAATGAATCTCCGGTGGCGTCTGACTGAAAATAGCGGTTGTTATTGAAATTCCGGTGATTGCTGTGAAAGCCAGATTCCCAAGTAGGTATAGATCCATCGCCAGAAATCGTTCGCCCCAATTCAACGGCCTATAACCGTAATAATATTCCGGAGGCATGTAACCAAAATCCCCAACACGACCGTCATTTTTACTCGCGACGCCTTTTCGCGCGGCGCGTCCCAAATCGGTCAACTTTGAATTGTTCGTGAGATTTTTGATTTTGATCGTGCCATCAGCGAGTTTGCGGAGTTGCTCGTCATCCACGCCAAAAAAAACTACGTTAGAGGGCTTCAGGTCCTGATGGGCGATATTTAATCCATGCAACTGTTGTATTCCTACAGCAGCTTGGTGAAGGGTGCTGAGCCACCAAGCTAAATCAACAGCGTTCGTCTGAAGCAGTTTATGGGTATCGCCATCAGCCAGTTCAAAAATAAGAAAAGGAAATCCAATGTTGCCGAGCGGAGGGACGTCGAGAGCAATTTCTCCATACTCTAAAGCGCGCACCACACGGGTCAGCTTTTTTTCCTTACAAGCATCCATGAGCTGTGATTCAAAAATATGGGCGGTCGTAATTCGATTCAGGGTTTCCAGTACGCTCACCCCCTCGTTCCCATAGATCTGAATGGCTTTTATGACGTCTAGAACTTTAAGGAACCCCCTTTGACCAGTTTTGATATTCCTGGCCTTGTATGGGATGCAAAAATTTCCTCCCGTAGAACCGTTGCTTTTTAGGTTAATGGATTCTTCAATTAGCCATTCGCCCAAAACAGTCTTACCAATAAGGTCTCTGGCTGGATCTGTGAGAGTCATTTTCGTCGGTCTGTTGTCAATGAACGTCGACTATTTCTGATTTTAGTCTACCGGAATTTGACTTCACTCTACCGTCACGCTCTTCGCAAGATTCCGCGGCTTGTCCACGTCGCAACCGAGCTTCACGGCGGTGTGGTACGCCAGCAATTGCAGCGGGATCGCGGTGAGGATGGGGCTGAGGTAATCCGGACTGCGCGGAATATAAATCACGTCATTGGCGACCTTCATTTCCGCCTGTTTATCACTTCCAGTCGCCGATTCCAATACGAAAGAGACCAAAACTTCCTCCTTCCTTCGTGCTCTTCGTGGTGAAAATTACATTGCTTCAGTCAGACTGTCCGATTTTCGAGGACTGACATTTTATTTCGGGGATTGCCTTCACATCGATGCAATGCACCGTCTCGACAAGCCGTTTCGTCGTTGTTTTTGGAAGCGTCGCGAGATCGCCGTCCTCGAAATAACACAGCGCTTTCAGAGGCAGCATTACGTTGAAGTTCGCGCCGTAAACGGTTCTTGCACATCCCAGCCCGGTTTCCAGAGAAACCCCGGACTTTAAAATTGCCGCTATGTCGATGTAGTCTTTTGCCTCTGACCGTTGCAGGATCACCCTGAGCTTGGTGGCGAAGATATCATTGATGGATGCGATCTCGATTCCGTTTTCTGGCACGATGTCGGGCGCGGCGGTCTGGCATAGCGGCAGGTTCCCGAAGAAGGAGATTTTTACGGGACCGTTGCGATCCACGAGGATGGTGAGTGTGTTTGCGCTACTTTGCAGGATTTCACAATTTTTGGCGAACGGCAGGCTGGCCTGAAGTTCCGCGGGGTCGAATGGCTCTGCGGAAAAAAAGTCAAAATCCACGGATGTCCGGTGCCCGAGGCGCAGGGCCAGGGCCGTTCCACCATAAAGGACGAAGTGTCCGGGAACGGCGTCTAATTCCTTCCAAATCTGTTTTTGCGAGTCCGGAAGTATCGCAAGGTACAGGTTCATAAGTTCCTGGCCGGGAGCGGAGGGACAGGGGTCATGCCGAACCTGTGGTGCCAGTAATGCCAGCTTCGGGGGTCGATGACACCGGGTGGCGCTTTCCGAAGCGCTTTTTTCCAAGCATCGGGCGCATATTCGTTTTCTGTCGCAACGATGTCTTCCAAAGTTCCGAGTGCCATGACTTGGGCGAGAAACCTCGTTTCGTCCTGCAATGCTTCTTTAGGCGTGGTCCACCAAAAAAGCCGCTTTGCGACGGTCAGGATCGGATTATTGATTTTGCGCTGTGGAGGCATGGCTGTTTTGTCCGTTTCGTTCGGAATACGCGGAACCGCCGTCCGTTATTCTACTCCACCGTCACGCTCTTTGCCAGATTTCTCGGTTTATCCACATCGCACCCCAGCTTTACCGCCGTGTGATACGCCAGTAATTGCAGCGGGATCGCTGTGAGGATGGGGGAGAGGTAATCCGGGCTGCGCGGAATATAAATCACGTCGTTCGCCACCTTCTCCAGCTTCGTGCAGCCCTCGGTGCCGATGGCAATGATCGGCCCCTGGCGCGCGCGCACTTCCTCGATGTTGCTGATGTTCTTCTCCAAAATCGAATCCTCCGGGGCGATGAACACGCTCGGCACCTCGGGGGTGATGAGGGCGATGACGCCGTGCTTCAACTCCGCGCTCGGGTGCCCGCTCGCGTGGATGTAGCTGATCTCCTTCATCTTCAGCGCCCCCTCGAGCGCCACGGGATAATTGAACTGCCGGCCGAGGAACATCATCGCCTTCGCGTCCGCGTATTTGTCCGCGACGGATTTGATGTGGTCGTTCAGTTTTAAAATCGCGCGGATTTTGTCCGGTAGCGCCTCCAGTTCCTCGATCACCTGGATGCCTTCCGTGGTGGACATGTGCCGGATGCGCCCCAGCAGCAGCGAGAGCAGCGTGAGGATTGTGACCTGCGATGTGAACGACTTCGTGGCCGCCACGCCGATCTCCACCCCCGCGTGCATATACACCCCGCCGTCGCTCTCGCGCGCAATCGTGGATGCCACGTTGTTGCAAATGCCCAGCGTCCGGTGGCCCTTCCGCTTGCTCTCGCGCAATGCCGCGAGCGTGTCCGCCGTCTCGCCGCTCTGGCTGATCACGAATACCAGCGTGTCCTTCGTCATCGGCAGATTGCGGTACCGGAACTCGCTCGCGAATTCCACCTCCGTCGGCAGGTGCGCAAGCGTCTCGAGCAGATATTCGCCCACCATCGCCGCGTGGAACGCCGTCCCGCACCCGCAAAGCACGATCCGCTCGATCTCGCGCAATTCCTTCGACGTCATCTCCAGCCCGCCGAGCTTCGCGGTCGCCTCCTCCATCGAAAGCCGCCCGCGCATCGCGTCGCGCACCGTCTCCGGCTGCTCGAAAATTTCCTTGAGCATGTAGTGCGCGTAATCCCCCTTGTCCACGTCCTTCTCCGTGAACTCCACGCGGCTTACCTCGTAGCCCGAAGCGCCGCCGAGCAGCGTCGTGATTTCAAACTGCCCGTGGTCCAGCGCAACGATGTCGTAATCGTTCAAATAAACCGCGTCCCGCGTGTGCGCCACGATCGCGCTCACATCGCTCGCGAGGAAATTCTCGTCGCCGCTCCCGATCCCCAGCACCAGCGGGCTCCCCCGGCGCGCTCCCACGATCCAGTCCGGCAAATCCTGGTGCAGCACCACGATCCCGTACGTCCCCACCACCAACTTCAGCGCGCTCCGCACTGCTTCCACCAATCTCGATTTCGAGTGTTCCCCCTTCGCAGCGTCGTAAAATTTCCCGATGAGATGCGCCAGCACCTCCGTGTCCGTCTGAGATTTGAACGTGTGCCCTTCGCGCGCCAACTCGTCCTTCAGCGTCTGGTAATTCTCGATCACACCGTTGTGTACCAGCGCGAGACGCCCGCTCTGGTCCATGTGCGGGTGCGCGTTCGCGTCCGTCACTCCCCCGTGCGTCGCCCACCGCGTGTGGCAGATGCCGCTGTTCCCCTTGATCGGGCTCCGCTGGATCAGTTCCGCGAGATTATTGATCCGCCCGATGCATTTCCGCGTCTCGATGTGCCCGTCCTGGATCACCGCCACGCCCGCCGAGTCGTATCCCCGGTATTCGAGCCTGCGCAGCCCGTCCAAAAGGATCGGCACCGCTTCTGTTTTCCCGATGTATCCGACGATTCCGCACATAAGTTTTCAATGGTGACATTTTTTCCAACACCCTGCAAGATACATGCAAAAGCGAACCAATTACTCCCATGCCATCCACCGAGCCCGTCATCCCGACTCCTGTTTCACAAAACACCCTCGCCATCATCATGGGCGGCGGTGCCGGCACGCGCCTTTTTCCGCTCACCATGGACCGCTCCAAGCCGGCCGTCCCGCTCGGCGGCAAATACCGGATCGTCGATATCCCGATCAGCAATTGCATCAATTCCGGCCTGCGCCACATCTACGTCCTCACCCAGTTCAACAGCACCTCGCTCCACCGCCACATCGCCGCGAGCTACAAGTTCGACCATTTCTCCCGCAGCTTCGTTGAAATCCTCGCCGCCCAGCAGAAGCCGAGCGGCTCCCATTGGTACCAGGGCACCGCCGACGCCGTCCGCCAAAACCTGCGCGATTTCCTCCAGCGCCCCTACGAGCATTTCATCATCCTCAGCGGCGACCAGCTTTACCGCATGGATTACCGCAAGGTGCTGCAACAGCACATCGATAAAAAATCCGACATCACGCTCGCCACGATCCCCGTCTCGCGAGCCGACGCTTCCGCCTTCGGCATCATGCATACCGACGCAGAGCGCAAGATTTTCCACTTCGACGAAAAGCCGAAAGACCCCGCAATCCTCGACGAGCTCCGCATCCCGCCCGCGCTCCTCAAGGAACTCGACCAGCCCGCGGACGCCGACCTCTACCAGGCCTCCATGGGCATCTACGTCTTCAACCGACAGGTGCTCATCGACGCCCTCGACAACGACCTCGCCGATTTCGGCAAACACATCATCCCGGCCGTCCTCGATAAATACGCCGTCCACGCCTACATCTTCCAGGGCTATTGGGAGGACATCGGCACCATCCGCGCATTCTTCGACGCAAACCTCAACCTCACGAACCTCCTCCCGCCCTACAGCTTTTTCGACACCGCAGCGCCCGTTTACACCCACGCCCGCTTTTTGCCCGCCAGCAAGATCAACGGAGCCACCATCAAGCAGGCCGTCATCTCCGATGGCTGCGTCATCTCCGATGCCCACATCGAGCGTTGTGTCGTCGGCGTCCGCAGCTACATCGACAGCGGCACGACCATGCGCAACAGCATCATGATGGGCGCCGATTTCTACGACTTGAACACCCCCTGCAAAATCCCCGGCACCCCCGAGCTAGGCATCGGCAAGAACTGCGTAATCGATCATTCGATTATCGATAAGAACGCCAGGATTGGCGACAACGTTGTTATAACACCCGAGGGCAAGGAGGAAAATTTCGACGGTCCGAATTTCTTTGTGCGCGACGGAATCGTCGTGGTTCCCAAAAATGCCGTCATTCCCTCGGGCACGTGGGTGTAAAGGGCATTTTAAATTTAAGATTTCAGATTTCAGATTGAAAATGCGAGGCGCTTCGCGCTTGTACGAATTCAATTTGAAATGTGACGCGACATGCGTTCAAAGATTGTACGGCTTATAAATGCCGACTAGTAAAATCGAAGCGCAATATATCAAAACAGGCATCAATGCCTGAAGCCACCATGCGCGCCTTATGAAGATCAATAAAGGTGCTCTGAATTTCGGTGCCATCGCTGCAAGCGTGAAGATGAACCAGACTATAACGAGAGGTTTCTGATAGAAATCCACATTTCCGCCATCGAAAGTCACAGTGATCAATTCCACCCCGGTCATAAAAACCGCTAAAATCAATGTGAGTCCGGAGCGCGATATCTTCATATCTTTGACAGAAGGTAGTTCATGGATTACGCAGATTCACGTAGATAATTATCGAATTGAAGAAAGCACGCGCCTCATTTCAATTTGAAATTTGCAATTTGAAATCTTAAATTCCTCCATGCCCGACACCATCCTCATCACCGGCACAAACCGCGGCATCGGCCTTGCGCTCACCGGCGAACTCCTCTCCAAAGGCCACACCGTCATTGCCACCGCCCGCAACCCCGCTTCATCCAAGGGATTGCAGGAGCTTGAAGTCAAATATCCCGAGCATTTGTCGGTTGTGAAAATGGACATCAGTTCCGATGCTTCCGTGAAATCCGCGGTCGCGGAAATCGTTGCGAAGTTTCCCGCGCCCGACGTGCTGGTGAACAATGCCGCCGTGTTTCCCGAGGAAGGCGACGAGCGTTTTATGGAAATCGACCTCGCCCATTTCCGCACCGCCTTCGAGACGAATGTGATCGGCGTCGTCCGCGTGATGCGCGCGTTCCTCCCGCTACTGGCGAAATCCAGGAACCCCCGCATCGTCAACATCTCCTCCGGCGCAGGCTCCGTTTCCGACAAGGACGACTCCGGCTACTTCGCGTACTCCACCTCGAAGGCCGCGCTCAACATGGTCACCCGCGCCGCCGCCGCCGAGTACAAGCCCGACGGCATCACCATCGTCGCGCTTTCCCCCGGCTGGGTAAAAACGGACATGGGCGGCCCGAATGCGCTCATCACCCCCGAGGAATCCGCGGCATCCATCGCCAGGACGATCGCGGGCCTCACCATCAAGCACACTTCCCATTTCCTCGATCGCGACGGCACCGAAATGAAACCGGGCTGGTGAGGGGGGAATTTCAGATTTCAAATTGTAGATTTCAGATTGAAAATGCGGGGCGCTTTGCGCTCTTAAATTCAATTTGAAATTTTAAATCTGAAATCTGAAATTGCTAAAACTCCTCGAGCACCGCGAGCAAATGTTCCATCGGCAGGCCCACCACGTTTGAGTGCGATCCCTCCACCGCCTCGATCAGGCCCATCTCGTTTTGCTGCGCAGCGTAGGCGCCCGCCTTGTCGAGCGGATTTACCCGCGCGATGTATTCGCGGATCTCCGCCGGTTTCATCTTGCGGAAGGTCACTTGCGTCATCGCGATGAACCCGCGCTCCTTTCGCGCCGCGCGATGCTCCAGCCACACCCCGGTGAACACCTCGTGCGTCCGCCCGCTCAACATGCTCAGCATCTCAAACGCCTCGTTGAACCCCGCCGGTTTTCCCAGCGCCCTGCCATCCAGCGCCACCAGCGTGTCCGCCGCCAGCACCAATGATTCCGGCCGCGCCCGCGTGACCTGGTGCGCCTTGATCCGCGCGTTGAGGAGCGTCATTTCCCCCACGGTCAGGAAATCCGGCATCATCTCCGGCGCGTCCGACGGCAGCACCTCGACGGTGAATCCGTGTTTCAGCAAAAGATCGCGCCGCCGCGGCGATGCCGATGCCAGGATGATATTTCGTGACATGCCGGCAATATATCGTGTCCCTTCCGTTTTGGGAAACAATTGCTGCCACGCGTCCACCCCTTGCCCTCCGCTCCCCTGATTTCTGGTTACTGCTGCACTGGCGGCGGCGGAGGAGGCTGCTGGCCCGCGCCACCCGCCGGCATTTGGGGCATCTCCGGCATTTGCATCTCGTGGTAATCCGGCGGCGGCACGAGATCGGTGTCATCCACCGGCTGGTTCTTGATCAGCGTGAGCGTCATCGTCAACACCTGGCCGTTTGCCATTGTCGTTTCCGTCTTCACCGGGATTCCGTCGATCTTCGACGTGTCCGGCGCCTTCTGTCCGAACTTCTCCTGCAGCCCCTGCAGCTTCTTCATCTGCGCCTGGATCGACACGTAATCCGGGATGTCTTTCGTCACCCAGAACTTGAATTTCGCCCCCTGCATCTCCGCGGTGTAAATCTCCGTGTTGTAATCCCCCACCTTTTCCTTTTTGCCCGAGTCCGCGATTTTCGGCGGCTCCACCGGGTCCGTGTTATTCCCCTGCGCCTTCTTCATCTGCTCGATCAATTCCTTCGCCTTCGCGCCCGACACCTTCATGAACATTTTTTGCGTGTGAATCAGCGTCACCATGTCGCCGGTCTGGATGTCGAGGATCGTGCTGATCTGCCCGTTGCCCACGTCCACCCGGGCCTTGTCCCCCTTGATCTTCATGGTCATATCCTGGCCCTGGCCTCCCACTTGCATGTTTTCCACGATCAGCAGGTCGGCGCGTGCGTTCAACGAAGCGATGAGAAATAAAACTGCGGCTAGTTTTTTCATGGGAAGGGTGGGGGAGCGATGGTTGTTAATTTTTATCGGGAAACTGCGGGACAACCTTTCAAGCCTGCTCCATAACCCGCCCTTTTGAAAGCGCAAAACGCCATCCTCCCTTGGTCAGGCATTTCTTTCTTCATCCAGCAACTGGCATCCAGTATCCAGCATCGTTTCTTGCTTTTTGAGCAGCCGCATCCACTCGCGGCCTTCGCGGCCGGGATATGCCGCCCCCGGCATCCACTCCCGCTCCAGCAGGAATTTCCCGCCAAAAAACGCGTCGAGCTCCGCCTTCGTCACCCCGTACGGCGGGCCGTCATCATCGTTGCCGGGATCGAGATAGAAAATCGCCAGCAACCGCCCGCCCGGTTTCAGCGCGTCCGCCACGCTATGCACGTATCCGGCCCGCATCGCCGGATCAATCGCGCAAAAGCACGTATGCTCCCACACCCAGTCGAAAGCCCCCTGCATGCCCGCCGGCAGATCGAACAAATCCGCGAGCAAATAATTCTCCCGGCCCGTCTTCGGAAATCCCTCCGCCCGCGCAATCGCCGATGGCGCGACGTCAATCCCCGTCACCTCGTTGCCCGCGTGCGAAATCGCCCTTACATCATGCCCCGACCCGCACCCCGGCACGAGCACCTTCCCCACCAGCGGCGGATAGCTCCGCAAATATTCCAGCAACCCCGGACTCGGCGCTCCCTTTTCCCAAGGCGTATCTCCCTCTTGATACCGCGATTCCCAATCCGCGTTGCTCATTGGCTATTCTTCATTCGGATTTCGTCATTCGTCATTCGACATTACGCTTTTTCCAAAGCGTCCCCCTTGGGCGGGCGTAGCCCCGCGCAGCGGGACGAAGCCCCCAGCACCACCTTTTCTTCATCCAGAATCAAGTATCGAGCATCCAGTATCATTCTTTTCTCCTCCACAGCGTCCCCAGCGCCACCGTCCACTGGAACTTCCGCGCGTGCTCCCGGATGATCATCGGCAGATCCACCTGTTTTACCAAGTCAAACGTCCCATCCAGGTACCGGTGCAGCCCGTCCAGCGTCGTCGAGTTATCGTCGCACAGCCATTTCTCCCGCGGCGTGAATTCCTCCAGCCATGTGCACGGCGTGGTGATCGCGAGCTGGCCGCCCGCCTTCACCAGCCCCGGCAGCCGCGCCAGAAACTTCGCGGGGTCCGGCAGCCGGCACAGCAAATTCGCCGCCAGCACGATATCGAACGCCCCCAGGTCCTCCCGCAGCGCCATCGCATCCCCCGTCTCAAACGCCACCCGCTCCCGCACGATCCCCTGCGGCACACGCGCCATGCAGGGCGACGTCCGCGCCCCTTCCTCCAGCCGCTCGAACGCCAGCTCGCCCACCTGCGCCAGCACCCGCGCCGCCCCGATGAATCCGCTCGAAAAATCAATCCCCGTCACCGACCCGCAATGCCGCGCCAGCTCGAAACTCGCCCGGCCCACCGCGCACCCCACATCCAGCGCCCGCGCCTCATCGGGCGCCGGCGGGAAATCGAGCAGCCCGTTCACGCTCCGCTCCGGGAAATGCAGCGCATCCCGCACCCCCTTCGCCTTGATCCCTCCCGTGAAAAAATCCTCCGCAAACCCGTAGTGAAACAACAGGTACTCCGAAAGCAGCTTCTCCGTCTCATAAATATTGTTCATAAAGGGAAACGAAGTTTAAACCGCTCACCGCCCGATTCAAACAAAAGCGTAGCCCCCTTGAGCGGGCGTAGCGCCCCGAAAGCTTTCGGGGCACGAAGCCCCTTTCATCCAGCATCCAGCATCGTCATTTCTCCTTCCCCCGCCGCCCCCGATAATGCACACTCCCGCCTCACGCATTCCGTATCATGCACATCCAGGACATCTTAAAGGATCACGCCACCACATTTTCATTCGAGTTCTTCCCCCCGAAGACTCCCGCCGCATCCGAGGCCCTCTTCCAGACCATCCTTGAGCTCGAAAATTACCTCCCGCATTTCGTCAGCGTCACCTACGGCGCGGGCGGGTCCACGCGGCAGTTGACCCACGACCTCGTCGTCCGCATCAAAAACGAAACCAAGCTCAACCCCATCCCGCACCTCACCTGCGTCTGCCACACCCGCGACGAAATCCGCTCCATCATCGGGCGGTACGCCAGCGCGGGCGTCAGCAACATCCTCGCCCTCGGCGGCGATCCCCCGCGCATCGAGGGCTACCGCCGCGCGGACGACCACTTCCAGCACGCCGCCGACCTCGTCGCATTCATCCGGGAATTCAACGCCACCGGCGCGCACCCCGACAAGCGCGGCTTCGGCATCGGCGTCGCAGGGTTCCCCGAGGGCCATCCCGCCACCCCGAACCGCCTCCTCGAAATGGATTACCTCAAGCGCAAGGTGGACGCCGGGGCCGACTACATCGTCACCCAGCTTTTTTTCGACAACCGCGATTTTTTCGACTTCCGAGACCGCTGCAAACTCGCTGGGATCAACGTCCCCATCATCGCCGGCATCATGCCCATCACATCGGTCAGCGGGCTCAACCGCATGGCCGAGCTCGCCGGCGGCGCGCGATTCCCCGCGAAGCTGTTGCGCGCCCTCCAGCGCTGCCAGGACGACCCCGAAATGGTCGCCCGCGTCGGCATCCACTACGCCTCCGAGCAATGCCACGACCTCCTGCAAAACGAAGTCAGCGGGATTCATTTCTACACGTTGAACAAGGGCGACGCCACCCGCCAAATCTTCGCCAGCCTGGGGCTGCGCAATTCACGCGCCGGGCGGCCCGCGTAAGCAAAGCCCACTCTTGAGCGGGCGTAGTGGCACGAAACCCCTTCAATTCCCCTTCCGTAAATCAGGCGTACTATTTTTTTAAGTCTTTATGAAATTCGCCTCTACCATCACGAGTTGATCGCCTTTCATTCTGTAATTAATGTGGTATACTCCATCCCCTTCGCCCGTAGACACAACAACACCTACTTTTTGGCCTTTGTCGTCTCTTAGCCAAATGCAAAGCGGTTTATCGGCGGAAAGAACCTTTAGTTCGCCTTGTATTATCGTTTTTAGTTTTTTGGAATCGAAATTTTCTTTCGCCGAGCTTGCAAGAAAGAGCAACCAACCAGTGTCCACCAAAACTGTCGAGTGGAGATCTTTTATTTCTCCAGATAACTCCGCTGAACTTATAATCTTGATTTCAGAGATGAAAGATAAGCCATCTCCAGATATTTCGCAAATTTGAATCTTATAAATACCATCAAATCCATTTAATTTTAAGCATCCATCAAGCGACCACTTATCGCTAATCAGCAACTGTGACGATTCCACAACCAAACTTACGTCACACTCTGATTTAGAATCAAATACTTCAATACGATACCGCTTATTTTTATAAAAAAACTTTTCTAAAGTAAAACAAACAAACAATACTCCAAGTCCCAACGGAATAACTATAGGGCGGCTATTATTGAAAATAATACCCGTAAATAATAGTACAACTAAACCATACAAAAATAATTTTTGAAATACATTCACTTTATTTGTCCTCAATAATAAGTGGACCGAAATAGTATCTCCCAATCCAGTAGCCACTTCCGGCGGGTGCACCCACCATACCCAGGCGAAACATCCAGCGGAGCCCCAGGTTATTTCCAAGTGTTGAATTCAGATTACGACTAATCAAGAGGCCGCTGTTCCAATTCGAATTGCCCAGACCGCGCATTATCGATGGGACCGAATTATCGAAGGATTTCTGCATGATAAACATATGTTCGTAGGTCAGCCCCTTAGCCCCTCCTCGACTCGCTCTAATAGCATCAAAATTTCGATTGTCAAAAAAGAATCGTTCCAACGATGTCGGTTCTCGAGTGAGATAATTTCCAGCCATTCCAGCTTTGTATTGACTCCATGCGGCACTCAAATCCGACTGGGTGAATCTGCCTGCATTGATGCTCCGAAATTCATTCCATGTTAACCTCTCTGCAACAAAAGTTGAGTCTTCAAAAAAGACACCAAGGCTCCGCTCGGCCCCTCCTGGGGCTAGAATTAAAACCAAATTAAAATTAAAATTAGCATCTGAACGCTCTACGCTGCCATATGACTTAGTGTATGCCTGATGAAATGTTTGAAAGAGTGGGTCTTGCTTTCCAGTAATAAGACTATCAGGGTGGTTGAATGTATGCATCAACGGGAGAATTAAATTAAGGAAGGTTGCTGAATATAGGGAAGCTTCGTGGCTGAAGCCACTGCCGGTGGGCGTTGCATCATCCATAGCTGCCTGCACCTCTGGTGGCAGTCCCCACGAAGAGATGTATAAAGGTCTTGTTCTTGAACTCTCGGGCAGGCCTCCATGGTCCTCGCGATAGTTTGCATAAGCAGCCGCCATGCCTCTCCCATCACGGAGATTGCCATCCCAGCCATAATTTCTTAAATCGATAGGTGAGGAGCCGCCTCCGCTGCTCATAAGTTCCAAAGTGATGTTCCGGTCCGCCTCCCCAACCGCATCGTAATTCCCCACCGGGTCGTCGTTGCAATAGGCGTAGAGGTTCACGCCGCCGTCTTCGCGGATCGGGTCGCGGTTGAGCCAGGTGAGCGTCGTCGGGTCGAAATAGCGTTTCCCGAAATAATAATACCCGGTCTCGCAATCGTAGAGCTTCGTCTGGAACCGGAACGGGCAACTCTCCGCTCTCGGCCCCGTCGCGCCAAGCACCTCGCCGAAGGGGCCGTAGGTGTAGCTGGCCACCTGCTGGCCGGTCGCTTCATCCACCAAGCCCGTCACGTTCCCGATCCCGTCGTAGATCGGCACACTCACCGTCACTGCCGGGCCCTTCTTCTCCATGATCTCGACCAACCCGCCGATCCCCGCCTCGCTGTCGATGTCCCCGCTTACATCCGGGCCCCATGTGTAATACCGCTGCGCCAGCGTATCGCCCCCGCCGTCCTTGTCGATCTCCATCACCGGGCGCCATTTGTCCCAAAGCGTCGTCGTTACCTTCGTCACGATACCGTTCACATTCACCGTCTTCTTCACACGGCGGCCCTGCAGGTCATAAACACAATCAATCTCGTTCGGCGTCGCCCCCAATGGTGTGTTCGCCTCGGTAATCGCGGTCAGCCGGTCCAGGTTGTCCCATGTGAAACTCCACCGCGAATCGCTTGTGCGATTCCCATCCGTGCCATCGTAGCCCAGGCCCTCGCTCGCCGGCGGCACAAACACCTTGCGCGTTTCCGTTGCCAGCGCGCTCGCGCTCGTCCCCGTGGCCGCCAGGCTCCCCGTCACCGTATAAGTCTGCCACGTGCTCCCCGACGGCGTGTATATCGCGTTGTATTGCCCCGTCGTCCCATTCACGGTCACCGACGTCCCGTTGATTGTCAGCGTCGCCGACGGGTTCACCGAGCCGAACACCCGCACCGTATCCGCGTTCTGCCTCACCGTGGGTCGGTAATCCGTCGGGCTAGTCGATCCTCCCGTGGGTCCGGTCGTCGGACGCCCCGCCTCGTCAAAAGTGTAAGTCAAACTCGCCACCCCCGACCCGCTGTTTAAATATCCGTTCGAATCGTAACCATACGTCCACGAACCCTCCGGCGCGTTGCGCGAAGTGCAATGCCCATCCCCGTCGTAAGTGTAGCCGGTATATGCAAAACTGCTACCGCCCGCCGAGCTTGTCTCGCTCACGATCCGCCCCAGCCCGTCGAACGTCCTCGTCCCCGAGAGCGTCCCCAGCGTGAAACTCTTCGCCCGCCCGCTCACCGCATCCTTTTTATAAAGCGGTTTCCCATGCATCATAAATTCCGCCCGTTTTTCGCGCAATTTCCGTCAAACGTACCGCTGCGTTCTCAACGTATTCTTTCGTGAGCGGCGCCCCCTGAATTACGATCAAGCTGAATCCGTGGCCATTATCGATAATTTCGCAATTGAAGGCGATGTCCTCCACCTGACGCTTAGCCTGTTCGGCATTGATGCTATTTTTGAATAGCAAAAAATGTCTTATCCCCTTAATCTCGGGTGTTTTTTGGATACGATTTTCCAACCTTGCGGCTTGCATAAATGCGTCAGCGTTTCGAGGGGTCCAACCTTCCTCGATCCGATCGATCAGGAACAAATCGTTCCAGCCGCTCTTGATCGACAAATCCAATTGCTCATCCGTCAATGCATCGATTTTCCAAGACTTAGTGCCGTCCCAAAGCCACCATTGGCCAACCTTGCCTGTTCGCGGGTCGCTGTTGCCGGCTCGAAAGAGTGGAAATTTTTTCGCGTGTCGCGGCACTTCCGCATGACCAACGATCGAAAAAATGTTCCGATTTACGGCTCCTTGGACTGGAAATAAAGTATAGTATAGCTCTTTTTGATCAGCCAGCGCCTGAAACTGCGCCGGACGCTCGGAAAAAAACCCGGGAAGCACGCGAATTATTGCTCTATAATGGGGAGGAGGTTCATGGTAGTGGCTGAACTGCACGTATGCCAATCCCTTTTTTGTTGGAATTTCTAAAATGTCACCAATTTGAGCTTTTTTTGCCATAGAAGAGCTCTTTAGGGGAAGGATATAGGATAACCGGCTTTTTTTAGCAACTCTTGTCCGCGAAACTGCCAATTAATGTACCTTTCAGGATATTTTAGTATATCGATATTATTTCGCATATTGAGCAATGTTCCGCCATTTTTTGAGAGTCCGTATTCGTCGATTAGCGTCTGCTCGACAGCGAGTGCATCCTCGTATGACAAGTTACTGAGTCCCTCGATTTCGTCGATTCTGAAACGTATTCTCGATGCATTTCTTCCGGCAAGATGCGCAAGTGCCCTCGCTTCAAAGTTCGACGTAATGCCTACGTATTGCACCTCGCCTGCACTATTAAGCGACCGGTAAACCAGATAGTTGTTATCTGTCGCGAACTCTAAATCAGCAGCCTTTCCAAAAAACCCGATTTCGGGTTGAAAAAACATAAGGGAGAGATTGACATCTATTTTGGCGATCGGCTCAATCAAATCGGTTTTGGACATCCCGTTCCGAATTGCGATTCGATCAGCATCATTAAACTTATCAGCGTAATATTCTGTTACTTTTGGATCTACCTGCCACGAACTTGGATCGGGGGCATACAGTGCCCGAACCTGATCCATGTAATTATTTTCATTGGATAGTAATAATACCTCAGTGCGTTTTCTGAACTCATCTGCGGTTGCTTTCGCGAAACTGGATAGAGATTCTAAGTGTAGGATTTGATCCCTCACTTGAGGACTGCCATATGAAGTAGCTCGTAAAGCAGCTATTCGATTTTGGTCTTCCTTTGCCAGAGCATCATATTGCAGCGACATCTGCCAAAATTGTTTAGCTTCAAATACTCTTTGCCCTGGTGACTCTTCCCCCACCGCATCGAAATTCCCCACCGGGTCATCGTTACAGTACGCGTACAGGTTCACCCCGCCGTCCTCGCGGATCGGGTCGCGGTTGAGCCAGGTCAACGTCGTGGGATCGAAATACCGTTTCCCGAAATAGTAATACCCGGTCTCGCAGTCGTAGAGCTTCGTCTGGAACCGGAACGGGCAGCTCTCCGCCCTCGGCCCCGTGGCGCCCAGCACCTCGCCGAAGGGGCCGTAGGTGTAGGTGGCCACCCTCTGCCCGGTCGTCTCATCCACCAAGCCAGTGACGTTCCCGATGCCGTCGTAGATCGGCACGCTCACCGTCACTGCCGGGCCCTTGATCTCGCGAATTTCCACCAAGCCGCCGATACCGGCTTCGCCGTCGATGCCTCCGCTTACATCCGGCCCCCACGTGTAATACCGCTGCGCGAGGATCGTGCTTCCGGCATTCATATCCACTTCCATCACCGGACGCCACTTGTCCCACAGCGTCGTCGTCACCTTCGTCACCGTCCCGCCCACACTCACCGTCTTCTGCACGCGGCGCCCCTGCAGATCATACACGCAACCGATTACTTCCACCGTGGCCGACGACACCCCGGCCTGCGTGATCGTCGTGAGCCGGTCGAGGTCGTCCCATGTGAAATTCCACCGCGAATCGCTCGCGCGGTTCCCGCTCAAGTCGTAGCCCAAGCCCTCGCTCGCCGGCGGTACAAACACCTTGCGCGTTTCCGTTGCCAGCGCGCTCGCGCTCGTCCCCGTGGCCGCCAGGCTCCCCGTCACCGTGTAAGTCTGCCACGTGCTCCCCGACGGCGTGTATATCGCGTTGTATTGCCCTGTCGTCCCGTTCACGGTCACCGAGGTTCCGTTGATCGTCAGCGTCGCCGACGGGTTCACCGAGCCGAACACCCGCACCGTGCCCGTGTTCAGCCTCGTCAGGGCGTAGTAATCCGTGGTCGCAGTCGACGTGCGCTCCGCCTCGTCGAAACTGTAATTCAAGAGCGCCACCCCCGAAGCGCTGCTCAGGTACCCGTTCCCATCGTAAGTGTAAGTCCACGACCCCTCCGGCGCGTTGCGGGAAACGCAATGCCCGTCCCCGTCGTACGTGTAGCCGTTATATGAAAAGCTGACCCCGGCCGCTGTGCCAGACTCGCTCGTGATCCGTCCCAGCCCGTCGAACGTCTTCGCAACCGTCAGCGCCCCCAGTACAAAACTCGTCGCCCGGCCGCTCACCGTGTCGAAATTACCCCACATCGCCGTTCCACTGCTCGCCGTCGTTACCGCCGCCATCCGGCCCGTGGTCGAATCATAGCTGTAATGCAGCGCCAGCGTCCCCGAGAGGCCCGGCCCCGGCAGCACCACCTCGATCAGCCGCCCCCAGGAGTCGTATTGGCGGTCCACATACTGCCCCGCCAGCGGGCCGCTGCTGTGCGTCTCATTCGCGAGCCGGTCCTGTATGTAAGTCATCGCGTGCGTCCCTGCGTCGTCCGTGATCGAATCCACGCGCCCCGCGAGGTCATAGCCGATCGACGACGCGATTGAGCCGAACTGCGTCGGCTGCCCGAATGAATTCGGCGCAAAGCTGAAGCTCGTCCCCCGCGCATTTGTCCATCCCGTCACCGCGCCGCAAGCGTCGTAAGTGAAACTCTCCGTCTTCCCGTCCGGGAAAGTGCGCGAAAGCAGATTGCCCGCCAAGCTCCTCGTGAATTGTGCCGTCATCCCGGTCCCGGTAGTCAGCGTTTGCGTGATGGTGCTCCCCAGGCTTGGCGTGCTCCAGCTTTGGTCCGGCGCCCCATATCCGTTGAAACCCTGAAACACCCCGCTCGGCGACACACTCCCGCTCTGCGTATGCCCGTTGCCAGTATACGTCTGCGTGAACCCGTTCATCGCATCGAACGTCCCACTAAAAGCCCCCGAAATTCCCGGACCGCTGATGGATGTTGGCAGCCCTAGCGACGTGTAGTTCGTTGTCACCGCGTTCGCCGTGTTCGCGCCCCCGTTCACCACATCGCTGGTTATCCCCCCAAACGGATTCGTCGAGGTGTTCCCGCTCACTGCCACTCCCGTATCGGTGCCGGAGTAGAGGAGTGTCGAGCCGTCCCAGCTTGCCGCCCCGCTGGCGAACGGCCCGCTCGTCGCCACATTCAATACCCCGCTGCTGAACGATGGCGTCGTCGTCACCGCCTGCTCGCTCTGCCCGTACGGAATCTCCGTCACGGCCCCGGTCGCGGGATTGTAACTGCTCTGCCACAGCGTGTCGCCCAGCGCGTTCACGGCTTGCCATTCGATCTGGGAAGTGTTCGACACCGTGCGGCTGATCACCACGTACCGGCTCCCCCGGCTCACAGTCCCCGACGACCCATCCGGCTGGTAGCCATATTGCGTCGTCCCCTCCGCGTCCGTCGCCGATGCCAGTTGGCCGCTCGTATTATAACTGTAAGTCGTCGTTGCCGATCCCGAGCCCGCGGGGCTCGGGCTGGTAACCGTGATCACGCGGCCCAGCGCATCGCACACCGTGCTCACCGTGAGCAAGCTGTCCGTGCCGTGCGCCGCCGTTTTTGTCCAGCCGCCTGTGCCCGAAAAGCTGTAACTGATATTCCACGGCTGCGTTGCGTTTCCCCCGATCGCCGTGGAGAGATTCGCCTTGTTCACTGTCCCGGTGATCGTCTGCGCCGTGGTGCTGTTTGCCGTGGTCGTAACGATGGTATCCGCCGTTTCCGTGCGCGTGATCGTGATGCTCTCCGGCCCCGTGATCGTCAGCGTCTGGCTTGCTCCAAACGGGCTCGTCGAGCCGCTCAGTGTCCGGCTCGATCCATCCGAACCGCTCAGCGTGACATTGCGCCCGAGGTATCCCGGGTTATAGGCAATGGTCCCCGTCACCGCATCCCGTGTCACCGTGATGGGCCGCCCCACCGCATCCAGGGTATACGACGTCGTTTTTCCCAGCACATCCGTGTGACTCAACACCCGCCCCTCGCCGTCGTAACCAAACGACTCCGTCGCCCCGAACGGCCGGTTGAATTGCGAGGGAAACACCGAGTTCTGGAACGCCGTCGCCGAGCCGGAATCCAGCACCGCACTGCTCTCGATGTCCGTGACCAGGTAGCCGATCACCCTCCCGGCGGGATTCAACGTCGTCACCGTCTGCGTCCCCGCCGCCACCGACCCGGTCCCGATCGAGCTCTCCCGTCCCGTGGCCACCGTCGTCTGGAAATTGCTCCCGCTCCATGCATAGCTGGCGGTCGTCAGCGTCCCGTCAAACCCGCGCGTCGCTTGCAGACCCCACGGGAACACCGGGTCCGTGCCGGAGTAAAACAACGTCATCGCAGGGGCCACGCCCGACGCCCCGCTGATACTCGAGCTGCCGGATCCCAGCCCGTTCGGATAAGTCGTCGTCACCGTGCGCACCGTCCCGCTGTTAAACAACTCGGTGCGCGTCACCGTCGAGCCGCTGTATGCAATCTGCACCTCGCTCGACGAGCCGCTGGTGAAGTCCGTTAGCTGCCCATAATTGTCATACGTCGCAGTATAGGGATTGATCCCCCCAGTCTGCGAAATGGTACCCGTGGTATAGTATGTATTCCCGGCAGCGTCAGTTCCCGTCTGGTAGGAATAGATGGTGGTCCTCGTCCCATCCGACCCCGATTCCACTACTTGGGCCGGGTAATCCGGATACGGATTTGTGGTATACGTCTTTGTTACTGTCGGCAGGGGCTGTCCATCCACCCTTGTAGTGTCAACCCCCGTGCCGGAATAGATAATCCAGTTTTTATATAACAATTCTGCATTCGTCGCATTGTCGGTGCCGGTTAGAGTGTAATCTATGTTCGTTGCTGTCAGGTTATAGGTCGCTTTCGGCGTTGCAATCTGAACCACTCCTCCTTGTGAATCATCCTGTGTCGGGTTCGATACCGTCCAACATTCAATCGCGCTGCCGCTGATGCTGTACGTTCCCGAGCTCTTCGCTCCAAACTGGTCCGCGCGGTAAAAACCGATCTTGTATGTGGACGCAGCCGGCGTTCCAGAAATTTGCTGTTCTGTGATATCAATCCCATAGGTAGCCGTCTTCAATTGTCTGAGTACCGGCTGCCACCATTCACTCAGATAACTGCCTTGGTTAGTAGCACCATCACCCGTGGTACCCTCAAAAGACGTCCAGCGTTTGCTTGGGGTGTAGATGCCGAAGTAAGGATAGGTGCCACTATTGGGCCACACATATTCCGGCTCCCGGTCTTCCGGTCTCCCCGAATAGACCGCGTCGTAATTCCCATACCCGCGCACGTTGAGGATATGCCTCCAGGCCAGGCTTTGTGTTGTCGTGCCCGTTAGCGTCCAGTTGCCTGTCAGATCCCAGTACAGCACACAATCGTTGGCCGGCTCGCATGCCAGGCGCACTTCCAGGCGCCTTCTTTCAAAATTCGGCACGATCCTCAATTCGGGCATCGGCTCCGGCAGCGGCTGTGCTGTGGAAGCAAACTCCGTCCCGAAGTTCGCATTGAATGTGCCGCTAAAAGTCGGCAAATCCGCTGTATAATAATAACCATCTCCTATTGGAAAGCATGTCTGCTTTGAATGCGCTGAAATGTCAGGAGAAAAAAAATACGGACCACCGTCTACAAGACTGTTCCAACTCGGATCCACTGAGCCCCATGTCCCTAGGTAGGTTAAGCTAGTGTAATTGCTCTCATCCACCTCCGTGAGACTGCTTATGGCAGTCGAGCCGCTGCCCGCTGGAAGCGAAATGGACTGCCAGGGATAGGCTCCTGGATCATAAAATGCATTCGTTCCATTGACACACGATCCGCTCGGTGTAGGGAGCCCGCCGCCGATGTAGTTTATCCAGAAGTCACTGCTTGTAGAAATATTGAGTGTACCGGAAAAGTTCGGAGACCCCAAAGTCGAGGCGTTGTTGGGAATTACACCTTCAGTAAACCAGCTGGAGGTCGCTGTCGGAGTTGTTGAGCCAGAGGTAAATCCTTCAAACTGTAACCACCCTCCGCCTTGAGTTCCAACGTAGCCTGAACTGCCGGAGGTGCCAGTACCAGAGGTAAGCTGCCTATAATAGGAAATCGGCCAGGCAACCCCGGTGTTTTGTTTGAGCTGCCCGGCCAGCAACTGCAAGGCCCTGGGGAAATTCTCCACGGATATAGGGCCACCCAAGGCATCGTAGATCGCGTCATCGCTACCCCAAGCCTGCCGCAGCAGAGCAATTTGTGTCTCCACATCGAGCCCGTTGACTTGTGCGTCGGTGGGACAAATCTGTCCCAAACTTCCCGACCAACTAATGAGTTGCGTTGTGCCGGATGTATTCGTCACGCCCATCTGGGCACACAACGTGCCGTTTACCACATCACGGTCTTGCAGCAATTGCTGCCGGTTCTGCACCGCCCGCAGTACCTCGCCAAGCGTCTGGCCATGGGCGATTCCCGCCATGGCAAACAAAATCATTCCCGCCAGATAAAGTCGTAATATCAACTTCATTTAAAATTCCTCTCTATTCGCCCGGTTTTGTTGACGACATCCGACATCTGAAATCCAGTATCCAGCATTGCTTTGCCTTCATTGCACAGTCACGTTTACGTCGAGTTGCACCGCCGGGTTGTCCGCTTGCAGCGGATTAAGGCCCTGGAGGTATTTCTGCATGTTGCTCAGGCCGTCCCCGGCGGGGTCCGACGCCGGATCGACCCCGGTCGTCCCGAAGTAGGCGCTCTGCCACCAGGTCGGCAGGAACACGCTCAGGTCGAAGCTGAACGCATTCTTCACCTGCCCGATATTCGCCATCGCGTAGTCGTTCGGCGTGTTCGTCGAGCTCAGCCACGGATACGTCCCGCTGGCAAGCGGCT
>Ga0206816_1082_pt1 | contig 24994 bp, 18 predicted proteins | sample Alteio_BWOrgCont_88_FD_152866 | JGI IMG/M metagenome (GOLD analysis project Ga0206816, IMG submission 152866) | Enriched cells from forest soil in Barre Woods Harvard Forest LTER site, Petersham, Massachusetts, United States -... | ecosystem: Environmental > Terrestrial > Soil > Temperate forest >... | reverse complement strand
GAGGTTTTACAACAGCAGGTCCGGTAATATTTTCTAAAGTAGCAACATTCGGCGTAGCAACATTTACAGGCAATGTGAATGGGGGTAGTCTAATAATAGAAGCGAATTCGTTTAATGGTCAAAGTACATTAAACCTTGGCAATGGATTGACACATACGTTCACAGGAGATGTTAATTTTATTTCAGGAGGTTTAAATGGCGGCTCCAGTACTTTAAATGATAACAGTGCAAGTCCAACCGCTTGGAATGATGGTTATTTTTTTCCTGGTACAGGAACTGTTAATTTTGGTGCTTCCGGTGACCAAACTCTTTCTTTTGGTGGAGAAACATTTCATAATTTAACATTTTCAGGAAGCGGAACTAAAACCTTTGATCAATTTGTTGCCACTGGTACAGTAACCATAAATAATGGTATAACTGTAGTAGCTGGTGGCGAACCGGATTATTTTCAAGGTAATTTTGTCAATAATGGCGGGACATTTACTCTTGGCAGCACTCCTATTGTAATATCTGGTGCAGCCACAACCCAAAACATAGCAGGTTTTACCACTACCGGTTTAGTATCAATAACTAAGACATCTGGAACAGCAACATTTCAAGGTAATGTAAACGGTGCAGGTCTTACCATTGGAGGTGGCACCTTAAATCTTGGTTCCGGATTGACACATACTTTTACAGGAAATATTGCTCTTACTGCAGGAACATTGAATGGTGGATCAAGCACCTTAATTGAAAACAATATCAGTTCAACTGCCTGGAATGGAACAGGCGGTAATTTTATTCCTGCTACCGGGACAGTTAATTTCGGTGCTTCAGGAAATCAAACACTTGCTGCAACTGCCACAACATTTAATAATCTAACATTTTCAGGAAGCGGAACCAAAACACTTAGTTCTGTAACAACAGCTAATGGAACAATGGCAATAACAAGTGGCACAAATGTTAGTCTTGGTTCAATCAATTCGACTGCTGCTGCTTTATCATTAGGTGGAGTAGCCCAGCCTAATGGCTCTTATGGAAGCACTGGTTCTACTGCGACTTATAAAAACAGTACTTATTTTGGAACATCAGCCACTGGTATTTTGAATACCACCTGCACCTCACCAAGTGCTCCAACGGTAGGAGGAATAACTCAACCTACCTGTTCAGTAGCAACAGGAAGTGTAGCGTTAAGTGGTCTCCCATCAGGAACATGGACAGTAACAGCCACGACAATAGGTGGAAGCACTTCAACACAAACAGGCTCAACTACAACAGCTATTTTTACTGGATTACCTGCAAATAATACTTATACATTCTCCGTCGCTAATTCAATTGGTTGCGGTTCTGTATCATCAGGAAATGCAGTAATCAATTCCCAACAGACAGCACCAAATGCCCCAACAGGTAATTCAACACAAAGTTTCTGTAGCCAAACAAGTCCAACAATTGCAAATTTATCAGCAACAGGCAGTAATATTTTGTGGTATGCAGCATCAACAGGAGGCACTTCATTATCTAATTCAACAGTATTGGTAAATGGTACAAATTACTATGCAAGCCAAACAGTAAACGGTTGTGAAAGCACGACAAGACTTCAAGTTACAGCAATAGTCAATACATTCATAAGCCCGAGTATTACTCCAAGCGGAGCCACCACCTTCTGTAATGGAAGTTCAGTTATCCTTGATGCGGGTAGTTACAGCAGCTATTCATGGAGCAATAGTTCTTCAAATGAATCAATAACAGTTTCAACATCAGGAACCTATTCGGTTACAGTAACCAATACCAATGGTTGTACTGGAATAGCCTCCCAATCCATAACAGTAAATCCATTACCTAGCGTAACTGCAAATGCGACTTCAACAAGCGTTTGTCCAGGAACCTCTGTAACATTATCTGGTGGCGGAGCAATATCTTATCTATGGTCAGGCGGAGTAAGCGATGGCATATCCTTCATATCTGCATCAACAGAAACATATACCGTAACAGGCACAGATGCCAACGGATGTCAAAACACATCTTCAACAACAGTAACAGTAAATCCATTGCCAACAGTAACAGCAGGCAATGTTAGTGGATGTGCAGGCACAAACATTAACTTGTCAGGTTCACCATCAGGTGGCAACTGGTCAGTTTCTAATCCTTATACCAATTCAACAGGAAGCTATTCCTATACTTATAATTATACTGATGACAACGGATGTTCAAGTAGTGCAACTTCTAACATTGATGTAAAAAGCACCAGTAGTTCAAGCACGACATTAACGGAATGCGACAGCTACACATGGAATGGCAATACTTATACCACATCGGGTACCTACACCTATAGCATGACAAATGCGGCAGGATGCGATTCAACAGCTACTTTGTATCTGACAATAAACTTTAGCACCACATCAACCACGACCTTAACTAAATGCGACAGCTATACATGGAATGGTAATACATATACCACATCAGGCACCTACACCTATAGTACAACAAATGCGGCAGGATGTGATTCGACAGCAACTTTGTATTTGACGATAAACAATAGCACCACATCAAATACGACCTTAACAGAATGCGACAGCTATACATGGAATGGCAATACTTATACCACATCAGGCACCTATACCTATAGTACAACAAATACGGCGGGATGCGATTCGACAGCTACTTTGTATCTGACAATAAACTATAGCACCACATCAAGTACGACCTTAACGGAATGCGACAGCTATACATGGAATGGCAATACTTATACCACATCAGGCACCTATACTTACAGTACGATTAATGCGGCAGGATGCGATTCGACAGCTACTTTGTATCTGACGATAAACTATAGCACCACATCAAATACGACCTTAACGGAATGCGACAACTACACATGGAATGGCAATACTTATACCACATCAGGCACCTATACTTACAGTACGACAAATGCGGCAGGATGCGATTCGACAGCTACTTTGTATCTGACGATAAACAATAGCACCACATCAAGTACGACCTTAACGGAATGCGACAGCTATACTTGGAATGGCAATACTTATACCACATCAGGCACCTATAACTATAGTACAACAAATGCGGCAGGATGTGATTCGACAGCTACTTTGTATCTGACAATAAACTATAGCACCACATCAAGCACGACTTTAACGGAATGCGACAGCTATACATGGAATAGCAATACATATACCACATCAGGCATCTATACCTATAGTACGACAAATGCGGCAGGATGTGATTCGACAGCTACTTTGTATCTGACGATAAACAATAGCACCACATCAAGTACCACCTTAACGGAATGCGACAGCTATACATGGAATGGCAATACCTATACCACATCAGGCACCTACACCTATAGTACAACAAATGCGGCAGGATGCGATTCAACAGCAACTTTGTATCTGACAATAAACTATAGCACCACATCAAATACGACCTTAACGGAATGCAACAGCTATACATGGAATGGCAATACTTATACCGCATCAGGCACATACACCTATAGTACAACAAATGCGGCAGGATGCGATTCGACAGCTACTTTGTTTCTGATGATAAACTATAGCACCATATCAAGTACATCCTTAACGGAATGCGACAGCTATACATGGAATAGCAATACATATACCACATCAGGCATCTATACCTATAGTACGACAAATGCGGCAGGATGCGATTCGACAGCTACTTTGTATCTTACAATAAACAATAGCACCACATCAACCACAACCTTAACGGAATGCGATACATATACGTGGAATGGCAATACTTATACCTCATCAGGTACGTACATCTATAGTACGACAAATGTGGCAGGATGTGATTCGACAGCTACTTTGTTTCTGACGATAAACTATAGCACCACATCAAATACGACCTTAACGGAATGCGACAGCTATACCTGGAATGGCAACACTTATACCACATCAGGCACCTACACCTATAGTACAACAAATGCGGCAGGATGTGATTCGACAGCTACTTTGTATCTTACTATAAACAATAGCACCACATCTGCCACGACCTTAACGGAATGCGACAGCTATACATGGAATGGCAATTCTTATACCTCATCAGGCACCTACACCTATAGTACGACAAATGCTGCAGGATGCGATTCGACAGCTACTTTGTATCTGATGATAAACTATAGCACCACATCAAATACGACCTTAACGGAATGCGACAGCTATACATGGAATGGCAATACTTATACCACATCAGGCACCTACACCTATAATACAACAAATGCGGCAGGATGCGATTCGACAGCTACTTTGTATCTGACGATAAACTATAGCACCACATCAAATACGACCTTAACGGAATGCGACAGCTATACATGGAATGGCAATACTTATACCACATCAGGCATCTACACCTATAGTACAATTAATGCAGCAGGGTGCGATTCGACAGCTACTTTGTATCTGACGATAAACTATAGCACCACATCAAACACGACCTTAACAGAATGTGACAGCTATACATGGAATGGCAATACTTATACGACATCAGGCACCTACACCTATAGTACAACAAATGCGGCAGGATGCGATTCGACAGCTACTTTGTTTCTGACGATAAACTATAGCACCACATCAAATACGACCTTAACAGAATGCGACAGCTATACATGGAATGGCAATACTTATAACACATCAGGTACCTATATCTATAGTACGACAAATGCGGCAGGATGTGATTCGACAGCTACTTTATATTTGACAATAAATCCATTATCAACACCAACCATCACTGCAAATGGTTCAACAGCAATTTGTCCGGGCGGCTCGGTAGGATTAGATGCTGGAAATTATTCAACTTATTTATGGAGTTCAGGAGCAACTACAGAATCAATAACAGTTTCAACATTGAATACTTTCACAGTAACCGTTACTGATGCGAATGGCTGTACAGGTGTGACATCGCAAGTGGTAAGTTTAAATAATGAAATCGTGAATATTCCAGATGCCAATTTTAAAGCATATTTACTTGCTAACCTATCTATCAACACTAACCATGATGGCGAAATTCAGGTATGCGAAGCTGTTGCATTTACAGGTGAAATAGATGTGCATAACCTTGGAATTACTGACTTAACAGGTATTGAAACTTTTACTTCTCTTACTACATTGATTTGCTATGATAATTCTTTAAGCAGTTTGAATGTAAGCCAAAACACGGCTCTTACCTATCTGAATTGCGCGCATAATTCTATAGGCAGCTTGGATGTTAGCCATAACACTGCTCTTACTTATTTTGAATGTGACCAAAATTCCTTAAACAGCATAGACATTAGCCACAACACTGCTCTTACTTATTTTGAATGTGATAGAAATTCCATAAGCAGTATTGATGTCAGCAACAACACAGCTCTTATTGATTTGTATTGTTACCAAAATTCTTTAGCAAGTTTAGACGTGAGTCATAACACGGCTCTAAGAGATTTGAGGTGTTATATCAATTCAATAAGTGGTTTGGATGTGAGCAACAACACAGCTCTTACATACTTGGATTGTCATTCAAATCCGTTAGGAAGCATAGATGTAACTCACAATACCGCTCTTACTTCTTTGTTATGTTCCAGTAATCTGTTAAGTACTTTGGATGTGAGTAATAACACGGCTTTAACCGCTTTGAGGTGCTTCCAAAATTCCCTGAATAGTTTGGATGTAAGCCACAACCCTGCTCTCACTTCTTTGTTATGTTTTCAAAACTCAATAAGCAGTTTAGATTTGAGCCATAATATAGCCCTCACCCAATTGGAATGTTATAGTAATTCCCTAAGCAGCCTGGATGTGAGCCATAATACTGCACTTACATTTTTGCAATGCGGAAGTAATTCCCTAAGCAGTTTAGATGTAAGCCACAACACGGCTCTTACGGTTTTGAATTGCGTAGAAGATCAGCTTACTCGCTTGAATGTTGCTGATGGAAACAATTCACATTTCACTGCATTTAATGCAACTGACAATCCTAATCTTTCTTGCATTCAAGTGGACAATGTTTCCTATTCAAATTCACATTGGAGTAGTGACAAAGATAACGCCGCTTCTTTTAATACTAATTGCACATGCATCTGGTCTCCTCCTGCATCTGCGGTTATCACTGCCAATAGCGCAACAACCTTCTGCAATGGAGGTTCTGTAACTTTGGATGCCGGAACTTGGACAAGTTATTCATGGAATGCAACGGCAGGTAATTCAACTTCAGAATCCGTTACCGCATCTTCAACAGGCAGCTATGCCGTTACTGTTACTGACGGGAATGGTTGTCAAAATTCAGCCTCGCAATCCATTACGGTTAATGCAAATCCAAGTCCTGTTATTACCGGAGGAAATTCTTTATGTACGGGTGGTTCCGTAACTCTCGATGCTGGCGCAGGATATACAAACTATTCATGGAATCATAGCGGCGGCACCAACGAATCTGCATCATTCACAAGTGCTCATACTTTCATTGTTACGGTTACTAATTCCAATGCTTGTTCCGGCACTGGTTCTTTTGTCGTTACCAGTAATGGAAATCCTGCTCCTTCCCCTGTCATCACGACTTCCGGAGCTACTGCCTTTTGCATTGGTGGCTCCATCTCGCTTGATGCGGGTTCAGGATATTCTACTTATTTGTGGAGCGATAATTCCACGACAGAAACCATTACAGAAACTCCAACTGCTACAACTACCTATTCAGTTACTGTTACCAATGGATATAATTGTTCCGGTTCCAATTCCATAGCAATTACTATTTATCCATTGCCAGTCCTTTCATCCATAAGCAGCAACAGCCCTGTTTGTGCGGGTTCCACGTTACATCTTTATTCGACAGGGACAGGGATTTCTGCACGCTACTGGACTGGTCCGAATTCCTATACCAGTGCATCGGCAAATCCTACAATTACCAACCCTGATATTACTTCATCAGGTACTTATACCTTGACTGATTCCACTAATCATGGATGCTTTGTTACTTCCACAACAAATATTGTTGTTAATTCGCTGCCAGCGCCAACTATTACCGGAGGAAATTCATTTTGCCAAAACAGTTCAATCGTTCTTGATGCCGGCTCCGGCTACAATTCCTATTCCTGGAATCATGCTGGCGGCACCAATGAATCAGCGACCTTCGCTACTGCCAATACCTTCACGGTAACTGTTACGGATGGCAATGGCTGCGCGGGTTCTGCTTCACAGGTAGTTACTGTTAATGCAAATCCTGCTCCAGGCATTTCAGCAACAACTTCAACATTTTGCATAGGTGGTTCGGCAACGCTTGATGCCGGTATGGGGTATAGTGCATATCTATGGAATACCAATCCTGTTACCGAAACTATCTTTGTTAATCCAACTTCGACAACAACTTATTCGGTTACTGTTACGGATGGAAATGGCTGCGTAGGTACTGCTTCTAAAATCATTACCGTTAATCCATTGCCTGCCGCTACTATTACCGGAATTTTCACAATTTGCAATGGCAGTTCAACAACAATTAGTGCAATGCCTACTGGCGATACTTACCTTTGGAATACGAGCCAGACATCGCGCCCTATAACGGTTAGCCCTACTACGACAACTACTTATTCAGTCACTGTTACCAAAGCATCTACAGGATGTTCTGCAACAGTTTCGCAAGTAATTACTGTTAATCCTGCACCTTCGATAGGTACCACAATAACTCCTATTTCTTGTCATGGTCTTACCAATGGACAGATAGCGGTTTCCGCATCCAATGGCACTTCCCCATATACTTATAACTGGAATCCTGCAGCTACTACAAGTTCTATTAATAATCTCGCTGCCGGAACATACCACATTACCCTCACTGATGCAAATAATTGTAGTGCTACTTCGGCTCCTGTTATTGCTACTGCGCCATCGAATATCACCTTCACAAAGAACCACACTAATGCTTCGACCTGTTTCTCTTCCGATGGTTCAATTACCCTTACCAATGGTGCAGGCGGGCATGGTGGTCCTTATACTTTCTCTGATAATGGAGGAAGCAATTTCCAGTCCTTGAATGCTTTTACAGCCTTGCCACATGGCACCTATTCTACCATGATTATGGATAATGCAGGATGCACATCAGATCCTTATGCAATAACAATTACCCCGACCAATTGCAGGGAAGAAGAAGTTGCTTCATCAAATTCCGGTCCTTCAAATTCTTTGAATATCTTTCCGAATCCCGCTAACAGCAAGGCAATCGTTGCATTCACATCAGATAAGGAAGAAGTTTATATTCTTTATTTAATAGATGTTACAGGAAGAGGAGTGTTGCAATATTCCATTAAATCAACCATTGGCGAAAACCAATACCAGATGGATCTTTCGCAGGTAGCCAAAGGGATTTACATGATTCTTCTTCAAAATGAAGATGCTTCATTGAAGGCTAAGATTGTTGTTCAATAAACATGAATTCAACGCAAAGATGCAGAGTTAAAAGAGCTTCACGGAGAAATATTAAAAATCTCTGTGAAACTCTATTATCTCTGTTGCTCTGTGTTGAAAAAGCCTCTGTTTGCTGTCATCCAATTTTTGTTTAGATTTGCCACTTAATAAATAATAACAAACTTAGATGTCTCACTTTAGCTATTGCGATAAAATTAAAAGAGTAGATGTCTTCATCAGGAACAAAGATACAGGCATAGCAGAGGAATTCGCAGAAAAAATTGGAGTTAGTCGTCGAACCATTTTTAATGACATGGAATATCTGAAAACCAACCCCTGCTCCTATTACATTGGTTGAAGCCAACGGGAATGAATGCAAATCCTAATTTGTGCAATTTGTCAAGGATTCTTATTTCCTTTTGAATTCATAATACTGTTTCATTCCAAATAAAACTTCTGTATTGGAACAGTAAATACGGTTCACCCCATTCCAAAACTCTCTTTTGAAGGCATAATAATGTTTCATTCCGCATAAAACTTATGGATTAATAGCATCAGCACTCGTTAGACCATTCCAGAACTTTGGAAAGCACTAACGAGTACCCGTTGCCTCACTCCAAAGTTCTGGAATGGCATGACGAGTACCCGTTGCCTCACTCCAAAGTTCTGGAATGGCATGACGAGTACCCGTTGCCTCACTCCAAAGTTTTGGAATGGCATGACGAGTACCCGTTGCCTCACTCCAAAGTTCTGGAATGGCATGACGAGTACCCGTTGCCTCACTCCAAAGTTCTGGAATGGCATGACGAGTATCCGTTGCTTCACTCCAAAGTTCTGGAATGGCATGACGAGTACCCGTTGCCTCACTTCAAAGTTCTGGAATGGCATGACGAGTACCCGTTGCTTCGCTCCAATGTTCTGGAATGGTTTGAATGGTACTGACTAATGTATCACGTATCTTTGGAAAAGGGTAATTAACTATGATGAATTCTATACATACTTTTTTAATGGCATGAAAGATTAGGATGAATAAATTCCACGACTTTGAAATGTACCCATTTATCATGATGAATCTTTTATCAAGTTTTGGTATGGTCAAAATCATTATGGAAATATATATAATGACTGTCTGTTTATATAAACCAAATTGTGGCTTGTCATTCCTGAATGACAAGACAAAATTTGGTTTATACAAACAGACAGTCATTAAATATAAAGACAGAGAAGTTTTACTAAAGTGATAAATGAAGCAATGCTACTAATTCAATTGACAGATATGGAATATGTGATCCAATAGAACTTGTAGAGGATAGCGCAAATGTCTCAGAAATACAAATCCAAATTCTATCAAAGATAAATTAAACATGGTGTCCATGCTTCATGCATGTTTGAAATATTGTATTTCGCGCTCATGTTTCCTCGCGGCATCAATAGAATCAAACGTTCCTAAGTTCCTTCTTTTGTTTGTTTTAGGATCTGCTTTTCTTGAATAGATTCTGTACTTTCCTGATTTAAGTTTACGTATCATATCTATAATTATTTAATTGTAGCTTTATCATTTCGCTTTCCGCTTTTGAAGTTTATGGACGATGTATATGCTAAGTATCGTCATTGCAATTAAAGCAATACCGAATACAATATTCCCTGTAAATTGCGACTTTGAAATGAGGGTTGAAAGGCTCTTGTTAAAGATCATTCCTAAAGAAATATAAATGGTCGTGAAGATGGCTAATGATACTGAATTAAAGAGGATAAACCTTCCATAAGACAGCTTCAACAATGCAACAAAGACGGGTCCTAACAGTCGCATTCTTGGGATAAAACATAAGATGAGAAGCGTTTTAAAAGTATGGTCAATCATTTTGTTTTTATACTTCATCATCTTTGGGCTTTCGAGTTTGTCTACGACCTTATGGAGGAATCTGCTGCCAGTCTTTGTCAAATAAAAATAAATAGAATCAATGGTAATAAATGCAAGTATGGAAATGAGTCCTGCAATGATTGGAGAGATGGTTCCATGTACACCGAAATATCCGATTACCATAAGCGTTATTTCCTCTGGTATCGGTGCTATCTGATCCACAGTAATGAACCAGATATATATTCCTATATAACCATACTTGATAAAGTAGTCTTGCAGTTGGCTATCCAATATTATTGATAAATCACTCATGATAAATTTTACTTTTGCAAAGCCTATAGTCAGAAGAGTCTTTGATAATAGAGTTTATTAAGAACCAGTGCGGCTAATCAAGCTGTCAATACTAATCGGACCAGCACCGAAATAGGTGATATATATTGCGGCTCCTATCAGTGCCATATTCTTCATAAAATTCCCCACCTGCATTTGTATCTGCATGGGATCTGTTTCATTCCAGAAGGCGTGCATGAGGAAGGTAACGGGGATTAGAAAAATGATTATCAACCACCCACCAATCTTTGCTTTATAACCTAATAGAATACTCAATCCTCCAATGATGGCAATGATTCCCGATAGTGGAACCATGATGAATGCCAGTGGTACATTCTTAGATTCGGCGAATTCTATTGCATGGCTTGTAAAATTCCCTTTCATCGTAAAAAGAAAGATTAAGGAATACAAAAACCTGCCGAGAACCAACACATATTTCATGATATTTTTATCTTAGTAATTCCCCAATGTTAGGTCAGCTATTTTACAGCTTTCCTCTCAACTTATTCAGCCAATCAAGAAAGCCATGAGCCTTAACGGTTGCCTGGAAAGCTTTCTCATGATCGCCAGATTCATAATGTTCGATAGCTTTACGATGATGAGTCGCTGCATCATCATGATGTTTCGCGGCGGATTGATGAAACTCAATGACCTTTTTGGTCTTCACAGGATTGAGTTTTGCCTGGCTGCTTGTGGTTTGATTTGATTGCTTTTCCGATGGCGATTTCCTTGCAGCCGTTGCTGTTGCACTCTTTGCTGCTGCGGTTTTCTTCGCTGGCATTGCGGTTGATTTTGCTTGTGTTGTCTTTGCTTTCGCGGGCGTTGCTGCCTTTGCGGATACTGCTTTTTTCTTTTCCATTTTGATTCTTATTTATTATGATTAAAATTATTTTGAATTACCTACCTTTTGGGAATTTAAAGAACCTGACTTCGCCTTTAACATTCTTTATTTCATCCCAATCATTGATCTTTAATTGAATCACAATGACACTGCCTGGCGGAACTTCGTTATCGAATTGATTGCACAATCGTTTCACCACATTTTCAAAATCAGGATTGTGTCCTGCCAGCATCACCGTTTTATGTTTATTTTTAAGCTCGGACAATACATCGTAATATCCTTTCTCGCCCTTCTGATAAAGGTTTTCATTAATCTTGATTTTCTTCGAAGGATATTCCGAAATCCTTGCCAGGATGAAGCCCCTGCTATATGCCCTCACCGCAGGACTGGAAATTATCAGGTCGGCTTTATAGTTATTTTTCTTCAGAAAATGCCCCATCAGATAAGTTTCCTTGATACCACTTTCCAACAAAGGGCGGTCAATATCATTAACATTTCTCATGCCTTTGCTTGCTTTTGCATGGCGGACAAGAATGAGGGTCTTCATCGTTTATGACATTACTTTCTTATACATAAAGATGAAATACCAAATAAGATGCCACTAACATTAGGCTCCTAAATCACTTATTGCATCATTCCAATTCTACCAAAATGCTTTTTCATTTTACCAATTACTTTATCAAATTGCGAGATTATAATAGATGTAATAGGAGCAAGCTATGTTGTTTTTAAGAGGAGTTCTAAAAATTGAAGGCTATATGACTATTTTTTTTCGCTTAACGCGGATGCCTGCAAGCGAGGCTTCGCCAGACCCAATTATAATAAATCCTTGCTAGCCCGCCCTAAATGGGCTCTGACGACCCAGATAGTGGACAGGTTAGTAATCCTATCAACCTAACATCACTTTCTGATCTTTTTTAATGTTACACATACTATTAATTATATAATTAAACCATTTTTTTGTGCCAATCTTTTTTTAACAATGTTTTCCAAGCGTGTCGAGATCTCTTGCGAGCGTCAAAGAGTCTCTTTCGAACGTGAAAGAGACCTCTTCCTGTGTTGCCAGTTCAAATCAATTACACAAAGATTCAAACCCGCGACACACCAGTTCGAACCATTTACACAAAGATTCAAACCCGCAACACACATGTTCGAACCATTTACACAAGATTCAAATCGGCTACACATCAGTTCGAACCATTTACACAAAGATTCAAACCCGCAACACACATGTTCGAACCATTTACACAAGATTCAAATCGGCTACACACCAGTTCGAACCATTTACACAAAGATTCAAACCCGCAACACACCAGTTCGAACCATTTACACAAAGATTCGAACAGGCAACACAAATATCTTTTCTTATCGGTAGTATCCGTTTAATCCGTGTTCTGTTTTCCGAAGAAGTCAACTATGTCTATTAACATATACCTCACTGACAAAATTATATATTACCATTATTGAATCATATATTTTGAATTAAAGCTTCAAAAAAGAAGCATTGGTACAATTTGACCTTATTTTACACCATTTCTAAAACCAAATCCGGCTATATATTAACAATCTCTTGTTGAAATATTTTTGTAATGGACTTCATTTTTCGAGCTATTATGAGTTAATTTCGCCTCCCTATGGCAAAACCCCTTTATGTTCATATCAAAGAAGACTTACCTACTTTAAAGTCTTGTTTAAAGAAACAACCTCCACACTTAAAGAGCCGAATCCAAATGTTGATTCTTTTGAAGAAGTCTGCAATCCCTTTGAGTAAAATGGATTTAGCAATGCAATTAGGAGTTGATCCTGACACTGCTCAACGATGGCGAAGATCCTATGTTGATGGAGGTCTTGAAAAGTTGCTTGCCTTTAATCGGTCAGGTAATGCAAAACCACTTATTAAAGAACATATCAAAAAAGAGATTGAGAAAAAACTCAACAATCCCAAAGAGGGCTTTAAAAGTTATAAGGAATTGCATGAATGGATAAAAGAGAATTATTTGCCTGCAATTCATTACCAAACCGTTCATAAATATGTTCAAAGAACCTTTGGTGCAAAATTAAAGTAGTTCGTAAAAGCCACGTAAAAAAGGATATTGAGGCAACGGAAGAGTTCAAAAAAAACTCCTCCCTACGCTCGGGGAAATAGTATCAGGAAAAGGAAGCGGATTTAAAACAATCAATATTTATTTTCAAGATGAAAGCAGGTTTGGTTTGTTCACCCGAGTGGGCAAAAGATTAACCGCAAAGGGTGTAAAACCTATCTGCCCTTATCATCATAAATACGAGAGTACTTATTTGTTTGGTGCTTTTTCACCTGTTACCGGAAACGCTTTTATGCTTGATTTGCCTTTTTGTAACGCCGCTACATTTCAACTATTCTTAAATGAATTTGCAATGGAACAACCTTCAGAATTAAAAATCATGTTCCTTGACAATGGGGCTTTTCACAAAGCTAATAAATTAAAGATCCCCGATAATATTGTTTTAGTTTTTTTACCTCCTTACAGTCCTGAATTGAATCCCGCTGAAAAAGTATGGTGGGTCTTAAAAAGAGAAATCAATCTTCAAGTGTTTAAGACAATGAACGAACTCCAAATGTATTTGGATAAGGTAATCAAAAAAGCAATAACCGAAGAAAACATTATTCAACTTATTTCTTATCAATATTACATAGAATCATTTCAGACGGTTGTGGTAGCATAAATTGTATTAAAGCTTAAAAAAAGGAGCATTGTACAATTTGACATTTTATAAATTGTCAAGTGTCCATTTCAATTGAATTATTTCCTTTCATTGTCTTGTGATTGCGACTTTTTAGGAGCAACAACAAGATAATGAAGATTACTGTTCTGAGTAGAATGCTACTCTTTAAAGATCTTTGTGATTACAGTTTTAACATCCTGAATTAATTTTCAGGTCGCTTGCCTATAATTTTAAACCTTAGTGCTTGAACTTAGTTCGGTAAAGTACTTAAAGAAATAAGGAATGGTTTCAATTCCTTTCATGTAATTGAAGATTCCGTAATGTTCATCGGGAGAATGGATGTTGTCGGAATCTAATCCGAAGCCCATCAGAACAGATTTCATTCCCAGTTCCTTTTCAAACAGCGCAACGATAGGAATACTGCCGCCACTGCGGGTAGGGATGGGTTTCTTGCCAAAGGTCTTTTCCATAGCCATACTGGATGCTTTGAAAGCGATGGAATCTGTGGGAGTAACGACAGGTTCGCCGCCATGATGGGCAGTAACTTTGACCTTCACGTAAGGTGGCGCGAACTTCTCAAAATAGTTTTTGAAGAGGGCTGTAATCTTTTCGCTGCTTTGATTTGGAACGAGGCGCATAGAGATCTTTGCCGAAGCTTTTGAAGGAAGAACGGTCTTTGAACCCTCGCCAATGTATCCTCCCCAGATGCCATTGACATCTAATGTCGGGCGAATGGAGGTGCGTTCAAGAGTACTATATCCGGTCTCTCCAAGAATCTCTTTGATGTCCAAATCTTTCTTGTAAGCTTCCAAACTAAAGGGTGCTTTTGCCATCTCATCTCTCTCCGCTTGGGAAAGTTCCTGGACATCATCATAGAAATTTGGAATGGTAATATGATTGTTTTCGTCTTTCATATCAGCAATCATTTTGCAAAGGATGTTTAATGGGTTTGCTACAGCACCGCCATAAACGCCACTGTGAAGATCACGATTAGGACCTGTAACTTCTACTTCAACATAACTCAAACCTCGCAAACCAACATCAATAGATGGGATGTCATTCGCAATCATTGAGGTATCAGAAATAAGAATTACGCTGCCTTTGAGTTTATCTTTATTAGCCTTCACAAAGTCGCCGAGATTAGCTGAACCGACCTCTTCTTCTCCTTCCACCATGAACTTAACATTGCAAGGAAGGGTCTTGGTTTTCATCATTAAATCAAAAGCTTTTATGTGCATATAAACTTGTCCTTTGTCATCGCAGGAACCTCTTGCATAAATCTTTTCATCCTTAATAACAGGCTCGAAAGGAGGTGAAGTCCAGAGATTAATCGGGTCAGCAGGTTGAACATCATAATGACCATAAACAACTATCGTAGGAAGTTTTTCATCAATGATCTTTTCACCATAAACAATAGGGTGACCTTTCGTCGGGAAGACCTCAACTTTATCCGCTCCAGCATCAATTAATTTCTTCTTTACATACTCTGCTGCCCTTGCTACATCAGGCTTATGCTTAGGGTCTGCACTCACCGAAGGAATTCTCAACAACTCTAATAACTCATCCAGGAATTGTTGTTTTGATTTATCTAAAAGTTCTTTTACTGCTTCCATATTATTTATATTTAATTAAAATCTTTCTAAGTTGCTGAAGAAGAAATCTCCTTCTATTGCAGCATTCTCATTACTGTCTGAACCGTGAACGGCATTGGCTGAAATATCCTTTGCATAAAGATTACGAATAGTGCCGGGAGCTGCCTTAGCAGGGTCAGTAGCACCAATTAATGTCCTGAAATCTTCAATAGCATTTTCCTTTTCAAGAATCACTGCCACGATAGGTCCTGAAGACATATATTTAACTAATTCTCCATAAAAAGGACGCTCTTTATGTATTGCATAAAACTCCCCTGCCCGTTCGGAAGAAAGTTGAAGATACTTCATTGCGACAACTTTAAAGCCGCCTTCGATAATCTTGTTTAAAATAGCGCCTGTGTATCCGTTTGCTACGCCATCAGGCTTAATCATTGTAAAAGTTCTGTCTGTTCTTGTCATATATAATATATTATTTGGGGGCGCAAATGTAGGAAATTAAAGACAAAATTACATAGTCTTCAATTCCGCAACCAGCTTAGTCAAAGCAACCTTTGCATCACCAAACAACATACTGGTCTTAGGATTGTAGAAAAGCTCATTTTCGATGCCAGCATATCCGGCATTCATGCTTCTTTTATTGACAATAATATGATGTGCATTCTCAACATCAAGAATAGGCATTCCATAGATAGGACTTGCAGGATCGTTGTGAGCGGCGGGGTTCACAACATCATTAGCACCAACTACAAGTACCACATCAGTGCTCGCAAATTCAGGGTTAATCTCTTCCATCTCCACTAATTTATCATAAGATACATTAGACTCGGCAAGCAAGACATTCATGTGACCAGGCATCCGTCCCGCAACAGGGTGAATGGCATACTTGACTTCCACACCTCTTTCCTCAAGTAATAATTCCAGTTCATGAATGACATGTTGTGCTTGAGCCACCGCTAATCCATACCCGGGAACAATGATTACTTTCTTGGAATAATTCATTAATATCGCCAAATCGCTGATGGAAATATCCTTGATAGTACCGACCATAGTCTGCCCTGCCCCTGTCTTGGTATGGCTCTCACCAAATGCTCCGAAGATGACATTAAACAGAGGACGGTTCATGGCTTTACACATCACGATAGTCAATAAAGTTCCTGCCGAACCAACTAATATTCCACCGGTAAGCATCACCTGATTGTGATAAAGAAATCCTCCGAAAGCCGCAGCAACACCAGTGAATGAGTTAAGCAAAGATATTACAACAGGCATATCAGCACCCCCAATAGGAACAACAAATATTATCCCATAAACCAATGCCATTAAAAACACGACGTAGATAAACGTAACATGCGTGACGCCACTGAATACAATGAATCCGGCAGCGAATACAGTTAGAAGTAACCAGATATTATTAATCAGATTGTAATTTGGTAGTCGAATGGCTTGGGCTAAGGTTCCATTCAACTTTGCAAAAGCAATCATACTACCCGAAAAGGAAATACTTCCAATGATTAATCCTGAAACAATGATGAATAAAGTCTTCATTCCAGGTGGTGTGGCAGCCTCCTGAAGATGCGAGAATTCAATCAATGAAATCAACCCTGCACAAGCTCCGCCCATTCCATTAAACAAGGAAACCATCTCTGGCATCTTCGTCATTTTGACCTTGCGGGCAGCTACCGCACCGATGATAGTTCCAATAAGAATTCCTCCTATAATAAGGATGATTTTAATTGGTTCCAAAGAAGTATGATGATGAAGAACAATAGTTCCTGCAATAGCCAACAGCATCCCCAATGCAGCCCAAAGATTCCCTTTCCGCGCAGTTTCAGGGTGACTAAGCATCTTCAATCCTATTACAAATAGGACAGAAGCAATGAGGTATATTATATTTAAAATATGGTTATCCATGATTTATTTCTTTGGTTTTTTCTTAAAAAGTTCAAGCATTCTATCGGTCACTACAAATCCACCTACAACATTCAGTGTTCCTAATATCACGGCAATAAATCCAAGAATCAATGTCAAAACATTACTGGAATCTGCTTCAAGCATCACGATTATGGCTCCTATAATTACCACTCCATGTATCGCATTCGCGCCGGACATCAAGGGGGTGTGCAATACAGATGGCACCTTCCCGATAACTTCTATTCCCACAAATATTGACAGAATCAGGATAAACAATTTATCTATATGCTGGCCCAAATAACTTACAACTTCTTCCATTATTAAACTGATTTTATTTCTCTTTAATTAAAATTAAGCCATCACTGGTTTAGCAAGTGAAGGATGAACTATTTGCCCCTTATGAGTAATCAAAGAACCCTTCGTAATCTCTTCATTCATCTCCCATTTAAAACCATCCTTTGTTGCAAGATGCAATAAGAAAGCCTGAATATTCTTGGCATATAATTCACTTGCATTCATTGGCAAAAGACTCGGAAGATTAGCTTCTCCGATAATCGTAACGCCATGTTTCACGACCGTCTTATTCAATTCGCTTAAAGGACAATTTCCGCCTTGTTCCACAGCCATATCAACAATCACAGAGCCGAATTTCATGTTCTTAACCATATCCTCCGTCACTAAAACAGGTGCTTTCTTTCCCGGAATCAAAGCCGTAGTAATGACAATATCAGCATCGGTAATATGTTTGAATAATAACTCCTGTTGTTTCTTTAAGAATTCCTCGCTAACAGCCTTCACATATCCTCCTTCGGTCTTGATAGAATCATCGCCTTTCAATTCAATAAACTTCCCGCCAAGCGACTCAACCTGCTCCTTGGTTTCAGGGCGAATATCAGAAACCTCCACAATAGCCCCAAGCCTTTTTGCAGTCGCCACTGCCTGCAACCCTGCCACACCGGCACCCATAATCACCACTTTCACGGGCTTGATAGTTCCGGCGGCAGTCATCATCAAAGGGAAAATCTTCCCAATAGTATCGGCAGCCATAATCACCGTTTTATACCCGGCAAGATTGCTTTGAGAACTCAAAGCATCCATCTTCTGCGCCCTCGAAATACGTGGAATAGCATCCACCGAAAAGCTCGAAATCCCCTTCTCCGCCAATGCTGCAACCAATTCAGGATTCGTGGCAGCCCACATAAAAGAAAGCAGGATAGCATCCGCCTTCATCATCGCTATTTCGCTTGCATTCGGAACGTTAACTTTCACGACCACATCCCCTTGCCCATAGAGCGTTTTGGCATCGGGAATTAGGGTCGCGCCGCTATTAATATACATATCATCCGAAAAGTAGGAATTCAATCCAGCACCTTTCTCGACGATACATTCAAAACCGGCGGCAATCAGACTTTTTACAACATCGGGAGTGAGCGCGACTCTATTCTCTTTTTCCTTAGTTTCTTTGGGAATGGCTATTTTCAAGGGGAATTATTTATATATAAATACCAAAAATCTTGGGGCTGCAAAGATGCAAAAATTTAAAGAGACTAAAAAATGACTTTTGTTACCTTTATATTAACTACCGTGTACCCACATCATTTTTTGAATTGTTTATTCATTGCCTTTGGCTTTAGCCAACGGATAGATAAGGAAATATTAATTGGCTTTAGCCAAAAATCCTATTAATTTGGGGCTAAAGCCCATTGTTGTTTGCCAATTTATCCGTTGGCTAAAGCCAACGTCAATGAAAAAAGATGTGGTTACACGGTAGATAATAGAAGGAGTGCCCAAACCCCAAATTCTCTAAAATTTCGGCTTTTCCCGTTGAAAAGACGGTTTTGGAGAGGGTCGAAAAACTTCCCAGAGACATAAAAAGCTCCTTAATCGTCTTTGCGAAGCCCTCAATCGAGACTTCGAAGCCCTCAATCGAGATTATGAAACCGGTTATCGAGATAACGGGTTTGGTTATCAAGTATGTGGGTCTGGTTATCGAGATAATGCGTTTGGTTATCGAGTATGTGGGTCTGGTTATCGAGGTAATGGGTCTGGTTATCGAGATTAAGGAGCCGGTTATAGTGACATAGGGTCCCGTAATCGAGGTAGAAGTGTTTTTATTCCTTTTGTAATTTGAGGCATAATAATAATTTATTATCAAAATTATGTTTTAAGGAAAAGATGTGGGTACACGGTAGTTATATTAAACATAAAGGAGAATCTCCAGTTAATCCTTGGAATTCGTAATTCTTTAATTGTTTCCTTATTCTATTATTGAATTACATCAGAATGTCGATTTAATAAAGCCTAAAAATTCTCAATAAGAAGACCTGGATTTTACTCAAAAACTGAAATCATGACTTTCTTGACACAGTTAATTTAATAGACCCAAAAATAGTTTTCTATCAGCCAATTAAAATTCTCTTCAAGCCAATTGATACTCTCATTAAACCAGTTGATACTCTCATTAAACTAATTGATACTCTCATTAAACCAGTTGATACTCTCATTAAACTAATTGATACTCTCATTAAGCCAGTTGATACTCTCATTAAGCCAGTTGATACTCTCATTAAACCAGTTGATACTCTCATTAAACCAGTTGATACTTGCTTTAAACTAATGTCTCCGTGCGTTTTTTTTTCCGTTATAAAACCTTATTTTCAGGTGTAAAACCTTAATTGAGCTTTTAGATTAAGAGCATCAACGAACCAAGTTCACGGTTCCATAAATGTTATGTTTTATTAACTGGAGATAATCATAAAGTTGATAATCTATTCGATAAACATAGACACCTTGGGGGACATTATTCCCCATGTAAGTCCCATCCCAGCCTTGCGAAATATCTGTAGATTCATAAATCAATTCGCCCCAGCGGTCGAAAATATAGATGTGAAAATCTAAACAACTGTCACAATAAGCAAAGAATTTATCATTTATTCCATTACCATTAGGGGTGAAGGAATTGGGAACGTATATTTCGGAAGGGCAGAAATTACGAACGAGAATGGAGCCGGTTGACTGACATCCATTGGTATCGGTAACATAAACAATGTAGGTCCCGGGTTGATAGATAACGATAGAAGGGGAGCCATAGCCTCCGGGCACCCATGTATAGGTCACATAATCTTTGCCTGCAAACAGCTCTAACTGGTATCCCGGACAGATAAAAGTATCATTGCTTAATGGAATGGGAGGAACTTTATAGACATTTACCGCTACGGTATCATATTTAATACATATTCCGCTGCCGACACCTACCCAATAATTTCCTGAAATAGAAGCTGTGATGGTTTGAGAAGTGGCACCGGTTGACCAATGATAGGGGAGACCCGGATTTCCGGCATTCAAAATACAGGATTGCCCAGGGCATAAATTTATATCAGGACCAAGATTTACACTAACAGCGGTATCAAAAGTAACTCGAATAGTATCGCTTCCGACACATGTGCCTATATTGACCTGAACCCAATATATTCCGGTATTCGTAACATGCAAGGTATCTAAAGCACTTCCATCAGACCATCTATATGTTGCGCCGGGGTTCCCGGCATTCAATGTAAAGGACTGTCCTGAGCATAGAGTCATATCTGGACCTAAATTAATAACAAGAGGACTCACCACTGAAACAATTATAGTGTCTTTGGCTACGCAATTGCCATTGCTGACGGTTACAGAATAACTTGCGGTGCTGTCTGCAATGATTGTTTGAGTTGTGGCTCCTGTACTCCAGAGATAAGTTAATCCAGGGTTTCCTGCATTAAGAGTTACGGTTTGGTTTTGACATAATGTGGTATCCTGACCGAGATTTACAATTGGGGCAGGGATGAATGTAATAGTAACGGAATCGGTACCAGCACATGCGGGATTGCTTATAGTTACAAGATAGGTGCCTGAAGTATTCACAGAAATTGTTTTGGTAGTGGCACCGGTATTCCAGAGGTAAGTATCACCAGTATTTCCAGCATCCAAAGTGACAGGACCATTGCCGCAAAGGGTTTGATTCGAACCTAAATTACTGGAAGCTCGGAATGCTACCGCCAAACAACCCAATGCCAGACACTGTCAAACCGAAAAAGGTGCAAAAGAAAAAGCCAAAAATCAATGTTCAAAGGTCAGTAGCATAAAAGGATGAAAGAAAAAATCATAGATACGATTGCTCATCTATCCACGTTCCTTTTGGGTTTTTCTCCTTTATACCCTTCAGGTGTTAGGTTCCAATTTTCCTCGTCATAATCTTCACAGATTTGACGAGGAATTTTTTTGGGAATGGCTAAAATTTCAAGAAACATGACATTGGGACATGTCCACTTATTACTTTCCTAAAAGAACAATTCAGTGGGACACGTCCCGATGGAATATTCCCGCAGGAAACATGCATTCGGACACGTCCCGATGGAATATTCCTGCAGGAAACATGCATTCGGACACGTCCCATCGTCCAGTTCCTGCAGGAACTGGACGATGGGACGGGAAATAATGAATATTGTTTAGGCGATTTATTGATACATTAATTATATAATAGATTGGTTCTTAAAATAAAATACATCATTATTCCACATAAATTAATTTGTATAATTAAAAATTTCAATATTTGAAAATAAGGAGGTTGAAAAATGCAAATGTTAAGATTTTGGGGAAATGTTAAAACTGGATTCTTCCAGATTCCCTCTGCCTATATATTTTAATATGACTTAATTTAATAGAAAATGAATGTCGGTATCTATAGACCACTATTATTATTGGAAAATAAAAACTGAAAGGGCGGGGTGTAGAATGAAACATTGAAAGTATCAGCAATATTGACCGTTTGGGCGCAAAGTGTAGCACCGGTAATATGCACCCAATACATTCCGGGTACGGTAACAGTGATAGAATCAGTAGTGGCACCGGTTGACCAAATATAGCCGGTTCCATTGGTGGCTCCTACAAGATTTACTGAGGAACTTTGACAGGAAACCACATTGATATTCTCAGAGGAATCAGTTGTAGATGTTGTGCAAACCGGAAAAGTATAAGAACCGAAGAAACCTTGACCACATGCAAGAATTTCACCTGGAACATTTCCATTATTAACGCCATATACTCGACCTGTGGTTGCTACAGATGTGACAAGAGTAAGATTGTTATCATATTCAATAATACTGCTTGGACCGCCCACGTAAACATTACCGCATGAATCAGTACACAGACCAGCAGTAGTATATGCGATACCTCCCGGAATTACAACACTGCCTTGAAGTGCAAGGGTTGTTTTATCCCACTTTTTGACGGTAATACCATCATAAGTAAATACCGCGCAAGAACTTACTGCTGTTCCATTGTAACCGGAGAAATCGGAATCGGTATTACTAGGCTCTGATTCAGTAAGCGAATATCCATCTTGCACCGAAGTCAATGTTGTATTTGCTGAATTAACCTTCCAAAGAATATTAGTCGCAGGAATACTAGTTGCTGAAACTGCTGAAAAAACCAAACCGAATGCATCTCCATTCGCATCAACAGACATACAACGATCTTCACCTTTAAGAGCAGTTGGATACAAATAATATGGAGAATACCCCCCTGTATTTGGATCAATATTTACTACCATCGGTCTAATAAAACCTGTTGAATCAAATTTCATCCCCATAATTTCCAACTGTCCATTTGCTGGATTAGGATAGATACGGTAAATTTCATCTGAATTATTTGATGAATTTATAACACTCCAAACCAATGTGCCTAATGGATTAATTTTCAAACATGCATCATTCCATGGACCATAAATTACATAAGCATTGCCAGCAGCATCAAGAGTAAAATCACCATAATAACCACTAGCACTGGTGTTGTAAGCCCAAATGGGAACACCATTAGAAGTAAATTTTTTCAACTGATAAGGGCTTGCACCACCATAGACATATATATTTCCGGATGGATCATGTTCAATATCATAGGCACTATTATAGGTGGTGAAATTTGGATTGACTACCCAGGGATCAATAACTAAAGTTTTTGAGTGGTCATAATCTGATAAGGAAAAAGAAACTATTTTATCTTTCACTGAAAATCTGGAATCAATCTTTGAAATTTCCTCGTTTTGGTAATAACTAATTGGTGCCTTATCTGTAAAGTTTCCGTTTTGAGATTCCATCTGAAGATTCCCTGATTGATCCACAAATAAATTATCCACACCACTCCAATTGACCTTGATAACAGAGGCATCAGCACCAGGTTGAATGATAAAAGAATATTCTATTCCACCTTCATCTTTAAAAGAATAAACAACATCAATTCCAGAATAAATATTTTTTAAAGTAAGGCTTTTCCATGCATTGGCAGTTATAGTTCCATTCTTAATAGCAGGATCAGGATAAGTGTAATATCCCTGTTCACTTTTATCAGTTATGAATTCAGCACTCGGATTTGCATTTACGAAAGTCATTGTTTGACGAAATGTTTCAAACTCATGTTCAGGAAATTGTTCTTTTTCGTCAATATCCTCTACCTTTTTCTTATTGACATTTTCCACAAACTGAATAGAATTCTTATTGAATAAAACAATCGCATTTCCCATCTGGCTGCCATAAGCAGGTCTTGTAAGATCAGCCTGATTGATGTTTATATCATACTTGTCAAATTGTCCTTTATTCTGAACAAATGAAGGGGTGAAAGGTTTCAGGGAGAAATTTGTTTTATCAGAATTGACAGCAATATGTTGAGAATTTTTTGATGAATGATTCTGTTGCCCATTACTAAATTCAGATAAAAAGAATGTGGCAAGGGTAAAAACTATGATTAGTTTATATGTTTTCATTTCCAGTATTTTTATTTCGGAATACAAAATTACAAAATGTTTCTGAAAGGAGAAAATGTTTTGTTGAAAAATTTCTTTAAATCTGGATTTATCATATTAGTTTTATACTCCTATTTATAGGGACTAATTAATTTCCCAATCCTATTATTTTTTCTTCATCACCTCCCAAAACTACTAAATCTTCCTCAAACATCCCGTTTCTAAATCCCATTCTTGTTTTTTTTTCTTATTTTCACAAATGGAATTCATCGCTCAAAAGTAAGAATTCCTGGGAAATAGGATTTTGGAAGGATTTGCCAAAGGGATTTTTATTTGGTGAATCTAATTTAACACAAAAAGCAGCTTTTATACTGTAAATCATAGTTTCATTTAAAATAAAAGCAATTCCTGAAGGCATTCCGGCATATCAGGAATCCATTTCCTGATATGCCGGAATGATTTCCTGACATGCCGGAATGGCTTCGGCATATGTGGAAATGATTTCCTGACATGCCGGAATGGTTTCGGCATATGCGGAAATGATTTCCTGATATGCCGGAATGGTTCCAGCATATGCCGAATTGTTTCCGGCATATGCAGGAATGGTTCCGG
>Ga0206816_1081_pt1 | contig 25183 bp, 12 predicted proteins | sample Alteio_BWOrgCont_88_FD_152866 | JGI IMG/M metagenome (GOLD analysis project Ga0206816, IMG submission 152866) | Enriched cells from forest soil in Barre Woods Harvard Forest LTER site, Petersham, Massachusetts, United States -... | ecosystem: Environmental > Terrestrial > Soil > Temperate forest >... | reverse complement strand
ACCCAAAATACTGGTTGACCCAGCCGAGCTTTTTGCAGCAGCTTTAGGTTGTTTACTTCCCTCCTTTTTATCAAGTAACTCCCTTATTGTCTCAGTCAGTTTTTCGTTATGCCACGGCTTCACCACAAAATCATCAGCACCCTCTTTTAATGAACGTACGGCCAGGTCAATATCACCATAAGCGGTTATCATGATAACACATACGTTTGGCTTCCATTCCTTTATTTTACGCAGCCAGTAAATACCTTCGTTCCCGGTATTTATAGCGCTGTTAAAGTTCATGTCGAGCAAAACCAAGTCGACCAGGTTGCGTTGCAGCAGCCAGTTTACGTTCTCCGGATTTTTCTCGGTGATGACTTCTGCGGCTTCCGTTTTGAGCAATAGCTTTACAGCCGTCAATACATCCGGATCATCATCAACAACTAAAACGGTCGCTTTTTTTAATATCATAATTATTTTCCTCCAGCTCCCTCTAAATCTCCTCTACCCAGTGGAGATTTAGAGGGGGCTTTGGCACGCCTGTAAATTTCAACAATTTTATCAATTAATTAACCATATAGCTAATGTATTGGCAAACAGCCAATTCTATTCTGGCGTAATTTTACAACTGTATCATATCCGTACACCCGCTGTAACAGAAGCGTACGGCCAATTTTAAATTAATGGCGATAATTAACTGTAAATCAGTATATTGTTTTGATGGCATGGGTTTTTATAGAGCAGTACAAAATATATTATAGATAGTGGACAGAAAAATTGAGAAAAAAACGTGGACCAGTACACGAATACTGATTATTGTTGGCGTTACAGCGTTTGCTTGTTTTATTGGGTGGCTTGCTTATAGTGCTTCGGGTAAAAGCAAACTGGATGTTGATCCCGAGCGTTTAACCATCAGCGAAATTAAAAAAGGGCCATTCCAGGAGTTTATCCCGGTTAACGGTGTTGTAATGCCTATTACTACCATTATACTGGATGCATCAGACGGTGGCAAAGTTGAAGAAAAATATGTGGAAGATGGTGCCATACTTAAAAAAGGTGAGCCTATTTTAAGATTGTCAAACACCGATCTGCAGCTTACCCTGGCCAACCAGGAAACAACCGTATACGGCAATCAAACTCAAATGCAGATATCGCATAATAATGCCTTGTCGGCCACGGTATCTAAACTGCAAACTATGGCCGATGTAGAAAGCACTTTTAAAGAGGCCGAGCGTATTTATAAGCTGGACAAAGAATTGTACCGGCAAAAGGCAATAGGCTTACAGGAATACCAACAGGCCGTAAACAACTACGAATACAATTTAAATAAAAGAAACCTGGAACACCAAATACTAAAACAAGATACATTAATTGTAAAGCAGCAGGACCAACAAGCCAAAGAACAAATTGCACAAATGAAAAACGCATTGCAGTTGATGCGCGATAAGGTAGCTCATCTTACATTAGTTGCCCCGATAGATGGCCAGTTAACCGCGCTCGACGCGGAGGTAGGACAAACCAAACACGCGGGTGAGAAATTGGGTGAAATTGACGTTACCAAAGGCTTTAAAATAAGGGCCAATGTTGATGAACATTATATTAATAAGGTGTTTACCGGGCTAACCGCTTATTACCCTACCGATGATAAAAACTATAAACTATCTGTAAAAAAGGTATTTATACAGATAGTAAACGGGCAGTTCCAGGTGGATATGGAGTTTGTTGGCGATGTGCCTAAAGGTTTGAGAAAGGGACAGACCCTGCAATTGAAATTGGTATTCAGCGATGAGATACCCGCATTATTACTGCCAAAAGGAGGTTTTTACCAGCAAACCGGTGGCAACTGGATATTTAAGCTGACCGAGGACGGTAAAACGGCCTACAGAACAGATATACAGTTGGGCAGATACAACAGCGACAATTACGAATTGCTTAAAGGATTAAAACCGGGCGATAAAGTAATTACATCCAGCTATGAGACTTACGGGGACAACCAGGAATTAATATTAAAGAAATAAATAACAATCACAATTAAAACATAATCGTCACCGATAAAGTGACCAGGGAGGCCAAATGATAAAAATTACTGAACTTGAAAAATTCTACCGTACAGAAGAAGTAGAAACTATTGCGCTTAATAAGTTAAGCATAGATGTTAAAAAAGGCGAGTTTGTTGCTATAATGGGTCCATCGGGCTGCGGCAAATCAACTTTACTAAACATATTAGGGCTATTGGATGACCCGGATGGCGGCAGCTATTTATTCAACGATATTGAAGTTGCCGACTTTAACGAGCGTAAGCGCGCCGACCTGCGCAAGCATAATATCGGCTTCGTATTTCAAAGCTTTAATCTGATAGATGAGCTTACTGTATTTGAAAATGTTGAACTTCCATTGATCTATACCGGCGTACCCACGGCCGAACGTGTGAAACGTGTGGAAGAGGTGCTGGACAAAATGGCCATTATGCACCGCCGCAATCATTATCCGCAACAATTATCGGGCGGCCAGCAACAGCGTGTGGCAATTGCGCGTGCCGTAGTTAATAAACCCAAATTGATATTGGCGGATGAGCCCACCGGTAATTTGGACAGCACAAATGGTAATGATGTAATGGAGCTGCTAACCGATTTGAACGAGCAGGGAACAACCATAATAATGGTTACCCACTCGGAACATGACGCGCGTTACAGCCACCGCATTATCCGCCTGTTGGACGGACAAACCGTAATGGAAAATATAATGATATAAGTTTTTATAAAGCCTTAGTTTATACCATATAATAGTTAGTCAGTTAGTTAAATGTTGGCTCCGGGCCTCTTCTGTTTGGAAGAGGCCACTGGAGTTTTAAGCTTAATTGTATGATAAAAAATTATTTCAAAATAGCATGGCGAAACATTATAACCAATAAGCTTTTTACCTCGCTTAATGTTGCCGGGCTGGCCATTGGTTTGTGCGTTTGCATTACCTTGTTTGCCAGTATTTCGTACGAGTTGAGTTTTGACCGTATGTATAAAAACTCGAAGAATATTTACAGGCTTAATATGCAAACAACGGCGCAATACAATTTCAAAGTATGGGCGCAGTTACCCAATTCGGTAGGGCCGGCTATTGTGCAAAACATTCCGCAGGTAAAAACGATGACCAGGTTGATCAAACATGATTTTGGTGCCAGCGTATCGTTGAAGACCGATGAAAAAAATTTTACTGAAAAAGGGTTATACCTGGCCGATTCGACGGCTTTTAGAATGTTCGATTTTAGCTTTGTAGAAGGTAACGCTGCTTCGGCTTTTTCGCAGCCTAAATCTATTGTTCTTTCGCAATCTGCAAAGGAGCGGCTGTATGGCGACGAACCTGCTTTTGGAAAGATCATCTATGTAAATAACCACGATACACTGCACGTTTCGGGGGTTTATAAAGACCTGCCTGCAAACAGCACCATTGATTGCGATATGGTTTATAACATCATGGACTCGTGGATGGGCAAAAATGTTTACTGGAGTAACGCCAGTTACGAAACTTATTGCCAGTTGCAACCCGGCGCGAATGTAATGCAAGTGCAGGCAATGGCGACAGCACTTATTGATAAGAATGTAAAAAAGGGCGACCAATATTTTACCAACTTCCAGTTGCAGCCATTAACCGCCATCCACCTTTATTCTGCAGATATAAGAGAAGGGTATTCTTCCAAAATAGGAAGTATAGGCACGGTAAAAGCGTTGCTGTTTTTATCGCTGCTTGTATTAGCCATTGCCTGCATTAATTATATGAACCTGGCTACTGCCCGTTCGCAAAAACGGTCAAAAGGTGTGGGCGTAAACAAGGTATTGGGTGCAAATACAAGTCAGTTGCTCTCACTTTTCTATATTGAAACAGCCGTACTTTCGCTTATCGCTATTATTATAGGCTACCTGCTTTCTTTCGCTGTGCAACCCATTTTTCAAAATGTTACCGGTATATTTTTAACACCTTCGGCATTGTATGCCACACCTATTTTAGTAGGCTTGTTACTTACGTGGTTGTTGGTAACCCTTATAGCAGGAAGTTACCCGGCAATTTCCATGTCGCGCATTTCTCCGCTTGTTTTAATGAACAAACTGAAATTAAAACATTCTGCTGCAGATTTTATCCGCAAATCGCTGGTCGTGTTCCAGTTTTCTTCGTCCATTATCCTCATTATAGCAGTTATAGTAATTCTGCAACAGGTGTATTATATCAAAAATAAAGACCTGGGATATAATCCTAACGGTGTTGTTAGTGTATCCATCAAAGCCGCGCAAAACAAACAACAGTTGGCTGCCCTTACAAACGATCTAAAAGGCATGACCAGTGTTGAAAGTGTTTCGGCTGTTCAATCCATTCCCGGCGACCGCGAAAGCGGCCGGGGTGTCAAAAAGTTCACAACTGATAAAGAAGGTTACCCGGTAAAAACCTGCCATACCGATGGCTCTATTGTTAAAACCATGCAATTAAAACTATTGGCAGGAACTTCGTTACCACAAAGCCTTGCCCAGGGAGATACCAATTGCTATGTATTGATCAATGAAGCTGTACAAAAATATCTGGGGTTTAAAACGCCGCAGGATGCTGTTGGTAAACTCATCAACACCGAAATGCTTAGCAAATCTATCGTTATGGGTGTTGTTAAAGATTTTAATTATCAATCGCTAAAAAGTGATATAGGCGGCTATGTTTATTATACGATGAATAAAGCGCCTGAGTCGTTAAGGGTTTTGGTGATAAGATACAACTCGAAAGATCTACCACAATTTATTCAGCAAGTACAAGGGAAATTCAAAGCCGATCTCCCCAATTCGAGTTTTGACTATGAGTTTTTGGATACGCACATTCAAAACCTGTATACATCTGAACAACATACAGCCAGCACGGCAACCGTATTTTCGCTGTTAGCCATATTTGTTGCCTGCCTGGGATTATTTGGATTAGCTGCATTTGTTGCAGAACAACGAACAAAAGAGATAGGTATACGGAAAGTATTAGGAGCAACTGTATCTAACATCGTAACCATGCTATCTACCGATTTGATCAAACTGGTATTATTAGCCATACTGTTAGCGTCGCCTTTGGCCTGGTGGGCCATGAATAAATGGCTACAGGGCTTTGCGTACAGGCAAACTATAGCATGGTGGGTGCCGGCGATAGCAGGGGCGACAGCGGTTTTAATAGCCTTCATCACGGTAAGTTTCCAGGCTATTAAAGCAGCGTTGATGAACCCGGTGAAAAGCCTTAGAAGTGAGTAGCAGTTGCGGGTGCAGTAACAGTAATATAAAAGGACTAATGATACAATGACTAATACCCTAATGACCAAAACATGATAAAAAATTATTTTAAAACCGCGTTTCGCAGCTTGTTGAAAAACAGGGGCTACAGCTTTCTTAATATTTTTGGACTGGCTACCGGCATAGCATGTGCCGCGCTTATTTTTTTATGGGTGCAGGATGAAGTTAATTATGATGGGGTAAACCTAAAAAAGGATAGGTTATATCTCGCAGAAGAAAATCAGAAGTATGACACTTTTATCTTTTCGGAAAACTCTACTCCCGGCCTGATGGGGCCGGCAATGAAAGCATAACTACCCGGCGTTGCCAACGCCTGCCGTATGACTCAACAAAACAATTCGTTCCTGTTCACCACGGGCGAAAGATCGGTTTTTGCATCAGGTATTTATACCGACCCATCCATATTCAGCATGTTTACGTTGCCATTTGTGCAGGGCAATCCAACTTCGGTGTTTTCGCAAATACATTCATTGGTTATCACCCAAAAAACTGCTATCAAATTTTTTGGCGATGAGGCAAACATCATCGGCAAAACCATACGGGTTGATAATAAGCAGGATTACGTGGTATCGGGCGTGGTCAGGGATCTCCCGGCAAATTCAACTTTACAATTTGAATGGTTGATGCCTTTTCGACTATACTTTGACCCAAGGCCGTGGTTAACCAGCTGGGGCAATAATTCGTTAGCCACTTATGTAGAGTTAAAACCAGGTGTATCGCCGGAAAGTGTTAATAAACAATTATACGGCTACATTCAAAAAAGAATACCCGAGGCTTTGGGTCATACGTTTTTGTTTTCGATGAACGACTGGCATCTGCGAAACGATTTTAAGGATGGTAAAATGACAGGTGGCGGCCGTATAGAATATGTGCATTTGTTTACCGTTATCGCGTGGATAATTTTGTTCATTGCCTGTATAAACTTCATGAACCTGGCTACGGCGCGCAGCGAAAAACGCGCACGCGAGGTAGGTGTAAGAAAGGTGTTAGGCGCGCGCAAAAAGCTTCTTATTATGCAGTTTATTGGCGAAGCATTATTTACGGCTTTTATATCCGCCATTGTAGCCCTGTTTATCGTCCTGCTTGTTTTGCCTGCGTTTAACACGCTGGTACAAAAACAGCTCACCTTAGGGTTAAATAACCCCTACCATTTGCTCGACCTGTTACTTATAACGCTGGTTTGCGGTTTGGTAGCAGGCAGTTACCCGGCCTTATACCTTTCGTCATTTAACCCGGCTGCTGTCCTTAAAGGTGTACGGCTAAAATCGGGGGGCGCGGCATTTATACGCAAGGGCCTGGTGGTAATGCAGTTTACGGTTTCTATTGTATTGATAATAAGCACCATTATTATTTATCAGCAAATACAACACGTTAAAAACCGCCAATTGGGTTTTAATAAAGACAACCTGCTTGAAATGGACTTGCAGGGACAAATGGCCCCGCGTTTTGATGCAATAAAACAAGAATTGTTGGATATAGGCGGAGTTGAAAATGTGGCCCTGGCAGATCATTCGCCGCTTTATGGCGGTAACAATACATCGGGCCTTAACTGGGCCGGCAAACCCGCAGATTCAAAAGTGCTGATATCCATGCGATATGTGACACCCGAATTTATGCAAACATCAGGCATAAAGATAATGGAGGGAAGGAACCTTACCATAATTGATTCGGTACAGCAGGGGAAACAAGCCCGCGCGCTCGTCACAAAGTCGCTGGAAAAGTTGATGGGTAACGGCAGCGCCATTGGGAAAATATTACGTGGCGGTAGCGATACTTCATCTATAGTGGTAGTTGGCGTAGTAAATGATTACCAATATGGCAATATGAACAGCGATAAATCAGACCCGGTTATATTTTTAGGCGCCACACCCCAACATGCAAATTTGATGTATGTACGGTTAAAATCGCCTGATGATATGGAGAAAACATTGGCGGCCATACAAGCTGTATTGAAAAAAGATAATCCTGCCTATCCGTTTAATTACCGCTTTGTTGATGATCAATTTAATAAAATGTTTTCTACAGAAATGCTGGTTAGCAAGCTGTCCCGGGTATTTGCGGGATTGGCGATACTGATTTCCTGTTTGGGTTTATTTGGCCTGGCAGCTTATACCGCAGAGCGAAGGATAAAGGAAATAGGCATCCGCAAGGTTTTAGGTGCCAGCGTAACGGGAATAACCGGCCTGCTTTCGAAAGATTTTTTACAGTTGGTGTTGGTATCATGCGTATTGGCATTTCCGCTGGCGTATTGGGAAATGCAAAGCTGGCTAAAGCATTATGAGTATAGGGTTGACATACAATGGTGGGTTTTTGCAATTGCAGGTATGGCGGCGATGCTGATAGCCGTGGTGACCGTGAGCTTTCAATCGATTAAAGCGGCGCTGGCTAACCCGGTTAAAAGTTTGCGCTCAGAGTAAGTAGCAGGTGCGGGTGGCAGTAGCAGGTGAAAGAACTAATGACACAATAACTAATGACTTAATGACTAAAACATGATAAAGAATTATTTTAAAATAGCATTCAGGAGTTTAATAAAGAACAGGAGCTACAGCTTCCTCAATATTTTTGGTTTGGCCGTGGGCATTGCCTGCGCGGCGCTGATATTTTTATGGGTAGAGAGCGAATTGACCTATAATGATTATTTCAGCAATAAAACCAGTTTGTATAAGATTAAGGACCGGCAAACTTATAACGGCATAACCTATGCCTTTGATGCTACACCGGGGCCGCTTGCCGATGGCATGAAGAACGAGATACCGGGATTTACGGCGGTAGCGAGGAGCCAGTCGGGCTATAGATTGTTTAGTACAGGCGATAAGCCTATCTATGAGGCTGGTAACTACGTTGATCCGGCCTATTTGACGATGTTCCGCCTGGAATTTTTGAAGGGTAGCGCGGCAGGAGCATTTTCGCAATTAAACTCGCTGGTGATAACGGAAAAAATGGCCAACGCATTCTTTAACACGGATGATGTTATCGGCAAAACGCTTAAAGTGGACAATAACAAGGATTTTGTGATAACAGGTGTAATTAAAGATCTGCCTAAAAATGTATCGCTAAAATTTGACTGGCTTGCGCCTTTTAAAGTTTATGAAAATGATAATGCGTGGTTGAAGCAATGGGGCAGTAACAGCGTAACAACCTATGCCGAAATTGCGCCCAATGTGGATGTAAACGCCATTAATAAAAAACTTTATGGCTATATTCAAACCAAGCAGCAGGCAGCTACCGCAAGGATGTCTGTTTACCCAATGGCGCGCTGGCGGTTATATGATAGCTTTGATACCAATGGCATTGAAAAAGAAGGACGGTTAAAATTTGTAAACCTGTTTACGCTGATTGCCTGGATAGTTTTAATTATTGCCTGTATCAATTTTATGAACCTGTCTACCGCGCGATCTGAGCGGCGCAGCCGCGAGGTTGGCGTGCGCAAGGTAATGGGCGCAGGCCGATGGAAACTGATAGGACAATTCATTGGCGAATCGTTATTCCTCTCGTTTATATCGGCGATGGTGGCTTTATTGATTATTGTGCTGTTGTTGCCGGCATTTAATACACTGGTTCAAAAAGATCTGTCGCTTAATTTATTTAGCCCGCTTCATGCGGGGGCGTTGGTATTGATCATTTTAATATGCGGGTTGATAGCGGGTAGTTACCCTGCATTTTACCTCTCATCGTTCAACCCGGTGAGCGTATTAAAGGGGTTAAATATAAAAAACTCGCGCAGCGCCGTATTTATACGTAAGGGATTGGTTGTATTGCAGTTTGCCATATCGGTGATACTCATCATTTGCACGGTAATTATTTATAAACAGGTTAAATATGCCAAAGACCGGGATATTGGTTACGATAAACAAAGCTTAATATATGTTAGCCTGCGCGGACAGATGGCGCAACATTTGGACGCTATAAAAAACGACCTCGCAGCAACCGGTATGGTACAAACTTCGGGGGCAAGCTCACAAACGGTTTTACAGTTGGGCAGTAATACCGGCGATTTTAAATGGCCCGGTAAGGACCCTAACAAACAGCTATTAATTAGTATTGATAATGCGAGCCCGGGATTTCTGTCGGCTATGGGCGCACATTTGACAGAGGGGCGTGATTTTTATCCTAATGCCGCACCAGACAGTAATAACATAATTATTAACGAGGCCCTTGCAAAAGCTATCAACGCCAAACATATCATCGGCACAGAAATAAGCCAGGGCGGCAGCCAAAAATATACAGTAGTTGGGGTGATACATGATTTTATTTATAACAATATGTATGCATCAGCGGCGCCGGTTATAATTTTTTGCGACCCGAAGAATACGCAATATTTAAATATCCGCCTGAAGGCGGGCACCGATGTTAAAACCGCGCTGCAACCTATTGAAGGCGTTATTAAAAAGGCCAATCCTGGCTACCCGGTCGAGTTTAACTTTGTTGATCTACAGTTTGAAGACTATTTTAAAGCCGAAACGCTGATAGGTAAGCTATCGGGCATATTTGCAGGTTTGGCTATCATGATATCGTGCCTTGGGTTGTTTGGGTTAACGGCTTATACTGCGGAAAGACGGGTGAAAGAAATTGGTATACGCAAAGTGTTAGGCGCTACATCAAGAGGCTTAGCGACCTTATTATCGAAAGATTTTGTGACATTGGTTATTATATCGTGCATAATAGCTTACCCTGTTGCCTGGTGGATAATGAGCTTGTGGCTAAAAGATTATGAATATCAAACCGAAATAAGCTGGTGGATATTTATTGCTACCGACCTGCTGGCCATCGCAATAGCTATTGGTACGGTTAGTTTCCAGGCGGTGAAAGCGGCATTGGCAAACCCGGTGAAAAGCCTTCGCTCAGAATGAGCTTACGCTTGCGCCGAAGCTTCAGCGTAGGAGCATGGCTTTCGAGGAGAGCCTTAGAAGCGAGTAGGCAGTTTGCAAGCTTGAGTGGCAGTTGCAGTTGTGAAATCCGAATTTGGTGAGTTCAGGTTTTTAGCAAAACCGAACGGTAAACTGTTCGGTTCTGATACATTGGTTTTAATAAAATATACTGCAATTAATTGATTAACAGTTGTTTATTTTAATGGCATAGTATTTTACCCTGTATGTTTAATTAAATAATCATTATGATAAAAAACTATATAAAAACCGCGTTTCGCAGCTTATCAAAAAATAAGGGTTTTACCGCTATTAATATCGGCGGGCTGGCTTTGGGGCTTGCTACCTGTTTGCTTATTGTATTTTATGTGTTTGACGAGTTGAGTTATGATCGGTACAATGTAAAGGCCGACCGCATCTATCGCGTAAATAATGATATAAAATTTGGTGGGGCGGCAAATTCTTATGCTGTTGCCCCTGCTCCGTTGGCCGAAGCTATGAAAAGCACTTTGCCCGAAGTGGAACAGGTTGTTAGGTTTAGAACGCGGGGTGGCTTCCAGGTAAAAAAGGGCAGCCAAAACATAAAAGAAGATATGGTGACATATACCGATCCAACACTGTTTGATGTGTTTACGCTGCCTATGATTAGCGGAAATGCGGCTACTGCTTTATCAGAGCCACATTCGGTGGTGATAACGGAGCGTATCGCCAAAAAATATTTTAATACCACTAATGTTGTGGGGCAGACATTAACCTTTAACGATACCGCGCAGTATAAAATAACCGGCGTAATTAAAAATATCCCCAGCCAATCGCATTTTAAGTTTGATTTTTTTATCGCGATGTCAACACTGGACGAAAGCAGGAACGGCTCATGGCTGAGCAATAATTTTAACACATACCTACTGCTTAAACCGGGGGCCGACAGCAAAAAACTGGAAGCCAAGCTTACTGATTTTTTAAAAAAACAAGCGGGCCCGCAATTAGAGGGTATTTTGCATTTAGATTTTACCAAGTTTGAACAAGCGGGCAATTATTTTCGACTTAGCCTGATACCGCTTAAAGAAATACACCTGCAATCGAACCGCGTTGCCGAACTGGGGGCCAACAGTAATATCCAATACGTTTATATCTTTTCGGCTATCGCATTATTCATTTTATTAATAGCCTGTGTTAACTTTATGAACCTGTCTACCGCCCGCTCCTCAAACCGGGCGAAAGAGGTGGGTGTGCGCAAGGTATTAGGTTCGCCCCGCAAATATTTGATAGCGCAATTTTTAACCGAATCAATATTAATAACGCTTGCGGCGGCTATAATAGCCTTGTGTATTGCTTGGGCATCGTTGCCATTTTTTAACCAGCTATCGGGCAAAGAGCTAATCGTAACGCCGCAAATAATGGCGTGGTTGTTGCCGATGTTGCTCGTAATTATTGTCGTAATAGGTTGTTTGGCAGGCTCCTACCCGGCATTATTTCTTTCGGGTTTTCAACCGATTGATGTATTGAAAGGCAAAATATCATCAGGTTTTAAGGGCGGTTTTTTACGCAGCTTTTTGGTGATTTTTCAGTTTGCCATATCTATTTTTCTCATTATTGGCACATTGGTGATTTATAACCAGTTAAAATATATCCAAAATAAAGACCTGGGTTATAACCGCGACCATGTCGTATTAGTGCAAAATGTTTGGACACTCGGCAATAAATTACAAACATTTAAGCACGAAGTAGGGCAGCTAACAGGTGTAAAAGCTGTGGGTATTGGCGATGCCGTACCTACCTCCAATTATGGCAACAATACAGCCATGTTTAAAGACAAAATACCGGATCAAAAACGATCATTAGAGTCTGAATACTGGAGTGTGGATGAGGATTATATACCTACGCTTGGTATAAAGATGGCGACAGGCAGAAATTTCTCTAAACAAATGCTAACAGACTCGACAGGGCTAATTATTAACGAGGCCGCCGCGAAGCTACTGGGCTTTGAAAACCCTATAAACCAGTTACTATATATATCGCAGGATAGCCAGGCTAAAGTTTTGAAACCGTTTCATATTATCGGTGTAATGAAGAATTTTAATTTCCATTCGTTAAGAGAAAATGTAACACCTATAGTATTTAACATGGAGAAAAGTAACGGGGTTGTGATTGCGCGTGTTAATACTGCGGACATTGGGCTTTTATTATCGCAACTTAAAAATACGTGGAAAGACGTTTCGCCCAACCAGCAGTTAAACTATTCATTTATGAATGATGATTTTGATGCCATTTATCGTGCTGAGCAGCGCGTTGGGCAAATTGCTGTTTCGTTTACCTTACTGGCTATTATTATTGCCTGCCTTGGTCTGTTTGGCTTGGCAGCATATTCAGCCGAACAACGGACAAAAGAGATTGGCATCCGCAAGGTATTGGGTGCAAGTATATCCAACATTGTGCAAATGCTATCAAAAGATTTTATTAAACTGGTACTGATAGCTATAGTTCCGGCATCGGTACTTGCCTGTTGGTTTATGCAAAAATGGTTTTTGCAGGGGTTTGCTTACCGGCAGGATATCTCGTGGTGGGTGGTGGCAGTTGCCGGCTTGGGGGCTATCTTCATCGCTTTTGTTACGGTGAGCTTCCAGGCGGTGAAGGCGGCAGTGACTAACCCGGTGAAGAGTTTGAAGAGTGAGTAATTTAGTTTGCAGTTTTGAGTGTGCAGTTTGCAGTTGAAAAGGCCAATGCCATAATGACTAAACAAAATGATAAAAAACTATTTTAAAATTGCCTTTCGCGGCTTTTGGCGGCATAAGCTGTTTACGTTGATCAATATCATTGGTTTGTCCATTGGCATTAGTGCGGCGCTGGTTATTTATTTGATCGTTCATTTTGATTTAAGTTTTGACAAATTTGAAAAAGATGGTAACCGCATTTATAGGGTGGTTACCAACTATACTTATCCCGAAGGCTCGGTTCCAAACCCGGGCCTAAGTACGCCGTTGCAATTGGCCGCTAAAAACCAGGTGTCGGGTGTCGAAACATCTGCGCCGTTGTTCAGGTTGATATTGCCCGATGTGTATATACCCAAAAGCAACTCAAAAGCGGTTAAATTCAAGCAGCAAAAAACCGTTGCGCTTACTGATGGCGATTATTTTAACCTGGTTCATTATAAATGGCTGGCTGGGTCGGCTAAAGCCGCGCTAAACGAGCCGTACCAGGTGGTGCTAACTTCTGAACAAGCCAAGATCTATTTCCCGGATATTGCCTTTGAGCAAATGATAGGCAAAACGGTTATTTACGATACCCTAAAGACTACCGTTACCGGCATTGTACAAACCATACAAGAAAATACCGATTTCGCTTTCCACGATTTTATATCTTTTTCCACCGCATTTGCCAACAGGGGCCTCACAAGTCAGCTACGGTTAACCAATTGGGGCGGCACCAGTGTGAGGACGCAGTTTTTTGTAAAGTTGTTACCCACCACATCACTAACCAATGTAGAACAACAGCTGAATACTATTTTGGCGAAGAACAATCCGCCAAAAAAGGACAGGCTTCAAACAATCTCCTTACAGCCGCTGCGCGATATTCACTTTAGTGTTGGCGGTTATGGCGGTATCATTGCTTTTGACCAGGTTGCCAATAAAACCACGCTTTATAGTTTGCTGGCTATCGCGGCATTTTTGCTGTTATTGGGCTGCATTAACTTTATTAACCTTACTACCGCGCAGGCTACGCAGCGGGCAAAAGAAATAGGTATTCGCAAAACTATGGGGAGCAGCCGGGGACAGCTTATTGTGCAATTTTTAAGCGAAACGTTTTTTATTACACTTATCGCCGTAATTATTTCGGCATTGATGGCGCCGTTTATACTACAGCTATTTTCGGGCTTTATTCAAACAGGAATTAAGCTCGATGTTGTTCATCAGCCGGGCATACTGGTATTTTTGCTGATACTGACTGTGGTAGTGAGCCTGTTATCGGGCTTTTACCCGGCAATTATTTTATCGGGCTATCAACCGGTAACGGTATTAAAAAACCAGGCCCAAAGCAGCAGTAAAACCCGCAACGCGTGGATGCGCAAATCGCTTACCGTATCGCAATTTGTTATTGCCCAGTTTTTTATAATGGCGACCGTGTTGGTTGGCAAGCAAATTTATTATTCAACCCATAAAGAACTGGGTTTTAAAAAGGATGGCGTTATTTTTATTAACTCGCCGTGGAAGAACCGCAATCAAAGCAAGAACCTGGTATTTTTTAACAAATTACAGGCTATGCCCCAGGTAGAGATGGTGAGCATGGGCAATGATGCGCCATCGTCTGAAAATACAAGCACCACCGAGGGTACTTATATTGACGGCAAAAAAGAAATACGGATAGGCGACTTTGCCGAAAAATTTGGTGACGAAAATTATATCAACCTGTACCATATTAAATTGCTCGCGGGACGCAACCTTCAGCCTGCCGATAGCAACCAAGCGTTTTTAGTAAACCTAACTTTAGTTAACCGGCTTGGCTTTAAAAGTCCGCAGGATGCTGTTGGTAAGATCATCAGTAATTTTAACGGGGATACGAGAATGGAGATCATCGGCGTAGTGTCTGATTTTCACCAGGAATCGTTACACGCGCCCATTGCCCCGCTGGCTATATTACGTGCTAATAATGAATTTGGCGGTGTGTTCCACATTGCGTTAAAGCCGCAAAGCGCTGATGGACGGGAATGGCAAAAGGCGCTAACAAATATGCAGGCCACATGGAACGGACTTTACCCTAACGATGATTTTGAATATGAGTTTGTAGATGCATCAATAGCTAAGTTTTACGAAAAAGAACAACATACCGCTACCCTGCTTAGCTGGGCAACAGGATTATCGATTTTAATAAGCTGCCTGGGATTATTGGGTTTAGCAATATACACTACCAACCAACGCACTAAAGAAATTGGCGTGCGTAAGGTGCTGGGTGCATCGGTGGCGCAAATTGTAACCTTACTATCCACCGAATTAATTTGGCTGATAGTACTGGCGTTTGTATTGGTTACTCCGGTTGCCTTTTGGGCTATGAACAAATGGATGCAAAGCTTCGCCGACCGCACTACTGTAAGCTGGTGGATATTTGCCGCAAGCGGCGGGGCCATGCTGGTTGCAGCGGTGTTTACATCAAGTTTGCAGACAGTGCGGGCGGCGGTAGCTAACCCGGTGAAGAGTTTGCGCAGTGAGTAGCAGTTGCGGGTGACAGTAGCAGTTTGCGGTGGGCAGTTTGCAGATTTAGTGACAGTTGCAATTTGCGGTTGGCAGTAACTCGTTTGCAGTTGAAAAGTATTAATGACACAATGATTAATGACCTAATGAATAATATATCATGATAACAAATTATTTAAAAATAGCATGGCGTAACCTGGTTAGGAATAAGCTATACAGTATTATAAATATTGGCGGACTGGCTGTTGGGATGGCTATCAGCTTCATGCTGCTGCTTTATGTGTATAACGAGTTTGAATTTGATAAATTCAATGTTAACAGCGACAGGTTATACGAGATGCTGGTAAATCAATCTGCCAATAATAAAATAACTACAGGTTGGTCAACACCCCTGCTGCTTGCGCCTGCATTGCAAACGGATTTTCCGGAAGTTGAAAAAGCTGCGCGTACCAACTGGACCGATGATATTTTGATGAATTATAAAGACAAGAGCTTAAAAATCGGCACACTTGCAGCGGATGCTTCTTTGCTGGACATGTTCAGCTTTGATTTTGTATATGGCAATAAACATGATGCGCTGGCCGGTCAATCGTCTATCGTATTAACACAATCGGCAGCTATGGCGATCTTTGGTAATTCAAACCCCATAGGGCAGGTTATTAAATATGATAATCAATATCCTTTAAAAGTTAGTGCGGTTATTAAGGACAACCCTAAAAACTCCTCATTTAAATTTAAGGCGTTAATATCCTGGCAAACCCTTGAAGCTCAGCAACCATGGATGAAACAATCAGGATGGGGAAATTATACCGTTACAACCTATGTTTTATTAAAACCCGGGGTTGCCCTGAGCGCGGTAAACAGTAAATTTAAAAATGCTATTGCGCATTACGACCCCAAAAACAAGGATAATGAATTATTTATCTATCCATTTGCAAAACTTCATTTATACAGCGAGTTTAAGAACGGGGTCAATACAGGCGGTGGAAGCATTGAATATGTGAAACTATTCTTATTGCTTGCTATCGTCATATTGATCATTGCCTGTATTAACTTCATGAACCTCTCTACAGCGCAATCCGAGCGGCGCGCAAGGGAAGTGGGTGTACGCAAGGCAGTGGGTGCAAGGCGTTTTGCACTTATACAGCAGTTTTTATCAGAATCAATGCTGATGGCTTTGCTGGCATTTATAATTTCGCTGCTATTGATCAGTTCGCTCCTTAAGTTCTTTAATGACATTATAAATATCCACCTGGAGTTACCTTATACTAATTTATGGGCGTGGGTAGCGGCCTTATCAGTAACATTGTTTACAGGTTTGGTTGCCGGCAGTTACCCGGCATTGTTCCTATCATCATTTAAGCCGGTTAAAGTATTAAAGGGGCAGCTAACTACATCGAAAACAACGGTGCGGCCACGGCAGGTATTGGTTGTTGTGCAGTTTACTTTTGCCATTTGTTTAATATTATCAAGCATATTTATTTATAAACAGTTAAATTATATTAAAAACCGCCCGGTTGGATATGATCAAAATGGCCTTGTTGAAATGCCAATAGAAGGCAACCTGGACAAAAAATTCGACAGTTTCAGACAAGAGGCTATTAATGCCGGAGCCATAACAGACGCGGCAGTAACATCGGGCAGCATTACAAATTATGGCGGCACTACATGGAACGTTACCTGGGCGGGGCAATTACCAGGCGAGGATAAATTACATATAGATCAAATAGCGGTTACCTATCACTTTGTTGATACCTATGGCTTACATATTGTGGAAGGCCGGGATTTTGCGATAGGCCATCCGGCTGACTCTGCCGCGATCATTTTAAATGAATCTGCCGTAAAACTCATGCGTTTTAAACAGCCTATAGGCCAATTGGTAAAATGGCAGGGTGCACAACGCAGGGTAGTTGGTGTGATAAAAGATTTTGTTTGGGGGTCGCCTTACGAACCTGTTAAACCTGCTATTATAGGTTTTATGAAAGAATGGAACAATGAAGCCGGGCTAAGACTAAATCCGAATGCGCCTGTATCAAAAAGTTTGGCAACTTTACAGGCTATCTACAAAAAATATAATCCGGCCTACCCTTTTGAATATAAATTTACCGATGAAAGTTTTGGTAAAAAATTCAGAACAGAGAAGTTGCTTGGCACCATGTCTACCGGGTTTACTTGTTTAGCCATTATTATTTCCTGTTTGGGTTTATTCGGGCTGGCCTCATTCTCTGCCGGGCAACGTAAGAAAGAGATCGGTATCCGCAAGGTATTGGGCGCTACTATAAGCGACTTATGGCTCAAACTATCGCAGGAGTTTATCAAACTGGTATTAATTTCCTTCGCGCTTGGGTCGGTTATCAGTTGGTATAATATACAAAAATGGCTTGGGAAATACACCTATCATACTACGCTAAGTATCTGGGTGTTTGCGGCCACAATGCTTATCAGTATATTGATCTGTTTAATTACAGTAAGCTGGCAGGCGGTTAAGGCGGCGTTGATGAACCCGGCGAAGAGCTTGAAGAGCGAGTAGCAGTTGCAGTGTGCAGTTGCAGTTTTACGGCACTAATGACATAATGACCAATGACTTAATGACCAAATTATCATGATAAAAAACTATTTAAAAACAGCGTGGCGCAATTTAGCGCAGAACAAGGTGACATCTTTTATAAGCGTTGCGGGGTTGGCGGTTGGTATTGGCTGCTTTTTGTTGTTGAGCACTTATTTGCTGAACGAGTTACGGTATGACCGCTTTAACGTTAATGCCGACCGGATTGTGCGGATAATTAACAACTACAAGGCGCCCGATGATGCGGAAGCCAAAACTACTGCCCTTACCCCTACCGCGCCGGTGCCGGTATTTAAGCTGACGTTGCCTGAAGTGGAAGACGGCACACGGGTTTATGCTTACTCGGGCGACAGGCCTGCAAGCATTCAGTATGGCGATAAGCTGTTTAATGAACGTGGTATGTTGGTTGCCGACGAATCGTTTTTTAAAATATTCAGCTTCAAATTTTTGAAGGGCGACCCGGCGACCGCGCTTAGCAGGGTTGAGTCGGTGGTTATTACGCAATCTATCGCTAAAAAATATTTTGGCGATGAAGACCCGATGGGTAAAGTAATGACTATAAACAACAAACGTAATATGCTGGTTACAGGTGTTATTGAAGATGTGCCGGCCTACTCGCAGCTTAAATTTGATATGATGGGTACGTATGCCATGCTTGACCGTTCTAAAACCAGGCAATGGGATTCGGCAAATGATTACTCGTATTTATTGTTAAAACCCGGCACAAACGCGCAAACCCTGGAGAAAAACATTAATGCTTACCTGGACAATCAATCAAAAAATGAGCGACAGGCCGGTTATAAAACGTGGTATACGCTTGAACCACTTACGCGTACACATTTATATTCAACAGCGAAGGACAATTTGGAGCCATCGGGCAATATTAAATATATCTACATATTGGGTTCTATCGCGGTTATATTGTTGCTGCTGGCTTGCATTAATTTCTTGAATTTGGTGACTGCAAAGTCTATCGAGCGGGCGCATGAAATTGGTGTGCGCAAGGTAATGGGCGCTTTGCGCGGGCAGTTGTTTATCCAGTTTATTACCGAAGCCGGTATCATCACTTTTGCTTCGCTGCTTGGCGGGGTTTTGTTAGCGTGGGTTTGTTTCCCGGGCTTTAGCAGTTTTACCGGGAACCAGTTGGGTTTCGGGATATGGAATGCATCATGGCTGATAGCCGCCTTGCTGGTTTTGTTTGTAGCGGTTACGCTGATAGCGGGCACCTATCCGTCTCTATATCTTTCGGCTTTTAACCCGGTGGTTACTTTAAAGGGTAAATCAATTGGTACATCGGGCGGTAGCTTGTTGCGTAAATCGCTGGTGGTTTTCCAGTTTACGGTATCGGTTTTCTTTATTATCAGCACAGTTATAGCTGGCAGGCAGCTGCAATATATCCAGCACATGGATACCGGCATTAACCGCGACCAGGTAATGGTATTGGATATTGGCGGTATGGGGTTCGCCCAAATTAAAGCCTTCAGGGACCAGGTAATGCAGCAACGGGGCGTTAAAAGTGTAAGCGCTTCGTATGATTCGCCGGTAAACGTGCGCGGCGGCTATACCATAAATAGTACCGACGGAAAAGCCGGGAACGTGCAAATATCTGTTACCGCCATCCCGGTGGAGCGAAACTTTACCAATACGCTGGGCATCAAATTAATTGCCGGGCATAATTTTACGCTGGCGGACGAGCAGGGTATACAGGATACCGCCTTTGACAAACGCAAGTACAGCTTTATTATAAATGAATCGGCAGCTAAAAGATTAGGATATAAACCTGGGGACGCCATCGGCAAAACAATAAAAATGGGCAACCGCATTGGCGAGATACGGGCAGTTGCAAAGGACTTTAATTTTGCATCGCTGCACAAAGAGGTAACACCTATCGTATTATTTCCTGAATATGATTATTTTGGAAAACTGCTGATAAAAACATCGGGAGCGGATATGCCAACCACCATAAATCAATTGCAAAACAGTTGGAAATCGTTTTACGCTAAGATCCCGTTCGAGGCGCATTTCCTGGACCAGGAATATGAGGCACTTTATAAAACCGAACAGCGCACAGGCGGCATTTTAACCGTGTTTACTTTGGTGACGGTTTTTATATCTTGCTTAGGCCTGTTCGGGCTGGCGGTGTTTAGTACCAAGCATAGGGTGCGCGAGGTGGGCATCCGCAAGGTATTGGGCGCGGGTGTGCTGAATATTGTGGGCCTTATATCGTTCGATTTTTTAAAACTGGTGCTGTTATCGGTTATTATTGCATCGCCGGTTGCTTATTATGTGATGAACAAGTGGCTGCAGGATTTTGTGTACCGTACGCATATACAATGGTGGGTTTTTGCATCATCGGCAGCGCTGGCGCTGGCTATCGCGTTTTTAACGGTGAGCTATCAATCGGTTAAGGCGGCAATGGCGAATCCGGTTAAGAGTTTGAAAAGTGAGTAGGCAGTTTGCAGATTTGAGTAGCAATTGGTACTCGAATTTGGGTGAATTAAGGAATTTAACAGAATGGTGCAAATGTGCAAAGCCCCCTCTAAATCTCCCCCGGTAGGGGAGACTTTGAAAAGTGGTGGGGAATATAAATATTAAACATAAGAAAATCAAAAGTCTCCCCTACCGGGGGAGATTTAGAGGGGGCTATATTATGATAAAAAACTACTTAAAGATCGCTTTCAGGAATTTGGTACGGGATAGGGCATATTCTGTTTTGAATTTGCTTGGGCTGGCCGTTGGCCTGGCCAGCGTTATTATGATAATGGGTTATGTGCGGTATGAGTTATCGTACGATACCTGTTATGGCAATTACCCACAGGTTTATCGGTTGATACAGGAGGATAAGCCGGGGTCTACAACTCCGTTGCGGGTGAATGTTAATGAGGGCATGGGCAGCGTTTTGAAAAGTGAATTCCCGGGTATTGTTGCATCAAGCCCGGTTGGTTGGCAGAATATACAATTCAAGAACCATGATGATATTGTTAAAATAAAAGCCCTAAGCGGTACTACTGATTTTTTCAGGATATTTAATTTCCCGTTCATAACCGGCAATCAGCAAACCGCGCTTAAGCAGCCGGGCAGCATTGTGCTAACCGAAAGTACGACCCACAAATTCTTTAAAGGCCAAAATCCAATTGGAAGTATTATTACAGACAGCTATGGAAAGATATGGCACGTTACGGCGATTATAAAGGACCTCCCGTTGAATATGCACTTATCGGGAGATGCGGTCACATCGGACGATCAGCCGTATGAGGCTTTTAATATGAACAATTACACCTCGATGCCGCAATATGTATTGCTGAATAAAAATACCGATCCGAATAAATTAGATGCTCAGTTTAAATCTATCTATAAAAAATATAAATTCCCCGAAGGGACAGGTGTGCATTTACAAGCCGTTACCGATATTCATTTACGGTCGCATTATTTTAGCGAAATATCTGTTAACAGCGATATTAAATACATCTATATTTTTTCGTGCATCGCCTTGCTTATATTATTTATTGCCTGTATCAACTATATCAATTTAACTACGGCGCGGTCCTTACAACGAGCAAAAGAAATTGGCTTGCGTAAAGTGCTGGGTGCAGTAAGGAAGCAGCTTATTTTCCAGTTTTTAACAGAATCGTTCCTTTTCTTTCTCATCAGCACGGTATTGGCCACGGTAATCGCTTATGCGCTATGGCCGGTATTTGCGGCTAAGATAACGGCCTACCAACAGGTTATCCCGCTGTTTGACGTGAAGCTGATGGTGGGCATTTTGTTGGTATTTGTTGTTGGCGGTTTATTATCGGGCGCCTACCCGGCGTTTTTCCTGTCTTCGTTGCAGCCGGTGAAAGTATTAAAGGGGTTGTCAAAGTTTGGCATTAATGTAAGTCTGCGCAAGGCACTGGTTATTTTGCAGTTTACCATTTCAGGCGTATTAATTATATCAACCCTGGTGGTAAATCAGCAATTAAATTACATCGGCAACGCGCGGCTTGGTTTTAATAAGGATAATTTATTGACCCTGCCGTTTAATATGCGTAACAGTCACGCGAATATTTTTAAGGCCGAACTGGCTAAAAATCGAAACATCCAGTCGGTCACTTTAGCATCGTGGCGCATGGGCGAAAGCCTGGGCGGCTGGAACAATTTTAAGGACCTAAACGACACTACCAAAGAGCTGCGGTACAATTATGTGGAAGCCGACGTTGATTTTATAAAAACGATGGGTATCCATATTTTGCAGGGCAGGGACTTTTCACCCGCTTACGCTAAAGATATGATCAGCCCGGATTCGGCGTGGCGGTTTACTAAAAATATGACAAGCGACGAAAAGAACAAGTTTTCGGAGTCTTTGCCTATTATGATGAACCAGGCTGCTGTTAAAGCATTAGGATTAACGGACCCCGTAGGCCAAACGCTGACAAAACACGTAAAAGGAACCGTTATAGCCGTGGTTGAGGATTTTAATGGTTTATCGTTGCACCAAAAAATAGACCCCGTAATTATACACAGCGACCAGGTAAGCCGAAACGGCGGGCAATTGTATATACGCGTTTCATCGGCCAATACTTCAAAAACCATCAGTTTTATTGAAACCCAATGGAAAAAGTTTTACCCTAACAATCGGTTTGAGTTTGTTTTTACTGATGACAAGCTACAGCAACTGTATACCGCTGATAAACGATTAGGAGCGTTGTTTGATATATTTTCATCATTAGCTATTGTTATTGCCTGTTTGGGTTTATTTGGATTGATCTCTTTAACCGTGCAAAACCGCGTTAAAGAAATTGGCGTGCGCAAGGTGCTTGGCGCAAGCGTGTTTGATATTACCCGGTTAATATCGCTTGATTTTGTAAAACTTGTGTTCGCGTCGTTCATTATCTCCTCGCCCATCGCGTGGTATTTTATGAACAAATGGCTGCAGGATTTTGCTTACCGTATCAACATTGAATGGTGGGTATTCGCGCTGGCCTGCGGGCTCTCTGTGTTTATTGCGCTGGCTACCTTGAGCTTTCAATCGGTAAAAGCGGCAATGGCTAACCCGGTGAAAAGTTTGCGCTCGGAATGAGGTATGTGAAAGGGGCATGAGAACTCTCAACGCTTTTGACCGACGCTGCATTCTCGGCCAGATTGGGGGAAACACTGTGTTGCCTTTTTTGGCGAAATGTGCAATTAACAACAGTGGTATAAAGAGCGTTTTAAAGCGTTTTTAGTGCGGTAATAAGCGTAAAAGGGGCGGCGATAAGCAATAACAGAGCACTATCGGCGGCAAATTGGTGCCCGCTCCACGGCGCTCCATGCTGCTCCACGTGGCTGGAGCGGGAGCAGGAGCGTTTGATCTCGCCACTCACTATTCTCTGCTTACCAACTGTATCATAACCGAACAATGTTGTGCATAAGCGAACAGTTTACGGGATGAGTTTAGCAGCTAAAGTGTTGGTTAAAAGTTATTTATAACTTTGGTACACAATTAATAGTGCAATAACCGATCATTGTATCAACATTTTAAATTTGACTATGCTATCACTTAAAAATATTTCGAAATACTACCAGGCAGGCGGCAACCGTATTAACGTGCTGAATAACATTAGCTTAGACATTAACCAGGGCGAGTTTGTATCTATAATGGGACCTTCTGGATCAGGGAAATCTACACTGCTGAATATCATCGGGATGCTGGACCAGCCGTCGGACGGGTACCACTACTTTATGGATCAGCCGGTGCACCAGCTGAAGGAAAAACAACGGTCGGCGTTATATAAACAGTATATCGGGTTTGTTTTCCAGGCCTATCATTTGATAGACGAACTAACTGTATATGAGAACATTGAAACCCCGCTTATTTACCAGGACATTAAAGGAAGCGAACGCAAAGCCTTAGTAGCCGATACGCTTGACCGCTTTAATATTGTGGGTAAAAAGGATCTTTTCCCGGCGCAATTATCAGGCGGGCAGCAGCAATTGGTGGGTATTGCCCGCGCGCTCATAGGTAAACCAAAGCTAATATTGGCCGATGAGCCTACAGGAAACCTCAATTCGAAGCAAGGCGAAGACATCATGGAACTGTTTAAAAAGTTGAACAAGGAAGATGGCGTAACCATTATACAAGTTACGCATAGTGAGAAAAATGCCGCCTACGGCAGCCATATTATTAACCTGCTTGATGGCAAAATAGATTCATCAACTACCATCTGAACTACGAGTGAACATGACGCGAATCAGTAAATATATTTTAGTATTATTTTTTATATCAGCCTGTGTATCAGCATACGCACAGCAAACTACGCTTACTTTGCAGCAATGTCTTGATATTGCCATCCGCAACAACTTAACCGTTAAGCAAACCGGCAATATGCTGCTAAGGGATAGTATCGCCTACAAGCAAACCAAAGAGAACCTGCTGCCTTCATTTAGCGGCAATGCCAGCCGCACACTTGACCAGGGCCGTGGTATAAACCCGATTACCAATACTTATATCACCCAATCATTAACATCTGATAATTATGGGGTAGGCACCAATGTTACTATATTTAACGGATTGGCGCTGCAAAATAACATTAAACAAGCATCACTATCCTACCAGGCCGGTAAAATGGACCTTCAATCGGCAAAAGACCAGGTTACGATAAACATTATTACCAACTACTTATCTATACTGGATGCACAGGAATCGCTGGAACAATCAAAAAGCGCGTTAGCGGTTTCAAAGGAAACGTTAGACCGGCTGGAAACCCGTGAAAAGCAGGGCGCTAATACCGCAGCGTCAGACATTTATGATCAAAGGGGTTCGTACGCCAACAACCTGGTTAATGTGGTTACTGCGCAAAATTCATTAGATGCGGCAAAATTGAGTTTGTTCCAGCTAATGAACATTCCGTACAACCCGGATGCTACCTATCAGCCATTAAGTCCTGCGGAATTAGTAGGCGAATATGGCGTTAACGCTGACCAGATCTACCAAACGGCGTTGCAGCAGTTGCCGGCAGTGAAATCGGCAATTTTGAAACGTCAAAGCGCCGAAAAGAATGTACAGTTACAAAAGGGGCTTTTATTGCCAACCTTATCATTGGGAGGTGGTGTGAATACAAGCTATTCAAGCGCCAGTCAAAACATAAATTATTTTGATCAGTTCAGGAATAATTATTCGACCAATGAGAGCTTAAATTTAAATATTCCCATTTTTTCTAATCATCGCCTTAAAAATAATGTTGCCCTGGCAAAAATCACGGTACTTGACAATTTGTACCTTGAAGAAAATACCAAAATAATGCTGAAGCAAAACATTGAACAGGCTTATTA
>Ga0206816_1080_pt1 | contig 25213 bp, 17 predicted proteins | sample Alteio_BWOrgCont_88_FD_152866 | JGI IMG/M metagenome (GOLD analysis project Ga0206816, IMG submission 152866) | Enriched cells from forest soil in Barre Woods Harvard Forest LTER site, Petersham, Massachusetts, United States -... | ecosystem: Environmental > Terrestrial > Soil > Temperate forest >... | reverse complement strand
CCATGTACTACACAACTTTCACCCAAATTCCTTATCTTCACCCCCCGAAAAACTGATTGTATTGTTTCATGAAATTATTAGAAGGAAAAACCGCGCTGATAACCGGTGCGTCAAAAGGAATAGGCCGTAAAATTGCCGAGAAATTTGCCGAACATGGCGCCAACGTGGCCTTTACCTATTTATCATCGGTAGAGAAAGGCCTGGAACTGGAGCAGGAACTGCAAAGCTTTGGCACCAAAGTAAAAGGCTACCGCTCTGATGCATCAAAATTTGATGAGGCCGATAAACTGATAACCGACATAGTAGCCGATTTCGGAACACTGCATATTGTAGTGAATAACGCGGGCATCACCAAGGATGGCCTGCTCATGCGCATGACCGAGGAAGCCTGGGACGAGATTTTAAACGTGAACCTTAAATCTGTGTTCAACATAACCAAAGCAGCTTCTAAAATAATGATGAAAAACCGCGAAGGCGTGTTTATCAATATGAGTTCGGTAGTGGGTGTGCAGGGCAATGCGGGGCAGGCCAACTATGCCGCATCAAAAGCCGGTATCATCGGTTTCTCAAAATCAATAGCTAAAGAGTTAGGCTCGCGCAATATCCGCACCAACGTAGTGGCCCCCGGCTTTATCAAAACCGAAATGACCGAAGTACTCGACCCTAAAGTGGTTGAAGGCTGGGCACAAACCATCCCCCTAAAACGTGGCGGCGAAACCGAAGATGTAGCCAATGCCTGCGTATTCCTGGCGTCAGATATGGCATCCTACATCACCGGGCAGGTTATCCCTGTGGATGGCGGGATGTTGTAGTTTAGTGATTGGTGATTAGAGGTTAGTGATTAGTTTATTGGTTTTGGAAAGATGAGAATAACCGCCAAAACTCCTTCCTCGGGGAAGGGTGCGGCTGCCGGTGAAGTGGCGGGTAGGGGTTTAGCCGCTATACATCTTTGCGAAACCCCTCCACTCTCCCATACGCTTGCGCCGTAGCTTCAGCGTAGGAGCAGGGGGGGAATCGCGCAAGGCCCGGCTTTTTAAAAACTCTTCCGAACAACTTTGTGGATCAGCTGAATAGTATTCTGGAAATTCCTTAATTCCAGAAATTCGAGTTCAGACAAAATGCCTCAAACTTATTACATTCAACACTATAATCATTCATAATATTTTTGCATTTTGCGGTTGAAGAGGTCGTAAAAAAATACGATCAACTCTCTGTGTTACTTTGCGCCTTACTTTGTGGCCTTTGTGGTTAAATTAACCACGCGGCAGGCGCAAACATCCACAAAGTAAGGCGCTACTCTTCACCTTAAAATTTATGCTATTATTCGCTGTTACTTGGGGCAATATTTCCGGATGGTGGACACCCGCCTGCCTGGCATTAGGCGTTGGTTATGCCTGGGTAATGTACCGCAGGCCGGTAAATTTAAGCGATACTTTCCGCAAACTCCTGTTCGGCATACGTGCGTTGGTGGTATTTTTAATAGCCATGCTGCTGATTTCGCCGTTAGTGCAGTCGGTAAGTTATAAATCGCAAAAACCAATTGTATTGGTCGCGCAGGATAATTCAGAATCCATCAAACTTTTCCCCGGCAAGCATGATAACGACCTTGATCTTTCCAAACTCAAAGGCCTTTTAGGCGATGGCTATGACGTGCATGAGTTCCATTTCAGTCACGATCTGAACGAAGGATTGACCAATAAATACGATGGCAAACAAACCGATATCTCCTACTCATTGCGCCAACTCAACGACCGCTTTGTAAACCAAAACATAGGCGCGCTGGTTTTAGCTACAGACGGCTCATACAACCAGGGCACCGATCCGCAGTACGAAGCGCGTAACATAAAAGCCAATATTTATACCATCGCCCTGGGCGATACGATTTCTAAACGCGATTTACTTATAGGCAATGTCAACTACAATAAAACGGCCTTTTTAGGCAACGATTTTGAAATAGAAGTTTTAGCCGAAGCCTACCAAAGCAAGGGCGAACAAATGCGCATGACGGTGACCGAGGATGGCCGCTCAGTCCATTCGGAAGTTATTCCTGTTAATACTGATGCGTTTAAACAAGTGGTAACCGTAAAATTAAATGCCGATAAAAAGGGGCTGCATAAATTTAATGTCAGCATAGCGCCTGTTAAAAACGAGCTATCGGTTCAAAATAATTCGGAGACGATTTATGTAGAGGTGCTGGACGTTAAGCAAAAAATATTAATACTATATGATGGCCCGCATCCCGATATTACCGTTATAAGGCAGGCTATTGAGGGCAACAAAAACTACGAGGTTAAATCTTCTTTAGTAGCTGATCTCGCCTCGCTTAAACTAACCGACTATAGCCTTGTTATACTCTACCAATTATCAGGCAACAGCTTTGGCCTGTTAAAAAGCCTCATAAAAAGCAAAACACCCTTATGGTACATGGCGGGTGCGCAGGGCGACCTGTTAAACCTGAACTACCAGGAAAAGCTGGTTAAAATAAGCGCCAGCCAGCAGGAAATGCAGGAAGTGTTTGCGCAACCGCAACCGGGTTTTACTTGTTTTACCTTAACCGATTCCACTTTACGAAAATTGGCAATGTTTCCGCCGTTATTGGCACCGTTTGGCAACTATGGGTCATCGGTAGCCGCCAGCGGGATACTATTTAAGCAAAAGATAGGTTCGGTACAAACTACCTATCCCCTGTTAGCCTTTGGTGACGATAACGGCAAACGCACAGGGGTGCTTACAGGTGAGGGACTATGGCGCTGGCAACTGGCAGAGTTTGATACCTATGGAAATCATCATGCTTTGGAAGAGTTATTTAGCCAAAGCGTGCAATACCTTACCGCCAATGCCAACGGACAGCATTTTAGGGTATACCCGGCCAAAAACGTATTTGACGAGGGCGAAAACGTTCTTATTAACGCCGAATTATATAACGATGCCTTTGAACCCGTAAATACGCCCGATGTAAAGATCGAATTGAAAAATGCCAACGGTAAAAGCTTTAACTTCCTGTTCAACAAAAACGGAACGGGATACCAGTTAAATGCCGGCGCATTACCGGTTGGCGAATATACTTACAATTCAGGCACGTTATTGGGCAATCATCCTTATACTGCGGTAGGCCAGCTAACTATTAAACCATTAAATCTCGAACTTCGCCAAAGCGCGGCAAATCACCAGTTATTACGCACCATTGCCAAACAAAGCGGGGGTGTAATGTTGCAACCAACAGAAATTAGCCGCCTTGCCGACCTCATTAAAAAGAACGACAACATCAAAACCCTTGTTTACGAAGACAAGCATTACAGCGACATCATTGATGTGAAATGGATCTTCATACTGATACTGTTACTGTTAAGCACCGAATGGTTCTTTAGAAAACGTGAAGGGGAAATATGATAACAAACACACCTAACAAACTTTGTCATTGCGAGGAGCAGCGAGGGCAAGCGCGTTGGGAGCGACGTGGCAACCTCATCGCAGCTTAGCAAAGCGACGAGATTGCCGCGCTATCGCTCGCAATGACAATCGGCTTTTTTACTCAATAAAACTCTCCAATATCTTAAAGCCACCTGTAGTCTCCAACTCCACTTTATCAATCGTCTTGGGCAATAAAATACACTCGCCCATTTTTACAGGATATAATGCTCCATTATGTTTAACCACATATTCCCCCCCCACGCAAACGTGTATCACAAACGAATCCAAATTGGAATAATCTTTCGAGATACCATGCGTAAAATCCAATAAATTGGTAGTAAAATAAGGGCAACTTACCAGTTTAACCGTCTCGTCTTTTTTTGGCTGATAGCTGGTTTTGTATTCAGGGTAATGTTTGTAATCTATCGCGGCAAGGGCTTCTTCGGTATGCAGTTCGCGTTTATTGCCTTTGTCGTCCAGGCGGTCAAAGTCGTAAATGCGGTACGTAATGTCTGATGTTTGTTGTATCTCGGCTATCAGCAAACCTTTGCCTATGGTGTGTACGCGTCCGGCAGGTAAAAAGAACACATCGCCGACTTTTACATCTTCCTTATTTAAAATATCGGTTAAATGGCCGCTGTTAAAATTCTCTAAATAAACCTGTTCATTCAGTTCCCGGTTAAACCCTGCAATTAAGGTCGAGCCCGGGTCAGCTTCAATCACATACCACATTTCGGTTTTACCAAATGAGTTATGACGTTTCTTGCCCAACTCATCATCAGGATGGACTTGTATAGACAAATCTTCATTAGCATCAATAAACTTAACCAGTAACGGAAAGATATTGCCAAAATGATCGTACACCTTTTTGCCCACTAACTCATCTTTATAAGTCTCTAAAAGTTCCGCTAACGACCGCCCCGCCAATTCGCCGCTGTCAACCACAGAAACATCCGACTTAACACCCGATATTTCCCAGGTCTCGCCGCAATTAGGCAAAGCTCCAAAATCTTTATGCAGATAGGTTTTAATTTTTTGACCACCCCAAATTTTGTCTTTGTAAATGGTTTTGAATTTTAGTGGGTATAGTGATGACATAATAAATTTAAATATTTTTATTCTCCAAAATGTTTTGAATTTCTGAAACAAGGCCTTTCAAATGAGTATCTCTTAACGCCCACATTAATTCATAGTCAATTCCGAAGTAATCATGAACAATCCGATTTCTAAATCCTCTAATGCGAAACCAGTCGATAGAGGTATTTTCATCTTTGAATTTTTGCGGCAACTGGTTAGTTGCTTCGCCGATAATCTCAAAATTACGAACTACAGCATCTATAGTTTTACTGTCCGTTATAAATTCTTCATAGGTGAGGCTTTCAGTATAAAGGAATATTTTTTCAGCACTATCTAAAATATCTCCCAATAAAAGTCTTGGGTGACGCTTAGACATAAACTATTTCCGGGTCGATAACTTGAAGGTATTTTTCTTTTATCCCATTTCTTGACACCAAATCAACCTTCCTTTTAAGTTTCGCTTCAAGTTCATTAGCCAAATCAATAAACTCCATACCTACACGACGGCTAAAGGTTACAATAATATCAATATCGCTTTCTTCGGTATAATCGTCACGAACTATCGAGCCGAATAGCCCTATAGTGCTAACAGCATATTTATCGCTTAATTCTGGTTTAAGCTTTTTCAATATGTTCTTTACCGATGATAATTCTGAACTCATATACAAATATAGTTAAAACACTTGTTGTAATTAACAAAAAAGTCCGCATATCACCTATACGGACTTTCATTTTATTATGTAGAGGCGCAATATTTTGCGTCTCGGATAGGTTAGGTTACCCCAACTTTTTCTTCAAATTCTCATCAATGGCTTCCAAAAACTCTTCGGTATACAAGTAATCAGTACCGTGCTCAACCTTTGGTTTTATGGTGATAGCCAGATCCTTGGTCATTTTACCGCTTTCAACAGTTTCAATACAAACCTGCTCTAAAGTTTTGCAGAAGTTGATCAGCTCCTGGTTATTATCCAGCATACCACGGAACTCCAAACCGCGTGTCCATGCAAATATAGAGGCAATAGGATTTGTTGATGTTGGGCGGCCGGCCTGGTACTCACGGTAGTGACGGGTTACGGTGCCATGCGCTGCTTCGGCTTCCATAACGGTGCCATCAGGAGTAACCAAGGTGCTGGTCATTAAACCTAACGACCCAAAACCTTGTGCTACGGTATCGCTTTGCACATCGCCATCATAGTTTTTACAAGCCCATACAAAGTTACCGTGCCATTTAAGGGCCGATGCAACCATATCATCAATTAACCTATGCTCGTAGGTAATACCTGCTGCGGTAAACTTCTGTTTATAATCGTTTTGGTATATCTCTTCAAAAATATCTTTAAAACGGCCATCATATTTTTTAAGGATGGTATTTTTGGTTGATAAATATAAAGGCCAGCCTTTCATCAAGGCCTGGTTAAAGCAGGAGTGTGCAAATCCTTTGATAGATTCATCAGTATTGTACATCGCCATAGCAACGCCATCGCCTTTAAAGTTAAACACTTCGAATGATTGCTCAGGGCCGCCATCTTCGGGTGTAAATTTAATGGTAAGTTTACCTTTTCCTTTGGTAACAAAATCTGTAGCGCGGTACTGGTCGCCAAAAGCATGACGGCCAATGCAGATAGGCGCTGTCCAGTTAGGCACCAAACGCGGCACGTTAGCCATTACGATAGGTTCACGGAAAACAGTGCCATCCAATATATTACGTATCGTTCCGTTTGGCGATTTCCACATTTGTTTTAAACCAAATTCTTCCACACGTGCTTCGTCAGGCGTAATGGTAGCGCATTTAATGCCCACACCGTATTTTAAAATGGCATTGGCGGCATCAATAGTTACCTGGTCGTTGGTTTCATCGCGATACTCTAAACCCAGGTCATAATATTTAATGTCCAGGTCCAGGTAAGGGATTATCAATTTATCTTTTATAAATTTCCAAATAATGCGCGTCATTTCATCGCCATCCAGTTCAACTACCGGATTTTCTACTTTAATTTTTGCCATACCTGTTATTAATTATTTTTATTTTTAAACGGCCCCAAAGATATAAATTTGAGTTGCCAATTAATTAAATACAATTGTAATAAATTGCCTGTTGCTATATTATTTATCATCCCGATTAGGCTTTTTCGGATTATGATGCTATTTTTATCAATTATTGCAGACAATGAAAAAACTCATCTTTATTTTAATCGCTGTTGTTGCAGCTTTAATTAGCTGCCAGGTAAATAAAACCACGCTTCCGGCGCCAAATACTGCACTTGTGGGTACCTGGTTCCTTAAAGCCCAGGTTTCAGATAATATCATACAAGGTGTTCCCGGTATCCCTGATACGGTAATCAATTTTACCACCAATGATTTTTATAAGTTTAATGTAGATTATACAGTAAACGTTTCAACTTCGATGCCTACGGCAAGCGTAGCTACACATTATTATTCTTATGCAGCCGATGCAAGTGGCCAGGTTGTTATCATCGGCGGCTCAAACAGCAAAAACTTCACCACTTATATAGTTAATAAATTAAGCAAGGATAGCCTGTTATTATATAGTTCCGTTTCGCAAACACTTTCTGGCGTTGCTGTTGTTACCAATACTTCTTATATGTTTACCCACTAATTGCATGATAAATTTTTTTAAAAAAGCATCCCTTATAACGCTATTATTTATGGGCTTTGCCATATTTGAGGCACGGGCACAGTTGGGATTTGACTATAAGCAGTATGATGTGGGGTTCGCGGCAGGTATTAATACGGTTTATGGCGATGCGGAGACGTTTACTAAAACACCATCAATTCACTTTAACCTGGGTTACAATGTAAGCCCTTTTATTAATTATGTTTTTGAGTTCCAGGCCGGCCAGTTAAAAGGCGGCGACTCGTTGAGAACTTTATCAGGACGGCAGTTCACCAATGCTTTTACCTCGGTAATGTTTAGGGCACAGGTACAGGCCGGAGAATTGATCGATTATTCAGACAACCCGTTAGCCAATGCCGTAAAAAACTTTTATTTATCAACAGGAATTGGGTTTGTGGTTAATCACTTAACCGATGTAAACCGGTATTCTATCCTGGTGCCTGGATTTTATACACCGGGCGATAATAATAGTAATGAAATACTAATTCCGGCAAGGATAGGTTATGAATTTAAACTGTATAACAGTTATGGCCAGCCCAGCGTTAAGATAGATGTAGGCTTCCAGTATAATTTTATAATGGGCGACGGGCTGGACGGCTATACAGCCGGAAATAACAAAGACGGCTATTCGCAATTAACCCTGGGCGTAAAATTTGCCGTTGGCGATGTGATATCTTTCAGGAAACGAATACCGTATAACTAATATAATCTCCCGCTAATTTTATTTAATGCCCAAAGTCATTTTTTGGCAGGGTTTTTACGGTAATTTTATACAAAAATATAAACCCATGGTTATTGACGATCTGAATCCTGTTTTTGACAACGATGACGAAGACAGGGACCGCACCCTTAAAGACGAGCTTGGCGAAACTATCGACAAGCAACAACTTAAATTTAATGCAGATAGCAACAGCTACGAATATGATGTAAAAAGCGATGATCCCGATTACGATCATCCCGACCCGTATAATACATCCGTAAAAAATGGCGATGACATGAACTCGACCTATGATGAAGCAAACCCTTATGACGCGGTTGACGAATACATCCCCAATGAATCGTTAGAGGACGATGTTGATCAGTTAGGTATGCACGTTGAAGATGCCGAAGACCTGGAACTTGACCCTACTGATGTCGCGTTATCCCATACCCCCGAAGATGACCGGGACGATTTGGATGAAGAGGGCTATCCGAAGAATGATCAATAACTAAATTCCACGTCTTAATCTCACCTTACGCCACCGCTAAAGTTAATGCGCACGCGGTTAGCGAAGGCAGGATGAGGCTTTTAATCAAAATCCAGGTTGAACTTCTTCTTCAACTCCAGCAATTCGGGGTTTTTTGCAGCCATGTGTTGAAATTTCTCCTGGCTGGTGTAGGGGCGCTTTACAACTACTTGTTCGTCAACCCGCGCGTTAACATCAAGCGTGAAGTTTTTTAAGCTGGTGCGCAAAAAGTTAAGCAATGCCGGTTTTTCAGTTTTAAACAGGTTTTCTTGTACCTTATTCTCTACAACTATTTCAAACTGGTGAGGTGCCAGCATTTTAGGCACCTCGGATATAAAGATGGTAAACAAGCTCATTTTGCCATCGGCCTTTATAGTTGCTGCGTGTGCGTTCCATAATTTTAGGAAATCATCAAACGTAAAATCCTCTTTATCGTTACCTTTTAAATACGGGTCGTCCTCAACCGGCGCTGCTTCATCTGGCTTATTGATATCTCTTAACGAAGGTATTTTGGTAGATGTAATACTGCCATTAGGAATAAACCCTTTAGGTTTTTCTGCAATTAGGTGTTCTTTTTCGGCAGGTGCAGTGTTTTCTGCTACTGTTGGCTTTGTTGTAATATAAACTCCCGGCTGTTCGGCTAAAACAGATATTTCACTACCGGCTCCCGATAGGAAAGTCTCTCCGCCTTGAGGCGGATGAAATTTAGATGCCCCCCCTATTGTATCAGGTTTTTTTTTTAGTTGCTCACCATCGGTGGGCATTACAGTAAGCGGCGTAGTCGCCAGGCTGAATATGGAGAGCAGGTTGCACATTTTGAGCAGCGCCAGTTCTACCTGTAAACGCTGGTTTTTGCTCAGCCTATAATTCAAGTCGCATTGATTGGCAATGTTCATTGCCGAAAGCAAAAATGACACACTTGCAGCCTGCGATTGTTGAAGGTATTTGGTTTTTATTCCATCGCTAACTTCTAACAGTTTTAAAGTTGTTGTATCTTTTCCCACGAGTAAATTCCTGAAATGTTCAGAAAGGCCCGATATAAAATGTGCGCCATCAAAACCCTTACTTAGTATCTCATCAAAAAGCAGCAACGTCTTTGCAGTTTCTTCCTGCAATAAACTATCAGTTATATTAAAATAATAATCATAATCAAGTATGTTCAGGTTGTCGATCACAGACCGGTAAGTAACCTTTCCATCCGAAAAACTGACAATCTGGTCGAACATCGATAGTGCATCGCGCAAACCACCATCAGCCTTTTGAGCAATGATGTGCAAGCCGTCCGGCTCATAGCTTATCTGTTCTTTTTCAGCTATTGATGATAGATGATTGGCCATATCATCCACACTGATACGGTTAAAATCGAATATCTGGCAGCGGGAGAGTATAGTAGGTAATATTTTATGTTTCTCGGTAGTTGCTAAAATAAATATGGCATAATGGGGCGGTTCTTCCAGTGTTTTTAAAAACGCGTTAAAAGCCGCTTGCGATAGCATGTGTACCTCATCAATAATATACACTTTATACTTGGCGCCTTGCGGCGGTATGCGCACCTGCTCTATCAGGCTGCGAATATCATCAACCGAGTTGTTAGATGCCGCGTCAAGCTCGTGAATATTAAATGAATTGCCGTTTTGAAATGATTTGCATGAGTCACAAACACCGCAGGCTTCACCATTAGGCTGCAAATTGATACAGTTAATGGTTTTTGCCAGGATACGCGCACAGGTAGTTTTGCCCACGCCACGCGGCCCACAGAACAAAAATGCCTGCGCCAGCTGATTATTTTTAATAGCGTTTTTTAGGGTGTTGGTTATATGTTGCTGTCCAACAACAGTTTCAAAAGTAGCCGGGCGGTATTTACGCGCCGAAACAATAAAATTATCCACAGCTACTAAGATAGCAATAAAAATAGCGATGATAAAATAGATGATGCAAAATTGACGGCCCGGCAAACCATTTCTTTTATAGGCTGTTTTGTGGGTATTAAAACAATTAATACATAAGACAACGATCAGCGGCTACTTCTTTTTGGAATGTTCTAAAAGCTCCTGCTCCATTGCTTCTTTAAAAACGAATTTATTTACTCTAAATATATTTTTTTATCTTTATTAATTTATTTATTTCTCCTAAAGAAATAAAAAGCTTGCTTTTTCGTTGCTTTACAATTAATTTTTTCAATGAACTTAATTATATTTGAAACACATTTGCCATGCTTTTCGTAAAAATAATGCATACCACCCCTAATACGGCGAAGCACCCGGTTAACTATGGCAGCATTTTATAGCGATGAGTTTACATAATACCAAGATAATCGTAAAACACCTGCTGCTATTTGCTGTTTTCACAGTATTTACAACCTCCCGTCTTTTCGCACAAACACTAACCATTGGCACCGTAGACCCCGGCCCTTTTGTATCCGGTTCAACAATAGCAATACCATTTGAAATTAATGCCGGTGCATCTTACGTAGCACAAGACAATACCTTCAGTCTTTATATGTCAGACGCTTCAGGTAACTTTGTTTCAACAACACCTGTCGCTACACTCACCAATACTTTTTACGCTACCTATTTTAACTATACAATACCATCAGGGTTAGCCGCAGGCAACGGTTATAAATTTATGATAAAAGCCAGCGACCCGGCCATAACCAGCGCGGCCTCAACTGCTATAACGATAGATGCCATAGGAGCCCCGCCCACAGCGGCGACATCAAATGGCTATCCGCCGTTAAATTCTTCTTTTCCGGACGTTTCCGGCAATTGCAGTAACCCCCAAACTTCGGCTATTTTTTATTCAAACCAAAGTTCAGGTGCGTTAAATACTACCATTAGTTTTTACAACGAAACCACTCAAACTTACCAGGTACAAAATCAACCGCTTACTATAAACTCTTTTACACCGGCTGTGGCAAACTATACAGTTACGGTAAAAGCAGTAAGCGGGGGTGGTTTGGTAAGTACACGTGCTTACCAATTTATCAACAATAAGGCCAACACTTCGCTGCCATCCTCCGGTAGCAATACGGTGTGCTTATCATCCGGTGGCGTGGCAACGCTTACGTTTGGTGTAGACTATACTTCGGCGGCAGGTGTCCAGTTTAATTATCCCGGCGATGTTTACACATACTCATGGGGCGATGGCAGCCCCCCTACCAGTTATACACTTGCGCAAATTATAGCTGCCGGTGGCACTATTTCACACAATTATACCAAACCATCCTGCGGTAACGTAGCCAATGGCCAAAACAATGTTTTTGAGGTGGACCTGGATGTTAATGATAAATATTGTGCAAGAGTAGGCACAAGGGCTACCAGCTATGCTAACATTACTATTGCACCTACAAACTTTATAACGCCCATAACCAACGATGTGGCTTGTACAGGCACTTCTGTCTCTTTTGCTAATGGTTCGGTGCCCGGGCCCGATCCTAACGCGACTGCCGCATCCTGTGCCGAAAATCCAAACGCTTTATATGAATGGTATGTAGATGGCACATTGGCACAGGCCAACTATCACCGCGGTCAAAACTTTGTTTACACATTTACAACCAATGGTTCGCATACCATTTTGCTGCGCGCGCAAAACGGCAACGGGGTTTGTGTGGCCGCCGATTATTCTTACACTATTTGTGTTCAAAACCCACCACAACCTTCACTGACACTTCCTGCAAGCCCTTATTGCTTAACCAACGGGCCTATAACACCAACCAATACATCTGTGCTCGACCCCGGCTGTAGCGCTTCACTTACTTATTTGTGGAGCGTAAGTCCGTCAACATTCACGCTGTCTGGGGGTACCACGTTAACCGGCACCGCACCACCACAGATAAACTTTACTGCGCCCGGTATTTATACTATAGGCTTAAAAATCACCACTGGTTGCGGCACTTACACAGCTACCTCGCAAACCATTACTGTTGACGGCCCACCGGTAACAACTCTTTCTGCTGATTTTTCATTATGCGGAACTAACCAAACGCTAACCTTTGACGGCACTAACGGGTCAAAAACAAAAAGTGTTTTCTCCGGCAGCACAGCGGCCACTTATGCCTGGACCGTCACCGGGGGAGCATCCACTTTTACCGGCGGCACAACGGCCACCAGCAAGTTTCCGCAAATATCATTTACAGATTATGCAACCTATACCGTAACTGTTACGCAAACCGATGCTTGCGGCTCGACATCCGATTCACAGCTAATTTCATTTGAACAGGCACCGGCAGTAAGTGCGGGTACGCCGCAAAGTATTTGCCAGGGCAACCCGGTTCATTTAACGGGTACCGTAGGGGGCACATATACCTCTTCACAATGGGTAAGCAGCGGTACCGGCACATTTACAAATGCCGCCGCGCTTATTTCAGATTATAATCCATCCGCAGCCGATATTACGCGTGGTTCTGTCACGTTAACATTAAATGTAAACACGGGTTTGGTTGGGGCTTGCGCCGTGGTAACAAGCACTGTTATTATTACAATAATACCTACGGATGTAGTGACAAGTGCGGCATCAAAAACCATTTGTTCGGGCAGCGCAATTAGCTACACTATAACGGCAAGCGATGTGGCAAGCACCTATAGCTGGACAGCTGCGGTTACTTCGGGTACAGCAACCGGTTTTACCGCTTCAGGCACCGGCAATAGCATAACTGATGTGCTTACCAATAGCAACATTGCAGTAACTGCGGTTATTACTTATACTATAACGCCCACAGGCAGTAGCGGGTGCCCGGGCGCACCATTCAACTATAAGGTCACCATACCTGCTACACCAACAATTACGCCAACGGCGGCCAATGCCACCATTTGCAGCAACCAACCAACCGGCATCAGCATAGCTTCCAATTTAACAGGCACAACCTACACCTGGACGGTAGCTATGCCCGCAGGCGTTACCGGCGGGCATAATGTAGTTACAAACACAAACAGCACAACTATAACCGATGTATTGATAAATAACAATACCACAACAGCAACTGTTACTTATACTATAACACCATACAATTCAAACGGGTGCGTAGGTACGGCGGTTCCAATTTCTGTCAATGTGGCACCGGTGCCGGTAACGGCCAATGCAGGCAGCGACGCGAGCCTATGCGGCGCCACCAGTTATGTGTTACAGGGAAACAGCCCCGGTACAGGCACCGGCTTATGGACCGTTATATCCGGAAGTGGCATTACGTTTACAGATAACACATCACCAACATCTACCATAACAGGCTTACAGGCGGGTTCATCATACCGGCTACAATGGGCAATATCAACTGCCCCGGGCTGCCAATCTGTAAGTACGGTAAATATAACTGTAATTCTGCCTACCGTGGCCGGAACAACCGCAGCCGTAGGCTCTTCAACTGTTTGTTCGGGAGGCAATGGAGGTCAAATAACGCTTACGGGAAAGGTGGGAAATATATTAAGGTGGGAATCCTCAACGGATAACGGCACCACGTGGCAGTCTATTGCGATAACTGCAACTACGTTAACCTATTCAAACCTTACACAATCTACCCAATACCACGCCATCGTTCAAAACGGGAGCTGTAACATTGAAACTTCAAATGCCACTACTATAACTGTAAACCAACCGCCGCCCGCTGCTAACGCAGGTATAAATCAAACGCTTTGCAATAGCAGTACCGCTGCATTGGTTGGTAATAACCCGGGCACGTTTGCCGGTATGTGGACTCAAACATCGGGCCCGGCGGCAAATATTTTCGATGCGTCACAATCGTCAACAAGTGTAAGTGGTTTGGTAGGCGGCAATACCTACACTTTTGTTTGGACGATAATAGCACTACCACCCTGTGCCAACACTCAGGCCCAAATGACTATTACCGTAAATGCGCCAACCGTGGCGGGCACAACAGCTACAGCCGGGCAATCAAGTGTATGCGCGGGCAGCAACGGCGGGCAAATTAACCTTACGGGCCAGGTTGGTAACGTAATAAGATGGGAATCGTCAACCGATAATGGCACTACGTGGCAACCGGTTTCCAGTACAGCCACAACTATATCTTATTCAAACCTGGTGCAAACCACGCAATACCGTGCCGTAGTTCAAAACGGAAATTGCACAATCGAAACGTCAAATGCCACCACTATAACCGTGAACCAATCGCCGCCCGCTGCAAATGCAGGCGCCGATCAAAATCTTTGCAATGTAACTACGGCCTCTCTGCAAGCTAATGATCCCGGTATTTACAGCGGGACATGGACACAAATTTCCGGCCCGGCCGCAACCATTACCAGTCCCAATAGTTTCCAAACAACGGTAAGCGGGTTAACCGGCGGCAGCAATTATACTTTTCTCTGGACGATTATGGCTAACGCGCCATGCGTAAACACAACATCGCAGGTAAATATAGCAGTCGCTCCAACTACCGTAGGCGGTACAACCGCCACTACGGGCGCATCAACTATATGTTCGGGCACCAACACAGGGCAAATTACCCTTACCGGGCAGGTTGGAAGTATATTAAGATGGGAAGCCTCTACAGATAACGGCGCTACATGGCAAACAATATTAAATACCACGGCAAGTATCACCTATTCAAACCTGGTCCAAACTACGCAATACCGCGCCATCGTGCAAAGTGGGGCATGTAGTATAGCTACGTCTACAGTCACTACCATAACAGTCAACCAGTCACCTCCATCTGCCAATGCCGGTGTCGATCAAATGCTATGCGGCGTTGTTACAGCCAATTTGCAAGCTAACGCCCCCGGGACTTTCACCGGTATATGGAGCCAAACTGCCGGCCCCGTCGTAACCATCGCAAACGCGTCAAATGCCCAAACAACAATAAGCGGTTTAAGTGGCGGTAATACCTATACATTCGTTTGGACAATACTTGCAAACGCCCCATGTGTTAACACACAATCACAGGTAAATATTACTGTTACGTCGGCTACCGTTGCAGGTACCACTGCAGTGGCAAACGGTTCCGGAAGCGTTTGCCTGGGCGGCAACAATGGCCAGATTCTTCTTACGGGGCAGATTGGGTCGGTATTGCGATGGGAAGCATCAACAGATAATGGCGTAACCTGGCAAGTTATCGCTAATACTTCCGCCAGCCTGTCTTTCTCAAATCTAACACAAACCACACAATACCGCGCTGTAGTGCAAAGCGGCAGTTGTAGTATCGAAACATCAAACGCAACTACCATAACGGTAAACACGCCACCGCCACCCGCAAATGCGGGCCCTAACCAGGTACTTTGCAACGCTACTACTGCTACGTTAACCGGTAGCGATCCGGGTACTTTTACGGGTGTCTGGCAGCAAACATCCGGTCCGGCGGTAACGTTTGCCAATGCGAATAGCTATCAAACCACTATAAGCGGTTTAGCAGGTGGCAATGCTTATGCGTTTACCTGGACAATATTGGCAGTATCGCCGTGTGTTAACACCCAGGCACAGGTAACTATAACCAACAGCACAGATGTTATTGCAAGTTTTACAACAACCCCCAAAAATGGGTGCGGCGACCTCAGCGTTCAGTTTACAAATACGTCAAACGGACAGGGCGGCGCGTTGTTCTTTTGGAACTTTGGCGATGGATCTTCATCGAACGTTACCAGCCCGCAGCATACGTTTACACAACGTACCGACGGGCGCGACACCACCTATAAAATATCGCTTACCGTATTGGGCAATTGTGCGCCGCACCCGCCTGTTATTGACTCTGTATTGGTGAGGCCGGCAACACCGGTGGCGCGCATACTGCCGGTTAACACAACCGGTTGCGGCAGCTTTGCTTTAGACGTGCAAAATGTTTCGCCGGGAAATAATGTTAGTTATGATTTCTATTTGTTTGATGGGGCAACGTTGGTACAAAAAATAACAAGGACTGATAAAAGCGATGCAATATTTAATGCGATAAGCACCACGGCACGTAAAACCTTCACCTTGTATATGGTTGCCACCGGTTATTGCAATAACACTAACGAAACTATTCATATTCCCGTTACCATATCGCCACCGGATATTGTTGCCCAAATGTTTATACAAAACAACATGACGCAGGGATGTGCACCGCTTAGCGTAACTTTTTTGAACAATTCATTCGGTGGCGATACTTTTCATTATACCATTTATGACAGTAATAACAACATTGTTGACCAACCCATAGCGGGCCCGGTATCGTTACCTTATACTTTTACTAAAGCAGGCACATATTATGTAACCGTAATTGCTTCAAACTCCTGCGGCTCAAACGAAAGCCCGCGCACAGAGGTTGATGTATTTCCAATCCCAACCCCGGCCTTTGCTGCCGACACAACATCAGGTTGCAGGGATGTCAGCGTGAAATTTATAAACAACTCAATAAGTAATGATCCCAATACTCCGGCAACGTCATTAAACTACGACTGGGATTTTGGCGATGGCACAACGCATTCTTTTTCCTATCAGCCCACACATGTTTATCATTCACAAGGTTCGCCGTTTACCGTAACGTTAACCGTCACCAATATAACAACAGGTTGCAGCAATACATTTACGCGCAAGGATTATATAACAATTATTTCGCCGCCGGGGACAAACTTCACATCAGACCCTGATAGTGTGTCATCTATCCCCAATTATCATTTTGCATTTACCGATAAAACTACCGGCAGCCCAATTTCATGGCAATGGAAATTTAGCGACGGGCAAACTTCAACACAGCGAAACCCGCAGGTAACCTTTGCGGATACCGGCGTTTATAAAGTAAGCCTCACCACCGTTAATGCAACGGGCTGCGACAGCACCGAAACCCGCATTGTGAGAATAACCGGAACCCCCGGCCAGTTATATTTGCCAAACGCATTTTTACCATCAAGCGCAACTACTGATTTGCGGGTCTTTATGGCCAAGGGTTCAGGTATTAAAACATGGCAACTAAAAATATTTAATACCTACGGGCAGTTGGTTTGGGAGACTACCAAACTTGACGCTGCCGGGGCACCCGTTGAAGGTTGGGATGGCACTTTTAAAGGAGTGCCCGCACCGCAGGGCGTATACGTGTGGCAGGCCAGCGCCACTTTTATTAACGGAACTGAATGGAAAGGAATGTCATATAACAGTTCACCGCCTAACCGTACGGGCGTAATCCATTTGATAAGGTAGCGTGGGGATGAAAAGAGGAAAATTGCTTTTATTTCTTCCTGCCGCGTTATTGTGCAGCATAACCGCGTGGGGACAGGATAATATATACACGCAGTTTTTCAATTCTCCTATTTATCTCAATCCGGCCCTTACGGGGCAGTTTGAGGGCGATTTACGCATGACGATGATCTACCGTAACCAGTGGACATCCATACCAGGCGATTTATCTTATACAACCGCATCAATAGATTATAATATGCCTCAATTTGGAGGCGGAGTGGGTTTACTGTTTTCGCGAAGCAGCGAAGGGACCGCTTTCTTAACTAATAACAACATTGCCGGCACTTATGCCTATAGTGTAGGGTCAGAAGGTTTTGTACTTTCATTTGGCTTGCAGGCCGGTGTTGCTGATCGCACAATAGACTACAACAAACTTGTTTTTGATGACCAAATAGACCCGCGTCTTGGCTTTATTCCCGGCTCTGCCACGGCAGCCGATGCTATACCTTTTAACAATAAATTCTATTTTGATTCTGGCGCGGGCATAAACCTTGTAGCAGGTGAATTTAATATAGGGGGGGCCTTACAGCATATCAACCAGCCTAACGAGTCATTTACCGGCACTCCTGCCAGGTTACCTATGAGGTGGACAGGCCATTTAAGCTATCGGTATGACCTGGATGCAGGCGAAAATATGTATGAGGATGAAAAATCATTTATCATACCATCGGTAGTATACACTAAACAGGCCACCTCGCAAACACTAAGCGCAGGCATACAATATAAGCATAAGGGTGTAAATGCGGGACTTTGGTACCATAGCGGCGGCGAATCGGGCCCAAGCGCAGTAGGTATATCTTTAATATTCGACCTGATAATTAATCGGGATGGAGCCGAAAAAATGCGCTTTGGTGTTAGCCATGACGTACCAGTTTCGGGCCTTAATTATAGCAATACCAGCGGCACAACAGAAGGTAGTATAGGCTATCAAACCACACTGCCGGCACGGCAGGTAGAGCCAAAGTTTGAAGGGTTGCGCCGTTGCTTCGACTTCTATTGATTTCTCTTATGTATATAAAAAAATACTCCCTTACTTCGTCGAAATAAGGGAGTATGTAAAATTAAATTATAAAAATTATCTCCAGTGTCCGGCTACCCAGTAAGAACCACCGCGACGATCGGCCCAGTGTCCGCCTATCCATACGCCACCGCGACGAGGGGGTATAACCCAATGTCCGGGTGCATAAGTGTAAGTAGCACCGTTAGGTACCCACTCTTCGCCAACCCAAACGTGGCGCGGTGAAGGTGGAGCCGACCTTATAACTACCCTTTCTCTTGGAGGTGTAAGGCGTGCCCTAATAATAACTTGAGCATTACTGTTAGCAACTGCAAATAATGACGCGATTACCGCTAACATTAAAATTTTTGTGATCTTTTTCATAGTAACATGGTGTTTGTTTAATTACTATTTATGACAAAGAACTACAAAAAGAGTTTAAAATATCTGTAAATATATTCTGTTATTTAATGCGGGTTTTGCCAATAACCGGGTACCCGTATGTAACCTTTTGCACTTTTTTCCCATTTACCCGGTATATAAACCGACTTCGGCGTAGGCGGGAAGGCCCAGTATCCGGGCCGAAAAACATAAGATTTTATGCCGTCAAATCCCCAATCTTCTGGAACCCAAACTTCAAACTTGCTGGTTCGTGTTGGTTTAACTGTGTTTTTAGGGGCTGTAGGAATAGCTTTTACATATTGGCCGTAACTGTTTGTAACAGCAAACAATGATACCGCAAATCCTAAAATCAAAACTTTACTGATTGTTTTCATTGTAATATATGTTTGTCATTTTTAATTATCGGGGACGAATTTAATAGGTTGGTTGAAAAAAATAAAATTTTTTAGTGATTAGTTAATCAGTGATTAGAGATTAGTTATTTTGTAATTTAGACGGCAATATTATTTATTATCAACTCCCGCTATTATAGGATACTAATTAACTAATCTCTAATTAACTAACCTCTAATCACTCACACAAAATGTCTCCGGCAGAAGCAAAAATTAAAATAACAGCATTAACATCCGAGTTACGACAGCATACTTATAACTATTACGTGCTGGCCATGCCTACTATATCCGATTTTGACTTTGATAAAAAACTGGAGGCATTAGCCGCACTCGAAAAACAATTCCCTGAGTTTGCCGACCCTGATTCGCCTACTCAAAAAGTTGGCGGCGATATCACCAAAGAGTTTGTGACCGTAAAACACAAATGGCCAATGCTATCGTTAGGCAATACTTATAACGAGCAGGAATTGCTTGATTTTGACCAGCGTATACGCAAAGCTATTGGCGATAATTTTGAATATGTATGCGAGTTGAAGTTTGACGGCCTTTCGATGAGTTTAACTTATGACGATGGGAAGCTAATCCGTGCGGTAACGCGCGGCGATGGTGTGCAGGGCGATGATGTGACCACCAACGTAAAAACAATAAATACAATTCCCAAACGGTTAAAAGACGGAGACTATCCCGATTATTTCGAGATACGCGGCGAAGTATTTATGCACCTTAAAGCTTTTGAGCGTTTAAATAACGAACGTGTGGAAAATGGCGAGCAACCTTATGCTAATCCGCGCAACTTTGCATCGGGCACTATAAAAATGCAAGACTCGGCAGAGGTAGCTAAACGTCCGCTGGATTGCTTTTTGTACTTCCTGTACACTGATAAGCCGTTATATAAAACTCATTGGGAAAGCCTCGAAGCAGTAAAAAGTTGGGGTTTCCATGTTAATGAACATAGCCGCCTTTGCAATAGCATTGAAGATGTATTTGCCTTTATTACACTTTGGGATAAAAAACGTTTTGATTTGAGCTATGACATTGATGGTATTGTCATTAAAGTTAACAGTTTTGATCAGCAACAGGAACTGGGCTTTACCGCCAAATCCCCACGCTGGGCTATATCCTATAAATTTAAAGCCGAACGTGTACAAACTGAGCTGCTAAGCGTAAGTTACCAGGTGGGCCGTACAGGCGCGGTAACACCGGTGGCTAATTTAAAACCCGTGTTACTGGCCGGCACCACGGTGAAGCGCGCCACATTGCATAATGCAAATGAAATGTTGCGTTTAGACCTGCATGAACGCGATTGGGTGTATGTAGAAAAAGGCGGCGAGATCATCCCCAAGATTATCAACGTAAATTTAGAGAAGCGTGACCCATCAGCACCCACCATTGATTATATTACTAACTGCCCGGCCTGTAACACTTTGTTGGAACGACAGGAAGGTGAGGCTGCGTTCTATTGCCCAAACGATGAAGGTTGCCCCCCACAAATAGTGGGTAAAATGCAGCATTTTATAGGCCGAAAAGCGATGAATATTGATGGCTTGGGCGATGAAACAATAGAAGCATTTTACCAGCGCGGGTTTATCCGCCACATTAGCGATATATATGAGTTGCACACGCATATCGATGAGTTGAAACAAATGGAGCGTTTTGGTGAAAAGTCAATCACCAACATGCTGGATGGCATAGAAAAATCTAAACAGATGCCATTTGAAAAAGTACTGTTTGGCCTGGGCATTCGCTACATTGGCGAAACCGTGGCAAAAAAACTAACCGCCCATTTTAAAACTATCGACAACCTGATTGCCGCCCCGCTTGAAGAATTGGTAGTAGCAGAAGAAATAGGTGAACGCATTGCGCAAAGCCTTGTAGAATATTTTGCTAATCCAAAACACCTTGAAGAAATTGAAAAACTTAAAGCGCAAGGCCTTCAATTTATATCCGAAGAAAAACAAGTAACCCTGCAAAGCGAAAAGTTATCGGGCAAAACGTTTATCATATCCGGCACATTTACTATGTCGAGGGATGAGCTAAAGGATATTATTGAGCAGAACGGCGGTAAAATACTCAGCAGCATATCACCCAAACTCAACTATCTTGTAGCGGGTGATAACATGGGCCCGGCTAAATTAGAGAAGGCTACCAAACTAAATATCCCAATCATTAGTGATGAGGAGTTGATCGGCATGATAGCATAACCGACTGAACTAATATTCATCTGATTTAAAGATTTTTAGGATATAGCTGTAACAATCAAGGCTATCCTTTAATCTTATAAATCGTGTTATAAATCATAGTTCAGACTATCTTAACATTAATTAACAATTTATTTCGTCAACCCTATTAAAAAATACCCCACCTTAGCGTAAACCCCTAACACTGAATGAAATTAACCCTGTCACTACTATTTACGCTGTTTATAACCGGCAATATTTTTGGCCAGATCAATCTTACCGGTAAAATAAAGGACGAGCAATCCAACCCTGTACCCTTTGCTTCCATTTACCTTAAAAACACAACAATCGGTACATCGGCAAACAGCGAGGGCGAGTATACTTTGCAGCTAAAGCCCGGCCAGTATGAGGTATTGTTTAAAGCGGTGGGTTATAAACAGGAAAGCCGCAAAATTGATATTAAGGCCGGCTTGTTACTCAATGTTATTCTGAAACCTGAAGCTTACCTGTTAAACGCGGTTAACATTAATGCTACAGGCGAGGATCCAGCTTATGCCATTATGCGCAAAGCTATAAAAAAACGAAAAACGTACCTAAACGAAGTTAAAGAATACACTTGCGAAGTATATATCAAAGGGCTTCAAAAACTGCTTGATGCGCCCAAACGTTTTTTGGGCCGCGATATGAGCCAGTTAGGCCGCGAATTGGGGCTCGATTCAAACCGACGCGGTATTATTTACCTGTCCGAATCGGAGTCAAAGTACAGTTACCAGGCACCTGATAATGTACATGAGGAAATGATCTCATCAAAAGTATCGGGCCGCAACCGGGCGTTTAGCTTTAACCGGGCAACGGACCTGAAAGTTAATTTTTATGAGAACCTGGAACATTGGGACGAGATAAGCAACCGCCCACTCGTATCGCCTATAGCGGACGATGCTATGTTATATTATAACTATAAGTTATTAGGCGAAAGTGTTGAGAACGGCGAAACTATTTATAAGGTCCGGGTAAAGCCACGCCGTGATTATGACCCCTGTTTTAATGGTACAATTTATATTTTAAAAGACAGCTGGCGCATTTATGGCCTTGACCTGTACATCACCAAAAAAGCCAACATCAATTTTGCTGATACCGTAAAAGTAAACCAGCAGTTTTTCCCTGTAAATAATAAAGCATGGATGACATCATCAGCTAAGTTTGATTTTGTTGGTGGGCTATTCGGTTTTCGGTTCGGTGGTTATTTTATTTGTATCTATAAAAACTATGATCTAACCCCAACTTTTCAAAAGAAAGAGTTTCAGGAGGTGATGCGCATAACGAGGGAAGTGAATAAAAAAGATTCATTGTATTGGGAACAGGAAAGGCCTGTACCGCTAACGCAGGAAGAAAAAACGGACTATATAAAAAAGGATAAACTGGCCAAACACCGCGAATCAAAAGAATACCAGGATTCGCTCGACCGCAGAAATAACAAGTTTAAATTCGGAAATTTAATAATGGGCGGCGTAAATATCCGTAACCGGTACCAAAAGGAAACCTTTCATTACGACCCTATTGTTGGCTCATTTTTATTTAATACGGTAGAGGGCTTTGCCTTTAATTATGGTGTATCATTCACCAAACAAATAGATTCGGTTACCAATCGTTTCGTTCGTTTTGGGGCGCATGTTCGTTATGGATTTTCAAATCACCTGTTAAATGGCAATGTGAACGCGACAATTCCTGCCGGTGATTTCCGGCTTAACTTTACCGGTGGCTCTGATGTGGTCGATCTGAATAACCGAGTACCAATTTCATCATCTACAAACACACTTTACAGCTTATTTGACAGGCAAAATTATGAAAAGCTTTATCAAAAAGACTTTGTCAATATATCCGTAAATGGTCGCATATCTGGTGGTTGGGTAGGCAGCGCGGGGATTGAATGGGCCAACCGGAAATGGTTGCCAAATACTTCGTCATACAGCATAATAAGCCCGGGTGGAAATAACTATACGTCTAATAATCCGCTAAATCCGGCAGCTGATGTGCCATTATTCCCCGAAAATCAATCATTTAAAGTTACCCTGCGCACAAGTTATGATTTCAGCGATAAATACGAGACCTATCCAAACCGCAGGCGTTACATACAATCGCCGTACCCCACGATCGGGTTTAATTATACCAAAGGCATAAAAAACATCTTAGGTTCGGATGTTGATTATGATTTGGTTAGCGCCGATATTACCAAATCGGATATACCGATGGGAATGTACGGCAAAACATCATTTTATGCCGGCGCTGGCAAATTTCTGAATGCTAACAGTTTGTACTTTCCCGATTATAAACAATTCTCGGGTAACCAGGTGCTGTTTTACCAGGGCGGCATCTCTAAATTCCTGTTATTGGATTATTATCGCTTTAGCACCTACACTGAATACGTTGAAGGACATTTTGAGCATAATTTTTCCGGATTTATCCTTAACAAATTGCCGCTTATCCGCAAACTAAAATTGCAGGAAATCCTTGACGTAAATTACCTGTCTACACCAAATCTTAAAAATTACACCGAGGTTGGCGTTGGTGTAGAATACTTTGGCTTCAGGGTAATGTATGGCCGCTCTTATAACAGCGGAAGCAACATACATTCGGCATTGCGGATAGATTTGGCGTTGTAGTTTGGTTTATAAATCATGGTTAATAGTTCATGGCGCGTTCTATGTAAAACCAATCTATAAACTACCAACCATGAACTATAATCACTAATCCCTATATTTGTCTTCTTTATTAACGAATATGAATAAATTTTACGGAACGGGAGTGGCTATTGTAACTCCTTTTCAAGAGGACGGACAAGTAGATTATGATAGGCTTAAAAACCTCGTCAATTACTTGATAGATGGCGGTATTGAATACTTAGTATCGTTAGGTACAACAGGCGAGAGCGCCACATTAAACAGCGAGGAAAAGAAAAAGGTATTTGCCTTTACTGCCGAAGTTGTAAACGGCCGCGTTGGTTTGGTTGCCGGTATTGGCGGTAACAACACCCACGAAGTTGTTGAGCAAATAAAAAAGTTTGATACAAACGGCTATGATGCTATTTTATCAGCCAGCCCTTCCTACAATAAACCTTCGCAGGAAGGCATATACCAGCATTATAAGGCTATATCCGAAAACACATCGTTGCCAATCATTTTATATAATGTACCGGGCCGTACCTGTAGTAATATGACTGCGGAAACCACTGTACGTTTGGCTAAAGATTTTGAAAATATCATCGGCATAAAAGAAGCATCGGGCAATTTTGACCAGTTTAATCAGATCATGCGTGATAAACCCGAAGACTTTATGCTGATATCCGGCGATGACCCCGTTGCACTACCAATGATAGCATTGGGTGCAGTTGGCGTAATATCAGTTATCGGCAATGCTTTACCACGTCAACTGTCTGACATGATACGTCTTTGTCTTAAAGGCGATTTTAAGGGTGCTCAAAAGGGCCATAATGATTTAATTGATTTTACACGTTTGATGTTTGTTGAGGGCAGCCCGGCAGGCGTTAAAACAGCACTTAAACAATTAGGTGTTTGTGGCGATACTTTGCGCCTGCCTTTAGTACAGGTCAGTAATTCAACCGCTAATCAAATAATTGCTTCTACTCAAAAAATTGTGAAATAAAAAAACCCCGCTGCGTGCAGCCGGGTTTTAGATCAGAAAGCAGAGATTTCTCTTACTTAGCGTTCTTTGATTCCTGTACTTCCAGG
>Ga0206816_1064_pt3 | contig 25592 bp, 25 predicted proteins | sample Alteio_BWOrgCont_88_FD_152866 | JGI IMG/M metagenome (GOLD analysis project Ga0206816, IMG submission 152866) | Enriched cells from forest soil in Barre Woods Harvard Forest LTER site, Petersham, Massachusetts, United States -... | ecosystem: Environmental > Terrestrial > Soil > Temperate forest >... | reverse complement strand
AACGAGGCTCTCCACCTTATCAATATCGCCGTTAAATTGTGGGTATTCATAAAGTTTGGTGTAATGGTGTTTTTTACCATCGGTAGTTTTGGTTGTGCCGGATGCGAGTTTCCCGGCATCATACGTTTCTTCAAATTCAAAGCCCCGGTTGTCGGTTCCTTTCCACAAACCGTCTTTTAGGCCATTTTTATATGGGCCTGTCATTGTATACTGTTCGTGGATGTTGAGTAATCTTAAAGTATCTGTTTCCTGTCGGATGCCGTTACCATTGGCAATATGTACGTGTCCTGATGAATCGGCATCATAATTTACCAGTGTGGTACTTACGGGTGTATTTGGGATGCTGTTTATTGTAGAAGTGACCTGCATTAAAATGCCGTTTGGATAAAATCGCCATGTTTTTAAAAGCCGGCCATTATCATATTCCTCTTTTACGGCCATTTTGCCGTCTTTATAGTAAAACACCCGGTTGCCCAAATAAACGGGCCGGTTTATTTGACCTTTTCCCAATGCCTTGATCCATGTGCCGTCAGTATGATACTCGGTAAACCGGAAATTATTGCCCTCTCTTGAGTCAATAACGCGGTAAAGGTCCGCGCTATCTTTGTTTGTTATAATGCGTCCGCTCCGGTAATAGTAAACCTCCTTTTCTGCTTGTGCAAAGCCAGCGCAGGCAGAAAACAGCAAGCACGATAATAAAATATATTGGCGGGCCATCATTGGTAGTACTAAGCTATAAATTTATATATGATAACCACCAAAATAGCTTTAAAAAACAAAAACCCCATGCTATTTATAGCATGGGGTTTTAATATTTTATATTGGGATATTAGATGGCAGTGATTGAACCGGTTAACATATTTACTGAGTAGTTTGCAACGGGGCCGCTATTGTTTATCTGTAAAGTAAGTGTTGCCATGTGATTACCCAAATAAGTGATCAACCCGTGATAAACAGTAACTATACCTGTTGTGTTTGTTGGGTAAACATCTACTTGTGTAGACGTGTAGGATGCTGTACCTGTAGTCAGGTCGCCAACTACGCCTGAAAGATTAGCCTGAACGCCATTTAAAATGTATACCGAAGTAAAGTCATGATATTCGGTGGTTACGCCATTCACAAGTATTGAATTATGTGTTTTTGCACTAAGTGAACCATCCATAGAAATCAACTTAAACTGTTGCTGATCTAAAGCCTTAACTATATATTTTTGAACACCGGTGGTTGTGTTGAAGAAAGTTGCATTGGCAGACGCTACAGTTATACTGTCCATAACATTGTATCCGTCCAAACCGGCAGCGCCGCAGGTATATACAAAGTTAAAGTGACCTGTTAAAACGTTGGTTGTATCATGTGAAATTGTGGTAGTATTATATACGGTATCAATTGTAACACCGCAAATATCATATATACCATTAATAGCAGGTCCTTTTTTGCTGCCTAAACCATTTGACGCTTTAACGCCATCGTTAATATTTTGACCGCCATACTGGCCTGTTATTGATTTAGAAAGGCTCAATGCGATCTTGCTTGCTACAGCATCCATGTTGGTTGTTTTAGCGGCAGCAGTGGTGTTGACCTGGTTCTTTTGACATGAAGAATAAACAATAGCTACGCATAGTACGATGGCTGCTGATAGTTTAAAGGTTGATTTCATTTTATTAAGAGTAAAAATACGTAATAACAAAGATAGTAAATGATTAACAAAGATATACAGTCAAAAGCAATACCAAATATTATTTATAGTAGAAATTGTGGATTAAACAACTGTCTTTTAAGAAATTGTGGATTATTACGGGGAATTATGGGGAATTGTATGCCCAATACCCGCTTGTTTCCCCACTTTCTTGCCCAATCTTCCGCTTTAAAAATAACAGTTCCTTGTACGGTCTACCGCCGGGCTTTGTTTCAGCATAATGCTGATAGATATTTCATGCGACCCATAGCCATAGGTTCCCAGCTTATTTAATGAATAATCAAAGGCATAACCCACGCGGAAGTTCTCATTCACAAAAAACTCGGCCATACCCACCATTGCGCTTGAAGTTGGCAGGCCCGATTGCAGGTTGGGTTTATTATATATATTAACGGCTGTGCGGTAAGTTGCGCCAAGCCAAAGCTTTTCGCTCATCAGCACAAAGGCGTTAATATCCATACTGGTTGGGGCGCCGGGCGCATCTTTTATTAATATAGATGGTTTAAGTTTGGTGTCGTAATCTATATCGAACAATGCCCCGGTGGTAAAATACGTGTGCGGCTTGGGTACCGGTATCAGCAGCGCCGTGCTTTCGTTTGGGTGCATGTACTGGGCTATCAGGTTATCAACCGATGCTCCGGCAAAAAAATGGTCATTACTATAAAATACGCCCAGGCGGGCATCGGGCAGCAAGATGCTTTCGTAGGTTGTGGGCACATAAATATCATTAGATTGCACAGGGTTTAGTTTGGTGCCGTCTATCCCGTTTTGTATAAAACCAAAGCCCAGTCCAAAGGCCAGTTTTGAATGTTCCTGCTCGCCAATTTGTATGCGATAGGCATAATTGCCATAAGCGGCAATATTGCTTTGCGCGCCAAGCTGGTCGTGTTGTATCATCAGGCCCAGGCCAACCTTGCCATCTTTTATAGCGCCGTCCATTGCTACCGATAATGTTGTTGGCGCGCCGTCCAATCCCGTCCATTGCGAACGGAAGAAGCTGTTTACATACAAATCTTCTTTATAGCCGGCATAAGCGGGATTAATATACAGGCCGTTAAAAATATACTGGCTAAATTGTGCGTCCTGCTGCGCGCTGGCTGCCAAAAAGCAAAAAATTAAACAAGAAAACAGTATCACTCTTCTCATCATTCCGTCTTCGTTCTTAATAAGGTTACATATCCTTTGTATACATCCCATACACCGGCCAATGTAAATGCCCTTAGCACATAATAATAGGTACCTTCGGGCAGGCCGTTGCCGGTCCAATCACCCTGGTAATTCTTTTTTTCATAAACCACATTTCCCCAACGGTTAATAATGGTTATCTCGTTTTCCGAATAAGTATCCAACCCGGGTATAAAAAAATAATCATTCACGCCATCGCCATTGGGTGTAAATACATTGGGGATGATAAGCGGGTTAACCTGCTGTACTGCCTGGGCCACGTTGTTTGCCAAAATTGGGTCGGGCTGTTTGCCCTTTATATCTACGGTGCTTTGTATTACACCCGGTTGTAAAACTTTTACAGGTACAGTTAGGTTCTGCGGGGCATCATGGGTTAGCCTTCCAACTATCCATGTTAATGTACGCGTTGACGGGTCATAGTTTACCGCGCCGGTATTGCTGCCAAACTGCGGATCATACGCCAATTGCGGCGGTATCACATAAGTTACCTTTACGTCTGTACCCGATATAGGGCTGTTATTGGTTGCCGTAAGTATGTAATCGTAATTTTGCCCCTGCTGGGCCTTTACATTTGATGATGCTATGCTAACCGCAAGGTCTACTGCTGTATCCAAAATCTTTATCGGAGATGTCGGCGGCGGCCCAAACGTGCTGACAATTACGATTACCCCGTCAGATATGGCCGACTCGCAACCTTCTGAATTATAGGCAATAACCGTATAGGTTCCGGCAGTGCCGGTTGTGTAATCCTTATTAACGGCCCCGGGTATTTTTATTCCGTCTTTTGACCATTGATAGGCTGCTGCCCCGGGCGTACCCCCATGTAAAACAATAGTTGTCCCCACGCCGATGGTATAAGTGGCAAGTTGCGGACCACCTAAGGTTTGCGCAACGCCTTTACTAACACCTATCAACAATCCGCACATTACTATTATTTTGCATAAATGCCTCATGTTTCACACCCCAACTTCCTGTAAGCCTGGTTTTACCCGTTTTTAATTTGCGGTAATAGCCGGCTTGGTTGGTATTGGCGCGATAATGATATCCTGCGTAGCCGAGCCTGAACAAGTTGGGCTTAAAGCATAGGTTATATTTACACCAAATGTTACTGTTCCCGGTGTGGCCTCTGCCGATACGGTATAGGTGTTTGTTGTAGCGCCTGTAATATTAACCCCGGCTCTTGTCCATTGGTAATTAAGCACGTAGCCGGTTGCCGGTGTTGGGTTGGCTGTCAATACAGTTGTGCCTACGCCAGCGCAAATGGTGCCCGCAGTATTGGTGATAGTAGCGGTAAGCGGTGGCAGTACAAATACCTGAAACGGATCGGATATTGGCGAGGTACAACCGCTTGCGTTTACGGTAACCACCTCGTAGTTATAATAACCTGCGGTTGTTGGTGTTTCTGTATAAGTTCTGCCAGTTATCGTTGTCAGTTGCTTGTTTCCCGCCCCATCCAGCTTATACCATTGGTAAGCGGTAAAATCAACACCGCCCACATCCTGCGGGCCGGATATGGAAATAGGTGTACCGGCGCATAATACCTTACCCACAGCAGAAGCTGTTGTGGGCGGCGGCGTGGTGGCATCGCTGGGGCCAGGTGTAACCTGGGCGCTTGCGGTAGTGGTTATAGCAACTAAGGCTATAAAAAGGATAGAACTTAGTAGGACGTAGATCTTTTTCATGACGCTAAATTTTAATGTTGTTAAATATTTATAGGGATGTTATGCCCGGTTTTGTTGGTATGGGGTTAATTGTTAGTGTTGTTGTTTGTGGCAGCGATTGGCAGCCCGTTGTTTTATTTGTTTCGATAATAGTATAAGTACCGCTTTGGGTAACCGCTGAGGATGCAAGCACATGGCCGCTGCTATCCTTAAATTGGTAGGAATAGGTTGTTGCATCATAGCCATTAATGGTTTTTGCCAGATCGTAAAGGCCACATGCCGAGTTAGGCCCGGTTAACGTAAGTACCGGTATGGGATTAAGGTCTACAATAACATTCTGGCGGTAAACCGGTGCAAAAACAATATCATCAATTGCAAAATCATTACCGCTCGCTATTATGTTTTGGTTTACCAGCGCTATTGGAACCGAGCCACTTGTGGCGCCCGAGTTCCAGGTGGCTGTAAAGTATTGCCAGGTGCCATCTGGCAACGATGCCGATGGCGTTATGGTGCTGCCCAGGGGGCTGCCGTTAATAGAAAATTGTAATATTGCCGGGTTGGTGGGTGTTGCAGATGTAGCCCAAACAGAAAAAACGTAATCTGTATTAGCCAAAATGGTGATATTTTGTTTCCATACCGTTACATTTGGTACCGAGGCTCCGTTAACAATCAACATCTTTCCGCTCCCGGTTGTATGGTCGCCAAACTGGGTAAAGGAAGTATGGTAAGCATTCGGATTTACGTCTACCGCGTAAGTGCCCTCAACAAAAAGATTAGTACCGTTAGGATTATTTGTGGTTTTATTTGTGTAAGAGCTGGTGAACCCAGTGTTCCCTGCCGAGAAATCGCCATTTGTTACCACATTCGTTCCGATAACCTGCCACCAATAAGTGCCCGAAGCAGTAACTGTACGGGTTGTTGCCGATGAACCATTGTCCCAGGTAAGGTTTGAATAGCCGGCAACAGTTTTTGACTGCAATACCAGGCTGCTGCCACAGGCAGTGATTGTTGTATCGGGCGGGGAGAAACTAAAATGCGGAAGTGGGCGAAAAGGTATCTTACCACCTAAAAACGCGCCGGGATTTAATGCCTTTGGCTTAACCGGTTTAATATAATATGAAAATGAAACAGCCGGGAAAGAAAACAATAAGGGGAAGAGAAACCATTTAATAGGTTTCGCTATTAAAACACACGTATTCATTTTATTATCGGCAGACATAAACCAGTTTAATTAACAGGTAAGCATTTTTACGCATACGGGTTAAAAGAGTTTCGCCAGATAATCAAGAAAATGTCAGTTTCGCCCTGTATTTAACAAATGTGGAAAAATCACGGGCTTTATGGGAGGATGTTTTTAATTAAAGGTTAAAAAAGGGTGTCGAGAATAAGTTGAGAGGCGCTTTTTTTAATAAACAGGATCGTGACGTTTAAATTATTTTATCATTTCATTTATTAACTATTACATTAGGGTCAACTAAATATATCACCAATGAAATATACCTGTATCTTATTATTCGCCCTGCTACTTTCGGGCTGCGACTATTTATATAACGAAGTTGAAATTACGGGCACAACACCGGGCATGGATACGGGAATTGTGATTATAAAAGATGCTGCGGGCAAAACAGTATTCGGGGCCAATATTAAAAACGGCAAATATGAGATAAGACGGCAGGCGCTGGTAAGAAAGGATTATTATAAAATAAGCTTTATTAAGGACCAAACCAAACGTGTCACCCGCGAGGGTTATGAGATTTACCTGGAGCCGGGCGCGTATTCAATTTCGACCGGGAGAAAAGGAAAAAGTGATTACCCTATTATTACGTCATCCTCAAAAACACAAAACGAGTTGTCGGAATATTATCCTTATGCCGACAGTATAAAACGTACCAAAAGCAATGCCGCCGAATTGATGGAGGAGCTAAACAGCCCGGCGGCGCAGCGGCTGCCGGATAAGCAATACGCCGCGTTGCTTGCCAAAGTTAAGGCAGCGCAGAACCTGGAAGGCCCGGTTGAAACAACCATACTAAACGGATTTATAGCTAAATATCCCAAAAACGAAGTTATAGCGCATATTATGGTGAATACCGATTATGACCGCGATCCGCTGGAAAGCTATAAAATTTACCAAAAGCTTAGCGATGCTACCAAAAAGACCGATGACGGACAGGAGATTGGCGAGAAACTGGGTCACCTGGTTAAAATGCTGCCCGGAGCGCTTGCACCGCAATTAACCGGCGAAACAATTGACGGCAAGAAGCTGGACATTGCAGCGATGCATAAAAAGATCATTCTGGTAGAGTTTTGGAAGGCGGGCCTCACGCTATGCCGAAAAAACCATCAAACCATGCTGACCGGATTTTTGCCTAACTTGCCAGCAAGCTTTGGCATCATCAGCGTATCGCTGGATGAAAAGCGCGATTGGTGGACAACGGCCATAACAGACGATAAAATGACCTGGCCCCAGGTTTGGGATGGAAAAGGGTCCGATTCGCCCAACGCAGATAACTGGGGGCTAAGCACAGTACCCACTTATTGTTTGATAGATGGCACCGGCCATGTAATTGATAGGGATGTGCCGTTTGAAGGCGTGATGTTTAACGTGAATGATTATTTGGCGAAGCACAAGTAGTTGAGTGGTTTATTAGATTGATTGAGTTGAACCGGTCCTCTGGACGCTTTACAAATACTAACGATGTATGAACCAATCAACCGCTCATCCAATCAACTTAATCTAACTAATCCCTATCTTAGCGGTACTTTATAACTCATGCTGTTTAAACACGCAGTCAATTTTATATTTGATAAGCTGGCTAAGGAATTACCAAAGCGCCTTTCTTATCATAACGTGGACCATGTGCAGGATGTTTATACCGCAGCCGAACGAATAGGCCGACAGGAGGGCGTTGCAGATGCAGGCATGGAATTATTGCTTACTGCTGCTGCATTTCATGATTCTGGTTTTATAAAAGGGGCAAAAGGGCATGAAGAGGAATCTTGCCGGATAGCAAGAGCAATATTGCCGGGCTTTGAATATAGCATTGCGGATATTGAAACCATTTGCGGGTTGATTATGACCACCAAAATACCGCAATCGCCAAAAAACCATTTGGAAGAAATTTTAGCCGATGCCGACCTGGACTATCTGGGGCGGGATGATTTTTGGATTACCGGCGATAAATTATACCACGAACTTTTAACATCGGGCGCAGTGGGTAATGAAGATGATTGGAACCGTATACAGGTTAAGTTTATGGAAAGCCATCATTATTTTACCAAAACTTCGGTAAGTTTACGGCAATCAACCAAAGAACAAAATTTAGAACAGGTAAAAGCCAAATTGAACGCTTAATTTTACTGTATGAAAAACCTTAACATCCCGCATTGGTTAAAAGATACAGTATATGTTTTGCTGGGCGTGCTTTGCAGCGGTTTTGCGTTAGAGGGGTTTTTGATACCCAACGGCTTTTTTGATGGCGGCATAACCGGCATATCGCTCGAAATTCATGAGTTTTATGGATTAAACATCGCTTACGTGATTGTTATAGCCAATATACCGCTGATAATTATGGGCGCTTTCCAGGTGGATAAGGTATTTGCTTTTAAAACACTTGCAGCTGTTTTGGCTTTGGGTTTATGCCTGTCGTTTGTGCCTTATCCGCAAATAACAAGCGATAAATTACTGGTATCTATTTTTGGTGGTGTATTTATGGGGATAGGCGTTGGGCTGTCCATACGCGGCGGTTGCGCACTGGACGGCATTGAAGTGCTGGCACTTTATACGGGCAAACGGATAAGCTTTACTATCAGCGAGATCATATTAGGAATTAACATTATCATTTTCCTTATAGCGGCCATTTTTAAAGGGTTGCCCACTGCTTTATATTCTATACTAACTTATTATGCCGCATCGCGAACACTTAATTTTGTTATAGAGGGTGTGGAAGAATATACGGGCGTTACCATTATATCAGGCGAGAATGCCATTATTAAAGAGAAGCTGGTGAACGAACTTAACCGCGGCATTACCGTTTACAAAGGCGAGCGCGGCTATTTAAAAAACAGTTTTGATATCCATCACCCGGTGGATATTGTATTTACCGTAGTCACCCGCCTGGAGGTGCGCCGCCTGCGCAATATGGTACACGAGATTGACCCCAAAGCTTTTGTTTTTACCAATACCATTAAGGAAGCCGCAGGTGGGGTATTGAAGAAACGGGCGAGGCATTAATTTGAATGCGGAATAGAAGGGATTGCCAGGCAATTATTAGCCAATAATAGCTATTTTTATCCCCTATGCCATCTCCAGCCTATTTAAAAAAGATACGCCCTATACAATTAATTGCTATTGTATTTTTTACCGTTTCGGGTGGGCCGTATGGGTTGGAGCCATTGCTCACTTACGCGGGAGAACATGGTGCATTGCTGATATTGCTCATCACACCGCTTTTATGGGATGTGCCCGCCATATTCACCGTGCTGGAGTTGAATGCCATGATGCCCATTACGGGCGGTTATTATAAATGGGTTAAATACGCCCTCGGCACCAAATGGGGTTTTTACGAGGGTTGGTGGACCTGGCTTTATACCTTTGTGGATTTAGCTATTTACCCCGTACTGTTTGTGCAATATGCCTCGTTCTTTTACCCGGATCTTGCTGCTTATAAAATTCCTATTTGTTTAACCATTATCTGGGCCTCGGCAGGGTTAAATATATTGGGGATAGTGCCGGTGGGTAAGGTATCGCTGTTTTTAAGCGCTGCTGTTTTGGTGCCGTTTGTTGTATTGTTCGTGGTGGCATTTTATCATCATACGGGTAGCGTTGCCGTAGCTTCGCCATCTGTAAGCGAGATACCGTTCCCGGCGTTGGGCATGGCGCTTTATACCGTAATGTGGAACTGTTTGGGCTGGGATAATACCACCACCTATGCCGAAGAGGTTGAAAAGCCTGTGCGCTCTTATTTAATATCTATATTCAGCGCGTTTGTATTGGTTATTGTAGTTTATGTTTTGGCGATATGGGTAGCGCAACTATCTGGAATAAACCATGCCGTTTTAACCGAGAAAGGTTTCCCGGCATTGGGCGTTTTAATTGGCGGGCATTGGTTGGGCGCGGTGATAGCTTTGGGCGGCATGGCAAGCACATTGGGGATATATGCGGCGGTGCTGTTATCGGTATCAAGGGTGCCGCAGGTAATGTCGGATGATCGGCTGTTGCCCGCAAGGCTGAATAAATTACATTCGCAGTTTCAAACCCCGTACGTATCTATCATTATCTGCTCCATCATTGTAAGCCTGATGGTCTTATGGACCTTTGCCGACCTGCTGATCATTGACGTTACCGTTTATGGCGCGGGCTTATCATTAGAATACATCGCCCTCATTAAACTACGCATAAGTGAGCCGGAAAGGCATCGGCCATTTAAAATACGGTTAAATATCGCCGGGCTTTGTTTAATGGTCTTGTTGCCCGCGAGTGTTTATTTTATTGCTTTATCGGGCGCTATTTCATCTACGCCACAAACAATTAAACCGGCGGTGTTTGCTATTGTGGCGTTGCTGAGTGCAGAGGTGGTTTGGTGGGTGATTGCATGGCGAAGAAGAAGCCCCCTCTAAATCTCCCCCGGTAGAGGAGACTTTTTGATTATCACATTTGCAGACAATTTTTTATTAACAGAAATTTGAAGTCCTCCCTACCGGGGAGGATTTAGGTGGGGCTTAAACATTTACACTCAATTTGCGTTATACCTACAACATCACAACATCCCCGCCACGATATAATGAAGTTATTAAATATTAAGCTACTTACAGTTATTTTCATCATTACCTGTGTTTTAAACACGGGATGCATCTCGCTTACCAAAACGCAAAAAGGTGCCAGTATCGGCGCGGGCGCGGGTGGCGTTATTGGCGCTTTTATAGGTAAAAGCGCAGGTAATACGGCTTTGGGTGCCATAATTGGCGGCGCTGTGGGTGGCACAGCGGGTGCATTTATTGGCCGCAGCATGGATAAGCAGGCAGCCGAATTAAAGCAGGCAATCCCCGGCGCTACCATTATCAGGCAGGGCGAGGCCATTGTAGTAAAATTTGATTCGGGTATTCTATTTGATACAGATAAGGCCGATTTGAAGACGGAGGCGCAGTCCAATTTAACCAACCTTGCGGTATCGTTGCAAAAAAATCCTTATACCAATGTTTTGGTTGTTGGGCATACTGATAACTCAGGCGAGGAAGAACATAATATTGATCTTTCTATCAAACGTGCCGAGGCTGTTAAGGCATTTATCGCGGCAGCAAGCATAGACCAAAGCCGCCTAACCACACAAGGCAAAGGGGATAAAGAACCCATAGCCGATAATAAAACCGTTGAGGGCCGCGCCCAAAACCGCAGGGTTGAAATTGTTATTACCGCTAACGATCAACTGCGAAAAGAGGCTAAAAAGGCCCAGGAATAACCCACTAATCTTCCCGTGTCAATTTCGAGCATAGCGTGAAACCTATACAACTGCAAAATAAACCACATGCAAAGCAGGAATGGCTTGTGTATAGATTTCTCGCTATGCCCGAAATGACAATAACGTTACTTGCATTCCCATTATTTAACCCTAAGTTTGTATTAATGATAAAGAGATCGGCCACGCTTTTATTAACCCTGCTGTATGTGGTTACCGCTTGCGGACTGGTGGTTAATGCGCATTATTGTGGCCGGTTACTGGTTTCTGTACAGGTAAATGCGCAATCGAAAAAGTGCAGCGGCGAAGGCAACATGAAGGGTTGCCGCGACACACATTTTGAGGCGAAGATCAAGGATGCACATAAAACGGCTGGTTTTTCTTTCACCGGTAAAACGTTTGTTTTTGCGTTACCTGCCGTTGTATACGCAAATCCGTTTTACAACATTCAGCCATCTTTTTTATCTGCCAAACTCCAGGGCAGGGCGCCCCCAAATTATCAATTGGATGATGTTTCTCTATTTATTAAAACCTGCAACTTCCGTATCTGATATTTATTGATCCGTTATTTTTTATGCGGCAACCTACCGCACGTTTATTTTTTTACGATCAATTTTTATTCAAAATGAAAACCCTTAAATTATTTATTGCCGCATTGGCAATCATCCTAAATATCAATATCGCTAACGCACAGGTTACCAAAGCCGAGGTGCAGGTTAGCGGGTTAACCTGCTCATTATGCTCAAAAGCGACCGAAAAAGCATTGTTCGGCTTAAACTTTGTGGGTGATATTAAAGTGGATCTTAACCGCAATGTTTTTGTGCTCATCTTTAAAAAGGATATGCCGGTAAACTTCGACCAGATCAGCAAGAAAGTGCAGGGTGCCGGATTTTCAATAAACAACCTTAAAGTCACCTTCGATTTTGACAAGGTGAAAGTTGCCAACAGCTATTTTAATTATGCAGGCGATACTTACCGCATTGTAAATGGCGCGAACCCGACAATAAGCGGCCCTGTTGCTTTAACTGTGGTTGACAAAGGTTTTGCCCCGGCTAATGTGGTTAAAAAGTATGCTGTTACAAGTCCTGACAATGCAGGTAAAACAGGCAGGGTTTATCACGTAGCTATATAGTCCGGCATGAAAACCTTATTGTTGGCAGCCGTTTTATCAGCGCTTGCCTTTTCCCTTCACGCGCAGGAATTATATGTAAATACAGAGCCGGCAAGCGGTATGGCTATGCATGTATTAGGCATACGGCTGCAAAACCAAGGCTACACTTACCCGGTATTTAAAAACCGTACAGACCTTGACTTAATGTACGCGCCCGATAAAAACCTGATGGTGGATGGTATCCTGTATCAATCAAACTATAACCAAAACCAGCAACGGTTTGAGGGCGGCAGCGTTTATGCCAAATACCGCTTCTTCGCGGTAGACTCTGTACAGAGCCATTTTAGGGGCGCGTTTTTTGCAAAGGCAACAAGTGTTAATAATCCTATAACTACGCAGGAGATCTCGTTAGAGGGCGATAACTCGGGCGTAGAGGGCGGTGTGATATTTACCAAATTAGTTCATAAACTGGCGCTGTCGGGCTCGGCGAGTTATTTGCGCGCTTATAATAACGCGGGCAATTATAATTTGCCGGTGGGTAATGCTAATAGCGCCGTAGGTTATACTTTATCCGCAGGTTATTTGCTGCTGCCCAAAAACTATCAAAACTATAACCAGGTAAATGTTAATCTGTATTTTGAGTTATTAGGCAAAACAAATCCCGGCTATAACCAAAGCTATTTAGATGCCGCTCCGGCTATACAATTTATATTTAACAGCCAGTTTATTGTGGACTTCTCTTATCGAGCCCCGTTATATAATAGCATGATACGCACAAGCGGTAACACTTATTTAGTGCGATTGGAGTACAACCTGTTTGATGTTTTTTGATAGCTGAAATTATATTCTGCCTGTTTTGGTAAGAGAATGTTTTGTTTATGTTTGTGTGTAATACCGACACTTATTAAACCTCAATGAAAATTCAGTCTATCACTACCAAGCTTTACCAATGGAAGGGGCCGGTTAAAACCACCGATACCATATTTGCCACCCCGGTGAGTTTATTGCCGTTCCAGGAAGATTCGCAGGCGCCCTACCGCTTTTTTAGCTGGCTGGTGGTTGAAATTGTAACCGATGAGGGCCATGTAGGCTATGGCAACGCGGGTTTAAGCCCGGATGTTACCAAGCTTATTATCGACTCCAAACTCAAATCATTGCTTATCGGCGAAAACCCGATGCATACCGAATACCTGTACGAAAAAATGTACCGGTCATCGGTGGCTTATGGGCGCAAAGGATCGGTTATTGCCGCTATCAGCGCGCTGGATATTGCTTTATGGGATATTAAGGGACAAGCCTTAAAACAACCCGTGTTTATGCTGTTGGGTGGTCGCACAAAGGAATATATCCCAACTTATTACAGCCGTTTATATACCCGTGATCTGGATAGTTTGCAAAAAGAAGCCGCGCACTATAAATCGGAAGGGTTTACCGGGATGAAGCTGCGCTGCGGTTACCCGCTTACGGATGGCATGGCCGGGATGCGTAAGAATGTGGAAATGGTAAAAGTAGTGCGCGATGCCGTTGGCGATGACGTGGATATTATGCTGGAAGCCTATATGGGCTTTAATTTCGCCTACGCGCGCCAATTGTTAAAAGAGTTGGAACCTTATAACTTGCGCTGGGTTGAGGAGTTATTATTGCCTGACGAGATACACAACTTTGCCAAATTAAAGCGATATACCGATATCCCACTTTCTGGTGGCGAGCATGAATATACCCGTTTTGGATTTTACGATTTGCTGAAAGCAGATGCGCTGGATATTTTCCAGTTTGATACCAATAGGGTTGGCGGTTTTACCGAAGCGCAAAAAATTTGTACAATGGCACAACTGCACGGCGTTGAGGTGATACCGCATGGCGGGCAGATGCATAACCTGCATGTGGTCATGAGTTCGTTCGCGTCGCCAATGGCCGAATATTTCCCGCAAACAGAGATAGAGGTTGGCAACGAAATGTTTTGGTACATATTCGATGGTGAAGCTATTGCCGAAAATGGCAGGCTGCAACTGGACGATAATAAACCGGGCATGGGCCTTACCCTTAAAACCGAAGGATTGGAACATTTTAACATCATCAAATAGTGAAACACAGCATATTAAAACAGTTTGACCTGAAAGGTAAAACGGCTCTTATTGTGGGCGGTAACCGTGGTTTAGGTTTAGCAATGGCCGAAGCGCTTGCAGAGGCGGGCGCAAGTATATCTATCGCGTCGCGGGATGAAAAGGTCAATCAACAGGCACAACAACTGTTAAAGGCAGACTATGGCATTGAATGTATTACCAACTCCTGCGACGTAACATCCGAAGAAAGCATTAATAAAGCCGTTGCTGATACGATAGAACGGTTGGGAAAAATAGATATCCTCATCAATTCGGCGGGCATTAACCTGCGCGGGAGGATCGAGGATATCTCGATGGAAGATTTTAATTATGTGCAGCAGGTAAACGTAACCGGGTCGTGGCTGGCCAGCAAGGCGGTTATCCCCGGTATGAAAAAGCATGGATATGGGCGCATTATTAATATGGGTTCTATGCTATCAGTAACCGCTATGGCCGAAAGAACACCTTATGCCACCAGTAAGGGCGCTATTTTGCAATTAACCCGCGCCCTTGCGATGGAACTGGCTAAGAACGGTATCAACGTAAATGCCATTATGCCCGGCCCGTTCGCAACAGAACTTAACCTGCCTTTGTTGAACGATCCTGAAAAATACAAAGCTTTTATGGCAAAAATACCCATTGGCCGCTGGGGCGATCCGCACGAGATAGGCGGGTTGGCCCTGTATCTTTCAAGCCCGGCATCGGGGTTTGTAACAGGCTCGTGTATTGCAATTGATGGAGGCTGGATAGCGCAATAATTATGGAAACAACAAGGTTAGTACAGCTTAATCATCCTTCAGGCAGGCGCATTGCATTGGTGCAGGAGCCTGACCTGGTATTGATCAATGATTTCAGCTCCATTTATCAATTGGCTTTAACGGCTATTGATTCGGGCAAACCAATATTAGAAACTATCTACAGCCATCTATCTGCTGATAAATTAAACTACCATGCGATCTATACCGGCAACAGCGATTGGAAGTTATTGCCCTCATTTGATCATCCCCAAAACCCTTTATGCTGCATGGTCTCGGGCACAGGATTAACTCATAAAAACAGTGCCCTAAATCGCCAAATGATGCACCAATCGGCAGATGAAAAACCAACTGATAGTATACAAATGTATCAATGGGGATTAGATGGCGGCAATCCGGTTGAAGGACAAATAGGCACACAGCCCGAATGGTTTTATAAAGGTAATGGGACGATGTTAAAGGCACATGGCGATACGCTTGAGATTCCTCCCTATGCAAAAGATGGCGGCGAGGAACCGGAAATCGCGGGTTTATACATCATCGACAAAAACGGCGACCCTTACCGCGTAGGCTTTAGCACAGGCAATGAATTTTCGGACCATGTGATGGAAAAAATGAACTACCTGTATCTTGCTCCATCCAAATTACGGCAAAGCGCCATTGGTCCGGAGTTGGTTATTGATGCTGATTTTGCCAGGTTTACCGGGCAGGTAAGTATTACCCGCGATGAGGAAGTGATATGGCAGTCGGCAATTAACAGCGGTGAAGCTAATATGGCGCATAACCTTTCCAATTTAGAATATCATCATTTTAAATATGCCGGGCACCGGGTTCCGTTGCAAGTGCACGTACATTATTTTGGCGCGGATGCTTTTAGCTTTGGCAACAAAATCGTGTTACAGGAGGGCGATAGGATGTCTGTACAATGGGATGGAATGGGGCGGGCATTGCAAAACAGGTTAAAAGTATCGGGAGAGGGCGAGCAGTTACTTGCGATAAAATCAATATAAATAGCCACACCCAATAAATGCAAACCATCCACACCCCGGCCAAACCATCCAACCTACGCTGGGTAATGATCGGGATGGGGTTTTTGGCTACGGTGCTGAATTATATTCACCGGTTATCATTTACCTATCTGAGCGCAGAGGGTGCGTTGCGAAAAATGATATCAAACACAGCGCTGGGTTATATCGGCACCGCGTTTTTGATCGCCTATATGATATCCAACGCGTTTTCGGGCTTCGTGCTGGATAGATTGGGAACGCGCATCGGTTATGCCCTTTGCATGGCATTCTGGACCACAGCGGGCTTCTTTCATGCCTTTGTAACCACGCCATTGCAGTTTGGTATTGTCCGCTTTTTTTTAGGTATCGGCGAAGCCGGGAACTGGCCCGCCGGGTTAAAGTTAACCGCCGAATGGTTCCCGCAACATGAACGCTCTACCGCATCGGGGATATTTAACAGCGGCGCGGCGTTGGGCGCTATTATTGTGCCGCCGTTGGTGGCTTACCTAAGTTTAACCTATAATTGGCAAACCATATTTATAATTTTAGCTGCCCTGGGCTATATATGGCTCATTGCTTTTTGGTTTATTTATTATACGCCCGAGCAGCAGGTAAAAGAAGTTAAAACGAAACCCATTCCCGCCAAAAAATTGTTAAAAACAAGGTATGTCATCACATTCATGTTATCCAAGTTCTTCCTCGACCCGGTTTGGTATTTCATGACCTTCTGGATGGGCCGCTACCTGGTTGATGTGCATCATCTTAACCTTAAACAAATTGGCTGGCTGGCTACCATCCCCTTCATCATTGCCGATGTCGGCAATATAGCGGGTGGATATTTTACCCAGTTTGTTATTAAAAAAGGAATGGCGGTGCATAAGGCCCGTAAGCTATCCATCTGCCTGTCGGCAGGTTTAATGAGTATGCCGTTATTGTTCGCGCCGTTTATAATTATTTCGCCATTATCCGCGCTCATCATATTCGGATTGGTGGGTTTTGGGTATTGCTCTTATACGTCCAACTCGCTGGCCTGCCCGCCCGATGTGGTGCCAAAAAGTTCGGCGGCATCTGTTTGGGGTTTGGGCTGTATAGGCACCGGTTTGGGCGGTGCGCTGTTCCAGGCCTTATCGGGCATTACACTAACGGCATTTGGTGGCAATAGCAATCATGCTATAGGTTATAATTATTTGTTTTTGATGTATGGAACTATAGCCGCGTTTGGGTTGATTGTAATATGGTTTTTTATGGGGCCGATAACAAAGGATGGTGGGTTGAAAGAGTATGAGCCGATTGCATCGTAACTGTCAAAATAAGAATAGTGTACCCGTTCCAATGTTTGACCCATGCGTCAAGTATCCTATGCAAGGCTATTTTGGGTGTAAGCATTTATTTATTAACCCTTTTCTGTCTTATCCTTACCGCATTCTTTTGCTTTCAGTCGACTTGCCAAAAAAATCTGACAATCAGATAGTTAATAAAACAAATATTTTATAGTATAAAAAGGGACGTTATGTATATATTTGATAATCCAATGAAAGCTGCTAACGAAATACACATACAACCCGAGGTCGGGGCTGGGATTTATACATCTAAAGATGTTGCCCATATCCTGAAACTACCATCTTACAAGGTTAGTAGGAATATGAGGGATTTTTGGGAAAATTATTCTTTTGGAATTAAAGGCAACAGATTTATAAATTTTAAGACCCTAATAGAGTTTTATACTTTTTACCATCTGCGTGAGAATGGATTTAGTGCACAAAAGATTAAGAAAATTCACGAGGATATGGCGAAGGAATTAAGTACCCCATATCCCTTTGCAAGTAAAATATATATCGAAAACATCATTGACGAAGCATCAAAAAAAACAATGGTCAAAAGAGGTATTTATTATGAAATTGGTGCGGGTTTGGTAAAAGCGGATGGAAAGAGACAGGTTGATATTAAGGATTTTCTTATTCCATTTTTAAACAAAATCGAGTTCAATGATAATGATATAGCTCAGCGGTATTTTCCTTTAGAAAATTCCAAGGCGCTTGTGGTAGATCCGAAATACCAATTTGGACAGCCGATTATAACGGGTACAAGAATAAAAGCTGAAATCATAAATGAATTTTATGAAGGGGGAGAAAGCAAAGAAAACATTTGCAAAATTTATCATTTGCAGATTGGGCAGGTTGAAGATGCTATTCTTTACTTTAAACAATCTGCCTAATGCGCATAGTATTTGATGAGAACGTTCCCGATTGTATTATTATAGCACTCACCGCGTTGGCATCAATTGCTTTTCCAGAAATATCAGAAATTACATCTGTTTCACTTTTAGGAATAAGTGGACAACCAGATGAGGATGTTTTACATGCTGTTGGAAAGGATGGAATATTAATAACCTACGACAAAGATTTTAAAAGACAAAGGGCGCTATATCATATTATCAAACAGTATGAAATCGGTGTGTTTTGGGTAAGGCAGCCAAAAGTAAAAACAGTTTGGTTGCTCGCTCAATTAATGGTTGCCCAATGGGATATAATGTTATTAAAAGCAAATACTGTCAATAGACCTTTTTTATTCGAAGTTACAAAAAATGGTGTAAGTGAACTTACGTTTTAAGCACTTGTTCCAATTCACATGTAGTTACTTCCTCGGCGGGGAACTTTCCTGGCGGCGATCCATCGAATATTCGCACTATAGATTTATCACTACATCAACTTATCTCCATCACATCCCTTTTCTTCTTCGTTCGCATACGTTTTGGCACAAATTCCAGTATCTCGGCTTTTAGGGCATCTATCATCCGGCGTTTTAAAAAATTGCGCTGGATAACGATACTTACTTCTCTTGCCGGCTCTGGCGATTTGAAATAGCGTACCTGGCTAAGTTGCTTATCGGATAGGTCGGATAGGGCAAGTTCGGGTAAAATGGTGGCACCGTTGTTTTGGTCCACCATGCGCTTTAGAGTTTCCACGCTGCCGGTATTGTATTCAAAATGCTTAAAGCCTTGTGTTGATTTGCGGCGCTGGCAAATATTCAGCACCTGCTCGCGCATACAATGACCCTCGTTCAGCACCCAGATCTCTTCCATATCAATATCATCTGGGTTGATGGTTCTTTTTTTGGATAGCTTGCTGTTTTTGGAAGTATAGGCTACAAAATTTTCATAAAACACGGGGATCTCGGTAAGGTTTGCCTCGTGCAACGGGGTTGACAGGATGCCGCAATCCAACATTCCTAATTTTAGCTGCTGGATGATGTTTTCGGTAGTTTGTTCCCAAACTATCAACTTTACCTGCGGGTATTTCTCTACAAAACCCTGTAAAATTTTAGGCAGGATATAGGGCGCGATGGTAGGGATGATGCCCACCTTTAATTCGCCGGAGAGTTCTTTTTGGCGGTCGGTGATGATCTCTTTTATCTTTTCGCTTTCACCTAATAATATACGTGCCTGGGCTATGATAGCTACGCCGATCTCTGTTGGTGTTACGGGCTGCTTACTGCGGTCGAATAGTTTTACGCCCAATGTATCTTCCAGCTTTTGCACCTGCATACTCAGCGTGGGTTGGGTAACAAAGCATTTCTCGGCGGCAAGCACAAAACTACGGTAGGTATCAACGGCAACTATGTATTCTAACTGGACAATGGTCATATAGATTATATCTATTCAAATATAGTAATTATTGATTTTTTCTATTGGAATGTTTTGCGGAGATTTGATTTATAACCTATTGAATTATGGAAACTCCTAAGAAAAAACTCACCACCGCATCGGGCATCCCGTATGCCGAGAATGAAAACTCGCAAACCGTTGGGCCGCGCGGCCCGATATTGTTGCAGGACTTTATCCTGCACGAAAAAATGGCGCACTTCAACCGCGAACGTATCCCCGAGCGCGTAGTACATGCCAAAGGATCGGGCGCTTATGGCACCTTTACGGTTACGCATGATATTTCGAAATACACCAAAGCGAAGTTGTTTGATACTATTGGCAAGCAAACCAAAACGTTTCTGCGCTTCTCGACCGTTGGAGGGGAAAAAGGATCGGCTGATACAGAACGCGACCCGCGTGGCTTTGCGTTAAAGTTTTATACCGAAGAAGGTAACTGGGATTTGGTTGGTAACAATACGCCCGTGTTTTTTGTAAAGGACCCTAAAAAATTCAGCGATTTTATACATACCCAAAAACGCGACCCATATACCAATTGCAAAAGCGCTACCATGATGTGGGATTTCTGGTCGCTGAACCCGGAGAGTTTGCACCAGGTAACTATCCTGATGTCGGACAGGGGCACGCCTTATGGTTATCGCCACATGGATGGTTTTGGCAGCCACACGTTCTCGATGATCAACGCCAAAAACGAAAGACATTGGGTTAAGTTCCACTTTAAAACTGAACAAGGCATTAAAAACTTTACCGATGAAGAAGCCGGAGCCATGCGCGGCACCAATCCTGATTTTGCGCAGCATGACCTGCTGACCCATATAGACAGTGGCGATTTCCCGAAATGGAAATTGAAGATACAGGTGATGACCGAAGAGCAAGCCAAAACCTATCGCTGGAACCCTTTCGACCTGACCAAAGTTTGGCCGCATGGCGATTTCCCGCTGATTGATGTGGGCGTACTGGAGCTGAATAAAAATCCGGATAATTATTTTGCTCACGTAGAGCAATCGGCCTTTGCGCCCGCGCATGTGGTGGATGGCATTGGTTATTCGCCGGATAAAATGTTGCAAGGACGTTTATTATCCTATCCCGATGCACACCGTCATCGCTTGGGCGGCAATTATGAACAGATACCGGTAAACCGTTGCCCATTCGCTGTAAATAATTATGAGCGCGATGGACAAATGAGGGTTGACGGCAACCAGGGCTCGGCACCTAACTATTTCCCAAACAGCTTTGACGATATTGAGGCCGATGCAAGCTATAAAGAACCGGCATGGGACCTGGGTACTTCATTAGCCGACTGGTATGACCGCAACGCCGAAGGCGAAAACGACCATTACACCCAACCCGGCGACCTGTACCGGTTAATGGAAGAGAATCAAAAGCACGACCTGATCAAAAATATTGTACACTCGATGAAAGGCATAGATGGTCCAAAAAAAGAGATCATCACCAACCGTCAACTTTGCCATTGGTTCAGGGCAGACATTGGCCTGGGCATGGCGATAGCCAAAGGTTTGGAACTGGATCTGAATGAAACGATGAAGCACATGCCGGTGGCGTAAAATCGGTTTTATACTACCATTTGAAAAACAAAAAGGCGACCGTTACAGTCGCCTTTTTGTTTTCTTTGTATCAACGCCGATTTAATTCGGCTTATTATTAAATTGCTTTAGCTTTTTTCGAAATTATTATCAAGTTTTATAAGCACTATTCTACGGTGACAGATTTTGCCAAATTCCGGGGTTGATCCACATTACACCCACGCATTACAGCAATGTGATAAGCCAATAATTGCAACGGGATAGTTGCCAGCAACGGCACAAAAGCTTCGCCGGTTTGCGGGATCTCTATAACGTAATCGGCCATGTTTTTTACCTCGGTATCACCCTCGGTAACTATGGCTATTACCTGGCCTTTACGGGCCTTAACTTCCTGTATGTTACTGATAACCTTCTCGTAAGATGAGTTTTTGGTTGCTATAAAAACAACAGGCATTTCTTCATCTATCAAAGCGATGGGGCCGTGTTTCATTTCAGCTGCCGGGTAGCCTTCAGCATGTATGTAAGAGATCTCTTTCAGTTTCAAAGCCCCCTCAAGTGCTACCGGGAACGAGCTGCCGCGCCCTAAAAACAAACAATTGTTGGTGTCTTTTATTTGAGCTGCAATTTCTTTAACGTGGTCGTTAGATAACAACGTGCGATCAACCAGGTCGGGTATTTCATTTAGCTCAGTAAGGTATTCAATTAGCTTGCTTTGTGTAATAGTTCCGCGTTGTTGCGCTATGTAAAAAGCAAGCAACGTTAATACCGTTACTTGTGCTGTAAACGCTTTGGTAGAAGCTACGCCAATTTCGGGCCCGGCGTGTGTATAAACACCCGCATGTGTGGTGCGCGGTATAGAAGCGCCAACTACGTTGCAAACGCCAAAAATTGTTGCCCCTTTTTCCTTTGCTAATTCAATGGCCGCCATTGTATCAGCGGTTTCGCCCGATTGAGAAATTGCAATAACCAGGTCCTTTTCGGTGATTATCGGGTTGCGGTATCTGAATTCAGAAGCATATTCTACCTCAACAGGCACCCGTGCATACTCTTCTATCAGATATTCGCCCACCAGCCCCGCGTGCCATGATGTACCACAGGCAATAATAATTATACGGTCGACATTTTTAAGCTTTTCCTTATATTCCTTAATACCCCCCAATTGCACCTCACCCTGCTGTGGATATATCCGGCCCCTTAAACAGTCACGTATAGATCGTGGCTGCTCATATATCTCCTTCATCATAAAATGATCATACCCGCCTTTTTCAAGCATTTCCAACTTTAGGTCAAGCTCATGTATGTATGGTATTTGTATGGTATTGTCAATGTTTTTTATCAGCAATTCCTCCCGTTGTACATAAGCAATCTCATTATCATTTAAATAGATCACATTTTTAGTATACTCAACAATCGGTGTGGCATCTGACGCTATAAAATATTCCCCATCACCTACCCCAAGCACCATTGGGCTTCCTTTGCGGGCTGCTATAAGCAAATCGGGTTCATCCGCACTCATTATTACTATTGCGTATGCACCTATTACCCTGTTTAAAGCTATCCGCACAGCTTCGCGTATGCCAATGCCTGTTTCCTGCTCAATATCTTCTACCAGGTGAATAAGTACCTCGGTATCAGTGTCGCTTTTAAAAACATGTCCTTTGGCTAATAATGTTTCCTTAATAACACCGTAGTTTTCAATAATACCATTGTGTATGATGGTCAGTTTGCGGTCGCCTGATGAATGCGGATGCGAATTACGGTCGCTTGGAGCGCCGTGGGTCGCCCAGCGGGTATGTCCCATACCAATCGTGGCTTCCAAATTTATATCCTTGACGAAGTTTTCAAGGTCTGCAACCTTACCCGCCTTTTTATAGACCTTTAAATCCTTGTTTAACAGGGCAATACCGGCACTGTCATATCCCCGGTATTCCAATCGGTGCAAACCTTTGATAATTATTGGGTAAGCATCTCTATAGCCTATATAGCCTACAATTCCACACATAATAAGATGATTTTATAATAAAAATGACTGGCGAAACGGCCAATCATTTAGCTAAATAACAAAAAATTTTGCGAAATGTGATTTTATTATTTAGCTATCTTGGTATAGATAATATTTAGTTTAATACGGTACGGCGATGTTTTATCGGTTCCCACAGCAAATGTGCGCGCAGCAACCTGGCTGGTAGCGCCAACACTGATAGTTGTCGCATCACCATAGTCTATTGCGCCAATATAGGTGCCATAATCAAGCGTTAGATTACGCATCAGGTCTGTTATGTAAGCCGTTATTATAAAATGATAGGTCTGCTGTGTCTGCGAGTAAAAGCCGCCGAAAACCACCGAACCGCCCGATCGTGGGTCAGTTGTGGCATCTTCTATGGCTGTCCGCTGCCCGGCCAAGTCATATTTATACATCGTAATTCTTGGCAACGGGGCAAATGGTATTGTTGAACCAGGATTTGCTGTGATTACCAGTTCAGCCCGGTTAATAATAATATCACTGCCTATTGTTTTTACAATATTTTTAAGATATGGAAAGCTAATTTTCGCTCTTAGCCCAGTCGGCCCCTGTATATAAAAAGTATTTCTGGAGCCTGTCGTTTGGTTACTAATCTCGGTTTGTACTGCGGGGGAATACGTATGCTTAATTTGTGACACCATTAGATTGGTCGGCATCGAAACAGAGGATGTGTCTGTAGTAGTTCCATCAAATGTCCTGTAAAAAATATCCAGGGTGGTAGAGTCTTTCAACATAAAAATTCCGCCAGCGCCTGTAGTTCCGGTTTTATCCAGGGTAACAAACAAACCGTTAACCGAATTTTTAAATACAAGATTCGAGCTTAATTGGGTTGTGCTTGCGTTGAAAAGGTTGTTGTTAATAAAGTTTTTATCTATAGGTATCCTTACTTGCGGCCCAACTCTTTGAACGCTATCCTTTCCGCCTGCTACATAAACTTTAATGCCTATTGTATCGTGCGTACGGGATAGAAATGATTGTGTGCCTAACAAAGTACTGCTATTATACTTCCATTGTTTGGTATTATAATAGCTGTTGTTTGAGTATATGCGTTCGCCTAATTGATAAACATTTACTTTATAACGGGACGCAAGCGAGTCGCCATAAAACCCATCATTATATCTTAAAACCAATAAAGCGGAGTCAATTGTTATTGTTCCGGAAGGCGTAGTATAAGCAGAGCTGCCCGGCAAATTCAGATCTAAAGCCAGATCTGATTCTGTTGTGCCCAATGCCGGGTCTCTAAACAGACCCATCGGAAATTTAGTTATCGCGCTGCCGTTGGTGTTGCCGGTAATCACACTATCCTCGGGGATAGTGTTAATGACTATAGTAGACGTATCTATAAGACTGCCATTTAATTGGTTAGTCGAAGTTACGCCCAAACCAATGGTATCCTGGTTTTTGCAGCTATTTAAAATAAAAAGACTTATCAACAGGGTTAATAAGTCTAATTTGAAAAATTTCATATATGATCTCAAAGCTTATACAACGTGTGCCAATTCTTCATTGACAATTTCGTCGTAAAAATTGTAATAATTTTCGAAATCTGAGGTAGAATTAAAGTCTAAAACCGATTTATGGCTGTTTTTAACATTATTTAACACAACATCGTCTATATTTTCGCTGCCCAGCACAATCGCATCGCTGTATTGGATAGCGCCGCCATATAGTGATGAGTTGGTTCCAGGTTTGTAGGCTTCAATATGCTTTTCAGTCATATCGCCCATTATAGCTTTGTGCGCAAAATCGGGGTTCATCTCACCTTCAAAATCATTTTCGTAAATTGAATAAACAATTTTTGAATGTTTAAAGGTAGGATCGTCTTTATAGGTGGTTTTTAAATAAGCAGGAACCAGCGAACTCATCCAGCCGTGGCAGTGGATAATATCAGGTGCCCATCCTAATTTCTTAACAGTTTCTAACGCGCCCTTGCAAAAGAAGATCATGCGCTCATCATTGTCAGCATAAAACTTTCCGTCTTTGTCTTCAAATACGTGCTTGCGCTGAAAATATTCTTCGTTATCTAAAAAATAAACCTGCATTCGTGCTGCCGGGATGGAAGCAACCTTTATAATTAGCGGATTATCATTATCATTAATAATAATATTCATTCCCGATAACCGGATCACCTCATGAAGCCTGTTCCTGCGCTCGTTAATATTTCCAAAACGCGGCATAAGGATACGAATTTCGTAGCCTTTCTCCTGCATTGCCTGCGGAAGCTGGCGTGTAATTTCAGAAATTTTTGTTAGATCGAGGAAAGGTGACATTTCATGAGTTATAAACAAAAGCTTAGATTTACTCATCTCCAAATCAATATTAAAAGTTATGTAGTATAAACACCCCAAAAATTTGGGTTTGCAAATATAAGCATTATTATATCAACAATCAATCA
>Ga0206816_1078_pt1 | contig 25726 bp, 15 predicted proteins | sample Alteio_BWOrgCont_88_FD_152866 | JGI IMG/M metagenome (GOLD analysis project Ga0206816, IMG submission 152866) | Enriched cells from forest soil in Barre Woods Harvard Forest LTER site, Petersham, Massachusetts, United States -... | ecosystem: Environmental > Terrestrial > Soil > Temperate forest >... | reverse complement strand
CACGCGCAAGATTCCGGTTATCTTTGTCACCGCCATGGGCGAGGTGAAGGATGAGGCGCGCGGTTTTGAACTGGGCGCGGTCGATTACATCCACAAACCGGTCAGCCCTCCCATCGTGCAGGCAAGGGTGCGCACCCACCTAGCGTTGTACGACCAGCAGCGCGAGCTCGAGCGCATGGTGCGCGAGCGCACCAAGGAACTCGACCGCACCCGCCTGGAAATCATCGAACGGCTGGGCCGCGCCGGCGAGTTCCGCGATAACGAGACCGGCATGCACGTCATCCGCGTAGCGCACTACTGCCGTCTCCTCGGTCAGGCGGTGCGCATGAACGAAGAAGATCTGGACCTCTTGTTCAACGCGGCGCCGATGCACGATATCGGCAAAATCGGAATCCGCGACCGCGTGCTGCTCAAGCCCGGCAAGCTTGATGCGGACGAGTTCGCCATCATGCGCACGCACGGCGTTATCGGCGCCGAAATCATGGGCAGCCACGACTACGGGTTATTGGAGATGGCCCGCAACATCGCGATGACGCACCACGAGAAGTGGAACGGCAAGGGGTATCCCAATGGCCTTCTCGGCGAACAAATCCCGCTGGTGGGACGCATTACCGCCATTGCCGATGTCTTCGATGCCCTCACTTCGGAGCGGCCTTACAAAAATGCCTGGACGGTGGAAGACGCCGTCAAGCTGCTAGAGAACGAAGCGGGCGAATCGTTCGATCCGGAGCTGGTCGCGAAGTTCGTCGAGATTCTGCCGCAGGTCGTGGAGTGCCGCGACCAGTATTCCGATGCGGCACAGGCGGCGGAGTGAACTTGGGGCTACCGCGGCGGCGGACCGTTCTCTAAAGTCGGGTTCGCTGGTGACCGGAGAGTGCGCCGCGCGGCCGGTTCCGGCTCGGTCGTCCGCTCGACGGCTTGCTCATCGCCCGCGGCCAACTGTAATGCCGCGGCCCGCAGCGCGCTTTGCGCTTGCGGTAGCCATTCCGAATGAGGATAGCGCTCCAGGAAGAGCTGCAGGAGTTGTTGCGCCATTTCAGGTTGCCGCAGTTGACTCAGGTACAGTTGGGCGCCGCGCAGCAAGCTGATTTCACCCTCGGGCGCTTCGGGGAAGGTATAGGGAATTTTGACCAAGGTCTCCGCGGCTTCCTGCATGCGGCTGTCCTTGGCAAGCTGCGTTCCCAGCGCCAACTGCGTCGCGGGGTCCATGATGAAGCGAGGATAGCGCTTCAGCGACTCGATGTAGACGCCGGCCGCCTCCGTGCGAAATCCGGACTGCATGTGCTTTTGGATGGCCAGTTCGTAGTTGTCGAGCGCGGCGTCCGAGTTTTTCTGCAAGTCGTACGCCCCGGCCATGACCTCGTAGGCGGCGCCATTGTTGGGTTCGCGCTCCAGCAGGTTGAGCGCGAATTTGATGGCGTTGCCGGCATCGTTGACGGTCAGGGCCTTTTGGGCGTCTTCCAACATGAATTCGGCTTTACCCTGTTCCTGCGAACCGATAAGCAAGGCATAAAGCATGCCGAGCAGGAAACCGCCGATGTGTCCCCAGTAGGCCGTGCTGTCGTACCGGGTGTCGGAGAACAATGCCAGGATGCCCGGCAGAACGTTCAACAGCACTAACCACACTCCGATGGCCCAATACGAGGGAATTTTCATTACACCCAAAATAAGCTTGCGCGCATAGAACGCGATGCCTACCCATACACCGATAAATCCCAAGTAATAGGCAGCTCCGCCGAAATAGACTCCCAGCGTCAACGCGGTGATTTCGCCCACTTTGTTGGCGACGACCAGGATCAACAACAAGGGAATAGCAGTGATGTAGAAAATGCGTACCGGAGTTCGGTAGAAGCGCAGCACGAAGAGGCCCATCACCCCGGCGATCGCGCCCGAAGCACCTACAACAGGTACATCGGCCGCTTGCGGCATATACAATATCGTCATCAGGTGATACACCAGGGTGGCGGCGAAACCGCACAAGATGTAGGCGCCCGCGTAAATGACCGGGCCCAGCACATCTTCCAACGCTGCGCCGAAGACCCACAGGTAAATCATGTTGGCGAGAATATGCATAAATCCCTCGTGCAAAAATATCGAGCAGCACATTCCCAATATCTTGCCACCCAACGAGGGCTCGGAGGCGCGGTAGGCAAACTCGTCGAGCAACGAGTAGTGGGGCTCGAAGATAACCTTGTCGTTGACGTGCTGAATTCGGTAGATGCGGTCGAAGGTCTCCCGGTCGATAGTTCGTCCGGCGGTGTGGTCCACTGCTTTATCGATGATGCAGTCCGGCGCCGGCTGGTTGGCGGGATCGTTCTCGAAGGCATCCACCGCGGCCTTGGCCGCCGCCGCTTTCTCCAGGGTGCTTCCCGCGCTACATGCGGCTCTGTCGTCGTCCGTGATGACGCGGGTTATGGCGGCCAGCCCCTGGATGTGATCGGCGGGTAAATTGACATTGCTGACAACGACGCTGGCGAGGAATACGAAGATATTGATGCCGATCAGGCTGTAGGTCACATAGGGAATTCTCCTCTTGGGCCGTTCCACGAAAAAGGGAATGGTGATGAAGAAGACAATCGAGATGATGAAGTTGATGATGGTGAGGATCTGCATATCGAAACCTATGACGAACATTCCGGGATTACGAACATTGTCACTTCCCCCCAATGCATCGCTATGATATTCCTTACAGGAGCCATGGTTGCGCGTCAACCAATGCCGCGCTCAGTGAAGCTGGTTCGGCATCCAGGGCAGCGACGCCGCATCGGGCCGGTAGCCTTGCGCGCGGAGTTCCCGCAGGTCTACTTCCACCGCATTTTGCACCAGTTCCGGCGGCAGGACCAAGGCTGCTTTTTCACGCGACCACAGTGGTTCCTTCAAGAACAGGGCTACCCGGGGATGATCGTACACTGTCATGGCCTCTTCGGCGGAATCGTCCGGAATGGGAATGAATCGGCCCGGCAGCAGGAATCCCGGATACGAGGCGAACTCCTGGACCGGCGCGAACTGCAACCGGCCGTTGAAGAGCGCGCGATAATAGGCTGTCGTGAGCGGCCAGCGTTGGGGCAGGCGCGGGATGCTGCCCCAGGCGCGGTTCGATGTGACGAAAATCCATTCGCTCGCATCGAGTTTATCGAGCAGGGCATCGCGTTTGGTCGGGGTGTCGGCGTCGAACAACTTCAGGTCGGCGATATCGAGCCCATGCGGGCTGCCCAGCGGCAAACCATCATCCCACGCGGTTTCGTTGGCGACCGGCGTGCCGGCGGGCAAATTGGCCAAAATCCACTCCGTCGCGGCCACCCTTGTGTTGGGGCGAGTGTATATCGTCGTCCATCCCAGGCCCCACGAAACCGTGGCCGCCAGCAGCAAACCCGTCAGCCCGATGCCGGCGAATCGTTTCCACCCACCGGCATTACGGCTGCCGCGCAGCATGGCGATGAGGAACCACCCCGCGCACAGCGCCAGAAAAGGCGTGATCACGAGGTAGTATCGGCTGAACTTGGAGAACCAGTGGCCGTAATAGAGGAAAACAAAGGCGCACCACATCGCCGCTATCCCCAGTGGCCACGGGCATTGCCGCTTGCAGGCCAGGAATCCCGCCAGCGCCAAACCGCCCAGTGCCGGCAGCATAATCGGCAGCCCGACAGCCCACAACGCCAGATTGCGAAAAGGGTAGATATAGTCGCTGCGCCCGACCCATTGGATGTTGAATGGCGGATCGGCCTCGCCCGAAGAGATCGCGGATTGTTCTTGCAGCGAACTCCAAAAGGTTGGTCGATCCGAGGCGGCAACGACGTGCAGTCCTTCCAGCGCTTGCAGTCGCGGTGATTGGTCGATGGCGCCCTGGGGGTCGCAGAGGCGCACGTCGAGGAAACCCGCCAGCGTGAACAGACTCGGTTTACCGGCGAAGGCCATCGGGTTCGCGACGCGAAATGTGATGGCTGCCGTCGCGAAGACAACGAGAAAAGCGCATGCCATTCGCCATCCGCCTCTACTTCGTGGCCGGGACGCGACGAGACAGGCGATAACAAGCACGACAAACAACGCCGTCGAGATTTTGCAGGCCATGGCCGCGCCCCAGAAAACGCCGGACGCCGCGAACCACCCCAATCGCGGCCGTGCTTGCTTGCGATCTCCCGCGATGAGCAGCGTCAGAAAGGCGGCCAGCAGAAAACAGGTTGCGAAGGTATCGACCACGAAAAAATGGGCGTGCTGAATGTGCAACGGCAAATACGCGAGAAATATCGCGGCGAGCAAGCCAACGTTGCGGCCACCAACATACCAACCGATTGCGAGGAGCAATCCGATGCTACCACAATCGAAGATGGCCGATAAGAGGCGGCCGACCATCAACAAATCATCGTAATTGTCGCAGTTACGCGGCGCGGCGGGCGTGGATTTGGGGCTCACCAATGAGTCGGCCGCCGCTTTCACGATGAAGAGCGGCAGTTGACCATACACATAGAGACCAATGTTCGGCTGGTTCAACGGATTTAGGGGCGCCCTGCCGGTATCGAAATAGGTGTAGGCGCTGTCCGGCCAACGAATAGCCGGCACGATCATGGTGAGAAATCGCTCGTCCGGATGGAGGTGGTATCCGCCATCCCAATCGATACCAACGAAGCGGGTGGCGCAACCGCACAGCAGTACCAGCCACAGCGCCGCGGTGGCCAACAATCGCCGCGTCAGCCGCAGCCGGGGCCGGGTAGGCTCGTCGTCAGGGAGCGGTTCGGGATTTAACTCTTCAAATTCGCACACTTACTGGTATTCCGCCAATAGGCGCAGCAGCACCGGTTCAACTTGTCGTTGGATGTCGTTGTTCGCGTAAGCGATCCAATTCACCGGATAGTGAACATCCAGCGGAACCGCCAAGGGCGCACCCATTCCATCGGTGACGATGACCCCCGCTTCGCGCGCGATCAATTCGGTACAAAGGTCATAGGGGTGCGCGCACAGGCGTGAGCTGTGGGTATGGAACATGGTCGCGTGCGCCAGTGGACGCAAGTCGGCATTGAAGCGATCGCGACCGGTCATTAGCTCATACAGTTGTCCACCCGAAGAGATGTATTGGTCGTCGAACGTTTGCGGTTGCCCATCGCCCGGTGGGCCAAGCACTTCCAGTATCAACCGCTCCTCCAGTTCCGCCAACCAACCTTTACTGCCGATGAAAAATTTCGCGAACATTCCGAAGCCACCTTCGATGGAAGTTGCCCGCGACGGTCGGGGAGTGAACATGCGCTTCTCGTTGGTGAGCAGGTTTTCCGAGTAGCCGTGCGCGCCGCTGCCGTAGGTTGCCCACACCGTATCCGCATAGAGCGCCTTGGAGGTCGGCAATTCCGTTTGCATCGCGATTTCGATGTGCGAGAGGTTCGCTTCCGCGCTCAGATTTGGAGCCACGCCCGTCAGCAGCCACGCCGATCGCTTATCGTACATCAGCGGTCGGGTGCCGTCGATGGGGTCGCAAAGCAAGACGAATTGCGCTTCCTCATCGCTTGCGCAACCGTATCGTTCACGGCCATCCGGCAATCCCTCGGCGACCAGGATGAATGGCATCTCGCGACCCCAATCCGCGCAGAACGGCAACAATATTTCCTCGCCCCGCGTGTCCAGCTCGTATATCGTATCGCCGCCCTGCAATGCCGTCGCCCGCGCCAGATGGTCGATGGAACTCGTCTTTATCTGGTGATGCAAATGGTCGCGCATCTCCCGGTGCAGCCGGTGGAGTCGTTCGAGAATGGCTTGGCGGTTGAGTGAGGGCATAAAACCAATTTAACCGCGGAGGCGCGGAGGCGCGGAGAATACACGAGAATGGGAGAGAGGGAGAATGGGAGAATTCATGAAAGGCTCCAGCGTTAATGTATCTAACATGCCTATTGAACCTCTCCTTCTCTCCAGAATTCTCTGCGCCTCCGCGCCTCCGTGGTTCAATTTATTATCTCCGTACCCGTAGCGGCGGTGCCGTTCGAGCTGCCGGAGAGCAGGGTCGGGTCGATACCGGTGCGATCACGGTAAGTTTCCATGATATACCCCATCGTTGCTTCGAGGCGAGGGTTGCGGCGGCGGTCGGCCAGAATGGCGACCGTTCCTCCCGAGCCGCCTCCCGTGATCTTGGCGCCCAGCATGCCGGCCGGAAGCCCGTGTTCGCGCGCCAACCGCACCAGTAAATCGGTCTCCGCCGAGCCGAGCCCGCATCGGTGATCGTAGGAGAAGTGCGATTGAACCATCAGTTCGCCGGCCGCTTCCATCAGGGAATCGCGCGCGCCCGGGTTCATGCGCGCGTACTGCAACAGCCTGGCAAATCGAAAACTGCGATCGGCCGCGTAAATGGGGTGTTCCGCCGCCAAACGGGCGCGGTAGGAAACTTGTGGGTCCACGGTAGTGTGATCGTCGCCGTGATCGCCGTAAAAATCGAGGAACTCGCGTCCCCCGATTTCCTCGGGAACGCCTTCTCGCAAAGATCGCCAGATATCCGAGGGAACATTCGCCAGATACTCTTTGCCATCGGAACCCTGCATCAGTCGCGGCGCCAGCTCGTGCAAAATGCGACGACCCATGAACGCACCACAGCGCGCCTTGCCGTAGGCCGCGCCGCCGACCGAATGCTTGACGTTCGAGTTGATGCCGAACAACTCGATGCCCTCCGGCAACTCCTCGTAGCCCTGGACCAAATCCGGCTGGCAGAGCAGCCGCAGCAATTGCCCCTTGCGCCCCAGCGCCACCGTCATCTGGTCCATGATGCCGCAGGGCGCGCCGACCCATTCGTTCTCCGCTCGTTGGCAGAGCCGCGCCAGTTCGACACCCTCCAGTACAATTCCGAAGGCGCCGCAAATGGCCTGCATGGCGGCGACTTCAAACGAGGCGGAGGACGACACTCCGCCGCCCAACGGTACGTCCGACCAGACGAACATCCGGGCCCCGCTGATTTGGCCCGCATCGACCTTCCCGGACCGTGCCAAAACCGCAAAGCAGCCCACCGCGTAATCGGCCCAGCGCGCGTTGTCGGACGCCTTGAAGGACGCTTCGTGGACAACCGTCGCGGGAACCCGGAGTTGCGGCGCCCAGCCCTCGGACTCGGCGTTGCCGCTGCAAACCGTGATGAACCCATCGTCCGACTTTTGAAGATAACAATAGGTCGCGCACGCGAGCGGCCACTCCAGGCACAGACCGCCACTGTAGTCGGAGATGCCGCCCATGACATCGAGCCGACCGGGCGCGCGGGCGGCATGGATGGGCTGGCCGGGTCGGAAAAAATCGGAGGGGGCCTTGTCTAAGGGGATGGGCATGATGTTTTAGACAGGATTGACAGGATGAAGTATTCGCCCCACCGATGATTCCAGAAAGCTCGGTTCCAAAACTCGGGGGACGGTTATATCACGCCCGATGATCGTCCGGAAGCTCCAACAGTTTTCAGACCGTGGAATTCAGTGTATGCGCTGGCCGATTGACCGGTAAGACCGCGTTCTCATCTTGTTAATCCTGTCAATCCTGTCTAAAAATCGTTCCGCGAGTATTTTACCCCAACTTGTGACCACCCCTCTCCTCACGCTAAAATAAACAGGCAGTTCCGCTCACGAATAAGAAAGACTCCATGCCCGTATATCTTCCCACTTCGATCGTCGGTAACGAACAAACTTTGTTGACCCTGGGACACTCCGGGGAGATCATGGGCTGGTTTTATCCCTCCAAGGATCACGCCCAGAACATCTCGCAATGCATGCCCTGCGTGTACATTGGGGCTCCGCATCATGGGCATCTCAGTTGGACCTGGGGCGATGAGTGGCGGCGGCGCCAGGAATATTTGGTCGATTCCAATGTGTTGGTCACCACGTTGACCTGCGATGCCTTCGGTATCGAGCTGAGTTTCACGGACTTGGTACCCGAAGGCGGCGCGATTTTGTACCGCCGCGTTCACATCCGCAACCTCACCACGCACCGCATCTCGCTCTCGGTGTTCCACTTCGGCGACTGGAACATGGGCGGCATCCGCACCGGCAATGCGCTGCGCTACCAGCACGAGCCACCCTGCCTGGTGCAAAGCCACCGCGAGGTCGCGGTCGCCATCGGCGGCACCGCGTTCGTTTCCTGGCAGTGCGGCAAGGCCGGACAGGAGTGGGGGAACAACGCGCGCTACGATCTCGACGATGGCGCGCTCTCGCGCCAGGACCTCGAAATCGGCGATGTGAACTGGGCTTTCGGTTACGAAACCGACATCCACGGCGGTTCCACCGACGACCGAACCGCCATATTCTCGATGGCGGCTGGCTGCGATGCCGCCATTGCCGGTTTGAAAACGGCGGTTGTGGAGAACTTCGAGGAGCTTCTCGCGCAGCGCCTGAATTCCGACGCCGCGTGGCTCGCGACGGGGCTGGAGACGCTGCAAGAGAGAGCGGGTCCATCGACCTCGCTGCCGGATCACCTGGTGGATGCCTATCGACGGTCGCTGCTGTGCCTGCCGCTACTTTGCGGCGAAGAGGGCGCCGCGGTGGCCGCGCCCGAATTCGATCACGAATTCATCTCCTGCGGTGGCTATGGCTACATGTGGCCGCGCGACGGCGGCGAGTACGTCTCCGGACTCATCGATGCCGGCTACCCCGAATTCGCGACACGCTTCTTTGAATGGTGCGCCCGTCATCAGGACCCCAGCGGCCTGTGGCACCAGCGCTACTTTCTCAACGGCGAACCCGGACCGAACTGGTGTCTGCCGCCCGACATGCTGCAGATCGATCAGGTCGGCGCCGTGCTGTGGGCCTATGGCAAGCACGCCCAGACCTCCGCGATGACGGACCTGCCCGATGGCCACTGCGACATGATACGTGGCGCAGCCGACTATCTCATCTCACGCCTCACTCCCAAGGGCGTGCACGCCAACGCTTTCGATACCTGGGAGAGTTTCATCGGCTCCTTCACCTATTCCAATGCCGCGATCCACGCGGCGTTTGCCGCGGCGGCGGAACTCCTGAAAGAATCCCGTTACGAAACCGCCGCGCGCCGAGTGAAGGAGGGCGTGCTGCTGCACTTCGTGAAGGACGATGCCCTGGTGCGCGGCTTCGATTACCGCGCGGAAATCGACCACACCATCGATTCCGCCTCGCTGGGTGCCATCGAGCCATTTGGCTTGCTCGATCTGGAGCACGATCTCGATTTGCGCATTGCCGAAGCCACCTTGCGCACCATTAGCGAGCGCCTGGAAGTCGATTGGGAAGGCGGAAGAGCCATCCGCCGTTTTGAAGGCGATGCCTATGTGGGAGGAGTTCCCGCCTGCGTCAACACCCTGTGGATGGCGCGCTGCAGCCTGAAGGTTGCGGCCCGCTTGCGTGCCCTGGGCCGTAGCACCGATGCCGATGGGCTCACCGACAAAGCACAGGTTTACCTCTCGACTGTGTTGCGCCGTGCCACGCCAACCGGGCTACTGCCCGAACTGATGCAAGGCCCAACGGGACAGCGCTATTGGGCCGCGCCGCATGGCTGGGCCATGTCCTCCTTCGTTTCCGGAGTGCTGATGTTGGCCGAGCAATTGGCACAGCGGTGAAGCCGTGATATCTACCGTGTCTCAAACAGAGGTGACCCCCGCTACACCGGTTGAGCTCTTGCGACCATTGCAAGAGATTTTCGGTTTCGATCGTTTTCGTCCGCTCCAGGAGGAAGCCATCCGCGAGGCGCTGGCCGGGCGCGACGTTTTAATGGTGATGCCCACCGGCGCCGGCAAGTCGCTGTGTTTCCAACTCCCGGCCGCGCTCGAAGAGGGTGTCACGCTTGTCGTCTCGCCGCTCATCGCCCTGATGCGCGACCAGGTGATTTCCCTGGTGCAGCGCACCAGTTTTCGCCAACTCGGCTGCGCCAGCCTCAATTCGTTGCAAAGCCAGGACGAGCAGCGCGAGATCTTGAGCACCCTGCGGGCGGGCCGATTGAAGCTGCTTTACGTGGCGCCGGAGCGTTTTCGCTCCTCCGGCTTCCTGGACATCATCCGCTCCGTCAAGGTGGCGCGCTTCGTGGTCGATGAGGCCCACTGCATCAGCGAATGGGGCCACGATTTCCGGCCCGACTACCTTTCGTTGAAGCACATCATCGAGGAGTTGGGACGACCGCCGCTGATGGCGGTGACGGCGACCGCGACGCCTCGCGTGCGCCAATCGATTGTCACTCATCTTGGCTTGCGTGATCCGGCTATCATTACGGGCGGTTTCAACCGGCCAAACCTGCACTTCGCGGTGCATCGCTGCAAAAGCGAACCGGTGCGCCAGGAGAAATTGGCGCGCGCGTTGCCCAAACTGGCCGCCATGGGCGGCAGCGGGCTCATCTATGTCGCCACGCGCAAGCAGTGCGATGAAGTCGCCGAATTGGCCAACGCGGTGCTCGGCCCCAGCGGAATTCGCGCCGGTGCCTACCACGCCGGGCTCGATAACGCCACGCGCAACACCGTTCAGCAGCAATGGCTGCACGGGGAGATGCGCATCATCGTCGCCACCAATGCCTTCGGCATGGGCATCGATAAGGAAGACGTGCGCTTCGTGGTGCACTACGTGTATCCCGACAGCATTGAAAGCTATTACCAGGAAGCTGGCCGGGCCGGGCGCGATGGACGCCGCAGCCGCTGTGTCGTGCTCTTTAACTTCGCCGATCGCCGCACCCGCGAATGGTTCATCGAAAACGATGCCCTGGAAGTGGGCGATATTCTCAATTTGCACACCCTCTTGTGCAAGCAGGGGGCGGAAGCCAACCAGAGCCTGCCTCGCGACCATTGGCGCAAGAACCTGGATTGGACCGATTTGAAAGCCCGCCTCGCCTTTGGCGAACTTGCGCGGTTCGGTCTGGTGCAGGTGCTCGGCGAGACCGTTGAAGAAGTGCACGTCCTTATCCTCAAGCGAGAGTTTCCGCCCGCGTTGCGCAAGAGCATCGCAAACGACCTTGCGCGGCGACGTGAGGAGCGCTACTGGCGTCTCGATCAGATCACCAATTACTGTAAGGCCGCAAGTTGCCGCCGCATCGAAATCCTGCGTTACTTTGGCGATCACGATGAGCCTGTGCAGGAGAAATTTTGCTGCGACGTGTGCGACGCCCCACCGTCCACCCACAAACCGAAGGCGCGGATCGCGGTCGGTAGCGCGGCCGCTCCACCCAAGACCGTTTCGGTCGAAGATCCTCATTCCCTTTTGCAAGCGCTCGATGCGCTCCATCCACGCCTGGGCAAATCGCGACTCAACCGCGTGCTGCGCGGCTCCTCCGCCCAGAACGTGCAAAATTACAAAAAGCGCTCGCCTTTATTCGGTGCCTTGCAGGGCTGTTCCGAGAACCAAGTCGCGCAGTGGCTCGATGATCTCATCGGGAAAGGCTACCTGCAACTGGCCGACGAAGAGGAATACAGTATCTGCCAGGTAACCGTCAAGGGGCGCGAGGTCTGGGAGGGCAAACTGCCGTGGAATGTGCCAATTCCGCATTCGGCGCCATTCGCTCGCTCGGGCGCCAGCCCGGTCGATACCGATCCCGCCACCATGGCTCTCTTTCAGACGCTGCGGAATTGGCGTCGCGGCGTCGCTATTGCCGAAAACGTACCGCCCTATTGCGTGCTTAGCGACCGCACCCTCACCGAACTCGCGCAGGCCCGACCGGTGGACGAGGCGCAATTGCACGGCATTACCGGAATCGGCGACGCCAAACTGGAAAGGTATGGCCGCGAGGTGCTCGAACTGGTCGCCGGCCGCGCCGCCGCGGAGCCTGTTGGTGTCGATGCCTTGCCGCCGCCATCCACCCCGGCTCAACGAACCCGGATCGCAAGCGACGGGCCAACTCAACGAACCCGGCGGCCAAACCGTCCCGGAAAAGTGGCGCTGCCGACCACTGTCATCGATACTTTGAACCTGCTGAACAATGGACTGGACATCGAGGGCATCGCCGAAGCGCGCGGCTTGAAGAGCAATACTATTTGGACGCACCTGGAAAAACTGTTCGCGGAGGGAGCCGTTCCGCCTGATGTTCGTGATGAACTCATACCACCTCCGTTGTTCGACCAGGTAAAGGGAGCCATCGGGAACATCGGTGGCGAATTGGGCATTAAGGCTATCTGGGAAGGCTTGAACGGCGAGATCGATTACGGCATCATTCGCTGCGTTGCGGCGGTGGAGGGCGTGGCGATCGCGAAAACGGCGAACGCCATTGACGATTGACGATTGACAATTGACACAGCGGTGCATACTTCAGTCGAACTGGATGTCTAAAAGGAATGTAATGGAACACCCCAACGGAATGAGCGAGAACGAGAAAATCTATAACGTTATCATCATCGGCAGCGGTCCCGCCGGATACACCGCCGCGCTCTATACGGCGCGCGCCAACCTGGCGCCGTTGCTGCTGGCCGGCAGCCTGGACCCCAAGACATCGCGCATCAAGGGCGGCCAGTTGATGTTGACCAGCGATATCGAGAACTTCCCCGGCACCGGCGAGGGTATCAGCGGCCCGGAACTGATGGGGCGCATGGAAAAGCAGGCGCTGCATTTCGGCGCGGAGATGGTCGAGGAGTTTGTGACCGAGGTCGATCTCGTCTCAGCGCCCGGAAAGATCTACACGATTCACACCGAAAGCGGCACGGTCTACCGTACCCGTTCGATTATCATTGCCACCGGAGCGGCGGCCCGCACGCTGGGTATCGCCGCCGAGGAGAAGTTCTTCGGGCAGGGCGGGGGAGTCTCCACCTGCGCGACTTGCGACGGCCACGCCTACAAGGGCAAGACGGTCGCGGTGGTAGGCGGTGGCGATAGCGCCATGGAAGAGGCTTCGTACCTGGCGCGCCTGGTCGAGAAGGTTTACCTGGTGCACCGCCGCGATGAGTTCCGCGCCTCCAAGATTATGCTGCACCGCGCCAAGGAAAACCCGCGCATCGAGTTCATGCTGCACAAGGTCATCGTCGATATCAAGGGCAAGCCCCACCCCGCAGCGGCCAACGTGCCGTTCTATAAAGACAAGGAAGTGGTGGCCAACGCTGTCCTGAAGGATACCCAAAGCGGCGAGCAATCCGAAATCGCGGTGGATGGCATTTTCGTTGCAATCGGTCATACGCCGAATTCGGACCTGTTCCGCAACGTGCTGCGCATGGATGAAACCGGATATTTGGAGCACGATGGCCGCATGCGCGCCATTCCCTCCGCCATGTGCGCAAGCGCCCAGATGCGCGGCATGGAATACGTGCCCGGCGTCTTCGTCGCGGGCGACGTTAGCGATCACATGTATCGCCAGGCCATCACCGCCGCCGGCATGGGCTGCCAGGCCGCCATCGAAGCCGAACGCTACCTGGCCGAGGCGCTGGCGCAGACCGCGGGAGTGGATGCCACCGTGGTCGATCTTTCGCCGGAAGGCATTGCCGAAAGCCACTGGACGCGGCACGCGGATGGAGCCACGTCTCCGGTGATGGATCGCGTCGTGGAAGCCAGTCTGCATCCGAACTGCGATGTCGCGGAATCGAAGTAGCGCGATGTGTTGATTGTGCGATGGCCGGTTCGAGGTTCGGCACCAGGTGCGATCGCTCCTCATAGTCGGACCAGTCTTATGCCATACCCGGCCCGGTTGGTCGGGCTCGCCCATTAGCCAGGTACATAACGACGTGGCGCCTTGGGTTGCATATTGCCTCCAGGGAGACCCAAATTAATGACAGACGAGAATAAGAATCAAGAACAAGAAGGCGAAGTCGGCAAGGCGCATTTTGGCATCGTCGACGATCCCCACGCGGCGCCTCCGGCGCAAGCCGAGACGCACACCGAACCGATTCATCAGGACGATATGCCCAAGGAGGGCATGCATCTCAGCCAACCCGCCGTGGATGAGATTTTCGATACCACCATCATCGGCGGCGGCACCACCGGCCTCTATGCCTCGTTCTACGCCGGCATGCGCGAGATGAGCGTGAAAATCATCGATTCGCTCGCCGAACTCGGCGGCCAGGTCAGCGCGCTCTATCCCGAAAAATTCATTTTCGACGTGGCCGGGTTCCCCAAAATATTGGGCAAGGAACTCATCGCCGCCTGCGTCGAGCAGGGGTTGCAGTTCGGCCCTACGGTTAGCCTGGGCGAGAAGGTGGAACACCTCGAACGGGGGGAGGATGGCACTTTCACTCTCACCACCGATAAGCGCGTGCACCGTACGCGCACCATCATTATCGCCGCCGGCGTCGGCGCTTTCGCACCGCGCAAGCTGCCCAAGATGCCGGAGATCGATGCGCTCGAAGGCAAGTGCGTCTTCTATTTTGTGAAGTCGCTGGAGGTATTCCGCGACAAGCACATCCTCATTGTCGGCGGCGGCGATAGCGCGCTCGATTGGGCATTGAACCTGGAGCCCATCGCGGCCGGCATCACCCTCATTCACCGTCGCGATAAGTGGCGCGCCCACGAGGATTCGGTCAACAAGCTGATGCGCTCCAGTGTGAATGTCAAGACCTTCCACGAAGTGCGCAGCGTGGAGCACACCGCGGATGCGATCCAGAGCGTCACCATCTACGATAACCGTAGCCAGGAAGAAACGGTGCTCAAGATCGACGACATCATCCTCAGCCTCGGTTTCATCGCCAACATCGGGCCCATTCGCGAATGGGGGCTGGAGATCGTGGAAGGCGGCATCGGCGTCGATACCACCATGCAAACCAGCATTCCCGGCGTCTACGCCGCCGGAGATGTCACCCGTTATCGCGGCAAGCTGAACCTCATCGCCACCGGCTTCGCCGAAGCCGCCACCGCGGCCAACTACGCGAAAAACTTCATCGACCCGGCCAGCCGAATCTTCCCTAGCCACTCCTCGGAAAAGTCCGGATAACCAAACAAATTAACCGCAGAGGCGCTGAGACGCAGAGAAATACAAGAGGATGAGAGATAAAAGGAGGTGGGGAATTATAGCGAAAGTACAGTTCGTGGTTTCGTGTTCGTGGAGGTCTAATTCCTCGTCCCTCGTCCCTATTTTGCCGTTCTCTGCGTCTTTGCGCCTTTGCGGTTCAATTTGAAATGAAACCACAAAAATTTGAACTGCACGCCACAATTCCCCGGCCGCGCGAGGAAGTATGGGAGGTACTGTGCAACACCGAGCGCATCAACCGGGCGGTTGGGCTGTCGCCGGTCGAGTTTGAACCTGTGCCGCTGGAACGTGCCCGGAGCATGAGCGACGGGTTAGCTCGCAACGCCCGAAGCAAACTTTTCAACTTGGTGGGTATGCGCTGGAAGGAATACCCGTTCCAATGGGTGCGGCCCACCAGCTACTCGGTCTTGCGCGAATATGAAGCGGGACCGTTGGCTCGATTTGTGGGCGGCGTCGAGTTGTCCGAGGGCGGCCCTTCCGAGACGAGCCTACACCTCTTCGCCGAATTCACCCCGGCCAACGCCGTGGGACGGCTGGCGCTGCCGTTGCTCGGCCCGCGCATGCTGCGGCGAACCCTGGATTATTGCAATGACACCTTGCGTTCCGTCGCCGCCAACAAAGCGCTGTTGGATGGCCGGGAACCCACGCCGACCGACTTCCAGCGTCTGAACGACGCCGCGACCAAGTTGGCCTCCGCGCCGCTCGATTCGCGGTGCCTGAGCGCTCTCATGCGTCACCTTGGCGCCGCGTCCGATGGCGATGTGGTCTCCATGCAGCCCTACCGGTTGGCGCACTTGTGGGAACAGGACCCCGACGAGGTGCTCCGCACCTGCCTCTATGCCACGAAGGCGGGAGTTCTCAACCTGACTTGGAGCCTGATGTGCCCCAACTGCCGCGTCCCCAAGGCCCAGCCGCGTTCGCTCGGCGACGTGTCGTCGCATTTCCATTGCGATACTTGCGGCGTCGATTACATCGCCGATTTCGATCGTTACGTGGAGCTGCGGTTTTCGATTCATAGCGCGATCCGACCGGCCTTCGCGCAAACCTATTGCATCGGCGGCCCGTTTCTGGCCCCGCACGTGCTAATCCGCCAAACGATACCACGCGGCGGCGAGGCCACCATCCTATTTCCCGATACGCAGGCCGAGCTGCGCATTCGCGTCGTGCGCAGCCCGCGCGGCATCCGCTTCGATCCGCGGCTGCCGCCATCCGATTCCGGCGCATTGACGTTCGCGTTCACCGACGACGGATGGCAACCGGCAAGCTGTATCGCTCCGGCGGCGGGAACGGTATTGCGCTTTTGCAACGAGAGCGGCGCCGATATAGTCCTCGATCTCGAAAAGGCGGAGTGGGATCCCTATGCCGTCACCGCGCTCAAAGTGACTTCCATGCAGGAGTTCCGTGATATGTTCTCCTCGGAAGTGCTGGCACCGGGCCGGCACATCGGCGTGGAACACCTCACCCTCTTTTTCAGCGATTTGCGCGGTTCTACCAACATGTACGAGCGTTCGGGCGATGCCCCCGCCTACGGTCGGGTGCGCCGCCACTTCGATTTTTTGTCCGAGCGTATCGCGACCAACAATGGCAGCGTCGTCAAGACCATCGGCGATGCCGTGATGGCCGTGTTTCACACCCCTCAGGACGCGGTGCGTGCCTCGCTAACGATCCAAAAGGATGTCGCCCGCTTCAACTCCGAATTCGGCGACGGCGAGTGCGTCTGCATCAAAATAGGCCTCCACCATGGCCCAGCCATCTGCGTCAATTCCAACAGCGTGCTCGATTACTTCGGCCGCACCGTCAACATCGCGGCGCGCACGACTGCACAGTGCCGCGGCGACGACATCGTGCTGACCGAAGCCGTTCGCGACTACCCCGGCGTCGCGAATCTGCTCGCCGATCCAGCGCTGCGGGTGGAAGCGTTCGCGGCAAATTTGAAAGGGATCGAGGGCGATGTGGGCCTGTGGCGGGTGGGCTTGCGAGGCGGTTGAGGAGTTGGGTGGCCCCGCCAACGGATTTATACCGAAATATAACCATGTATAACGAAGTATGTGTATAAATGGTTATACATGGGTATAAATGGGTATAATTCTTGGTATGGACCCCATAAAAAACCCGTTTTCGCCAGGTGCGGGCTCTCCGCCGCCCGAGTTGGTCGGCCGCGACCAGGTATTGGAGCAGGCGCGCATTCTGTTGGGTCGAGTGCGGCAGAAGCGCGCGGAGAAGAGCATGCTGCTGACGGGATTGCGTGGGGTTGGCAAGACAGTATTGCTGAATACCATCGAGGAGCAGGCGCGAGACGCCGGATATCGAACCATCTCCATCGAAGCTCATGAAGACAAACAGTTGGGTCCGCTCATTGCACCTCAGTTGCGCAGCTTGTTGTTTTCACTCAATCGTATTGCGGGAGCCGGCGATAGAGTAAGAAGGGGGTTGGCGGTACTCAAGAGTTTTGCGGGGACTTTGAAAATCACCGTACATGACGTCACCTTTGGGTTGGACATCGATCCTGAAAGCGGTACGGCCGACAGCGGGAACCTGGAAATCGATCTGCCGAGCCTTTTTGTCGCCATTGCGGAAGCCGCGGAGGAGCGGAAGAGCGCAATTGCAATCTTCATCGATGAAATTCAATACTTCAACCAGCGAGAGTTAAGTGCGCTCATCATGGCGATGCACAGGGTGCAGCAACGTCAACTGCCGTTGGTGTTGCTGGGAGCCGGCTTGCCCATATTACCCGGATTGGCGGGCGAATCAAAATCGTATGCGGAGCGCCTCTTCAGCTTTCCGCAAATCGGGGCGTTAACGGAAGATGACGCCGCGAAAGCTTTGCAGGAACCTGCCCACGAGGTCGGCGTAGCCTTCACAGCATCTGCCTTGGGGGAGATTTATCACCTCACCAAGGGATACCCTTATTTTTTGCAGGAATGGGGCTACCAGGCCTGGAACCTGGCATTGTCCAGTCCCATAAATATGGAAACCGTTCACGCCGCCACTGCATCTGTGATTCCCCGTTTGGACCAGAACTTTTTTCGCGTGCGATACGATCGGCTCCCGCCGAGCGAGAAGAACTTTTTGCGTGCCATGGCGGAGTTGGGCCCAGGTGCGCATCGAACCAGCGATGTCGCGGAGCTATTGAAAGTGAAAATGACCAACCTGGGGCCAGTGCGCGCCAAGCTCATCAAAAAGGGCATGATTTACAGTCCTGCGCATGGAGACATGGCGTTCACGGTGCCGCTCTTCGATGCCTTCATGATGCGCGCGATGCCGCAATTCAATCTGCAATAGGCTGCATTTCGGTTAACCGGCGCTGCGGGTGGACCGTTCGCGGCGAATTTGAAGGGGATCTAGGGAGATGCGGGGTTGTGATGGATGAGTCCGATAGGAGCTTGAGTCAGGAAACATCAAGTTCAATTGGTACAGTAGAACTTCCGTCTGTCGTTGCCTGCCGAACCTGGGCATTATCGCTTTGGTTCATAATATCTGACGACATCAAATGCATCAGCTCTATCAAGTCGCCGCCAGACGCGGACTTAATTGAAGTACTCGAGGTTCGCAACTCTCTTGTAATTTGCGCAAGGTGGTTCAGCGATAGTCAATCTAATTTCTCCATGCCTTCGATCCAGGCGGCACGGTTTTCGTCCTCCGCCATTTGGGTAATGCCGTGGTGTTGGAGATCGTTCACGAAAGCGTCGAGCCGTTGCCGATAGGCCGGCTTGTCCGCATCGGGGATGGGCGCCTGGCGTTGTTGCATCAATGCGACGTAACGCAGTCCCAAGCGCACCCCCTCGACGCGATCCTTGATTTGAGGCGTCTCGGCGGCGGTCGCGGCGTGATCGAGCAATAAGTTCGCCCGCGCCAGCAAATCGGGCTTCAGATAGGGCGCGGCGGTATTGTCGTAGATGGTCATGTGCATGTCCGGCAGGGGCAGCAGTTCGTGATAGAGGCGCAGGTATCGATAGATATCCGGGCCGGCGGCGCCGTAGTAGCCGTTACAAAAATCTTGCACCAGAGCCCAAACGTCCTGGTGCGGATCCCACAAGAGATGGCCGATGACCCAGGTGCGCATCGCCATGAATTCCCCGTTCGATTGGTAGCCGCCCTCGCAGAACATTCCGCTCACGCCATGGGCCTGGTAATAGCCCATATCGGCGCCCAGTTCATCCCAATCGGGAAACGGTTGCAGGTAGTTCGCGAAGTTGGTGACGTAGTGCCACACCTGCAAGTGACCGGGAGCCACGGCGCCCCAGGACAACAGGGCGGCATTGGAATCGGCGTTTTTCGGGTCGGCGGCCAGCGGATGGAAAACGCAAGCGTGGATGGGGGCCAGGCACACCAGCACGTTGTCCGCGGGCGCGATGGTTCCCTGCGTGGGCGCACGTTGGGTGTATTGGTAGGCCAGGGTTTCCACCCAAATCTTGCGTTCGGGAAACGCGGCTTGCACCCCCGCGGCGACCTGGTTGACGAAGTTGAGCAGGGTGCCCGAGGCAGCGCCGTAGCGGGCGTCGCTGGCGCGGCAGCGGTCGCACTGGCAGTTGCCGTTGCGCTCATCGTTCGGTGAAAGCCCCAAAGTCAACTCCCCAGGGTTGCGGCGGGCTTCGTCGATCAAGGCGTCGGTCACGATGCGCAGGACATCGGGGTCCGTGAGGCAAAGCTGAGCCTTATCCGAGCGCGCGCCATTGATGAGGCTGAAATATTCGGGATGCGTCGCGAAGTACGTGCCCGGCGGCACCAGCCCAAAAAAGTTCTCGGCGCCGTTAAACAGCCGGTTGACACCTCCCAAATCGCCTTGAGCGGGCAAGCTAACTCCGTTCAGCTTCAAGTGCGCGCCCCAGGCGGCCGACTTGGCGACGAGGTATTCGTCGGTATCGCGATAGGCAAATCCGGGCGTCTCGCGTTCGTCGAGGCGCCCGATGCGCAGCGTGTCGAGGTGCGGCAGCACCGTCGCATCCGGGGCATACCAGCGCGCGCCGGCGTATTTCTCCAGGAAAGTGTACACGGCATACAGCGTCCCGCGATCGCCCACCCCGGCGAGCAAGATGTCGCCGTTGCGAATTTTGAGAACGAACGATTCCTCGGGCAGGGCTGTCAACCCGGCTCCGGCCAGGCCGCCAGGCAGGTGCGGGCCAGCGCCGACGTAGATGGCGGGTTGGCGCGCGCGTCCGGTCACCAACGGCAAGTGTGCGCCGGTCATTGTCCCCAAGTCTTCCACCAACTCCGCCGCGGCCTGCCGAACGGTGGCGGAAGCGTCCGGCGCGATGGCGACCGCGTAATCGCTTTGTGCGTGATCGATCACCATGGTATCGGCACGCAACCGATTTGTGTGCGGCAGCGTCAGCGCGAGAGCCATGGTCAGGCCGATAATTCTGGCGGGAGGAGGGGGAATCATGCTTTCCATTTTACGTTATGCGGGTGATGGCGGAGAGGTAGGTGAGGGCATGGTGATAGATGTTTGTGCGACAAGCGGCGTTGACTACCCCTCATTCCCGGTCCATACAGCGGGGAGAAGGGTGCCCGCACCATCGGCGTTGCGAGGAGTATTTTTCCCAATGCGATTGCCCCGTCGCCCGGCAGGGTGGTACGATGGCCCTGCGGCTTGTCGTCCGTTGCGCCACACTTGATGGGAGGTATACAAACGCAATGGGCAAACAAAAAGGCAAGTTGGTGCAGGTCACGGCAGTCGATATCCACGGTTCCAAGTTCTACGATATCGTCTTCACCCTCGACTCAGGTTCCGGCGGTCCGCGCGCGAGCCGCATCGGGCAGGAATCGGTGTATCCCAACCCGCAGCCGGGCGATGACGTGCTGCTGCATTTGGTGTTGGGCCAGTTGACGAAGGTGGAGAAGCGAATTCTTGAGACGCCGTGAACGGGTGGTATTTGGAGAGGCGGGGTTTGCGCCCGCTTCCAATCGGTAGGCGCATAACCGCCAACGAAGGCGGACACTCGGCGAGGATGGACAGTATTTGAAGGAGCGGGGCTTTCGCCCTCTTCTAATCGGTTGGCGGCAACCATCCAATATCTACCATCTTGCATCTGCCATCCCGCATCTTGCATCCTATTAGCATGTCTTTTCCCATTCAACGACTCCGCCGGTTGCGGGCCACCGATGCCTTGCGGCGCATGGTGCGTGAGACGAAGGTGACGGCCTCCGACCTCATTGCGCCGTTATTCGTGCAACAGGGGCTGGCAGCGAACACTCCCATCGCCTTGATGCCGGGGCAGTTCCGCTATTCGCCGGAAACGGTGGTCGAGGAAGCGTCCGCGTTGTGGAAGCTAGGGGTTCCAGCGGTACTGTTGTTCGGGATACCACTGCGCAAGGATCCCCTCGGCGCCGGCGCCTACGACCTCGCCGGGCCGGTACCGACGGCAATTCGCAACCTCAAGTCCACGCTGCCCGAGATGTGCGTGATCGCCGATGTGTGCGCCTGCGAATACACCGACCATGGGCATTGCGGTATCCTGGAGGGCGAATTCGTACACAACGACCAGACCCTCGAACTGCTGCGTCAGGCGGCAGTCTGCTACGCCAGGGCCGGCGCCGATATCGTGGCGCCGTCCGACATGATGGATGGCCGCGTCGCGGCCATCCGCGAGGCGCTCGATGCCGCCGGGCTAAGCGCAACCCCCATCATGAGCTACGCCGCCAAATTCGCCGGCGCCTTCTACGGTCCTTTCCGCGATGCCGCCGGCAGCGCACCCGGTTTCGGCGATCGTCGAGCCTACCAGATGGATATCGGCAACCGCCGCGAGGCGCTGCGCGAGATCGAACTCGATATCGAGGAAGGCGCCGATATCGTCATCGTCAAGCCCGCCCTCTTTTGCCTCGATATCATCCGCGAAGCCCGCGACCGTTTCGATGTTCCGATTTGCGCCTACAACGTGAGCAGCGAGTATTCGATGATTAAGGCGGCGGGGCAGTTGGGGTGGGTGGATGAGGAGCGGTTGGTGGATGACACGTTGCTCAGCATTAAACGGGCTGGGGCGGATTTGATTGTTACTTATCATGCGCGGGAGTGGATTGGGGCAGGTTCGGGAATTGAACCGCGGAGGCGCGGAGGCGCGGAGAATAACACGTGAGAGGACAAATAAGAAACGAAAGAGCAGACGAGCGGCCGCGAATAGAAACGCGATACGAATGAACGAAAATCCGTTGATCGATCACCAAGGTGGCGTAACGAACGAAAAGGTCGGCAACGAGAAGTGAGAAGTAAATCAGGCGACAAGCTTTCCGTACTTTCTCGGTTCCATGATTTGTACTCCGCGCGTCCGCGCCTCCGCGGTTCAATTCAATTTATCATGCCCAAGCTCACCCGATTGTTCCCATTCGTCGCCTGCCTGCTCGCCGTGTCCCACGCGGCGCACGGCGACGGGGGCGTCTCGTATATCGAAACCGCGGTGGGGCCTATTATCGCGGGGGAGACGCCGGGGACGTTGAAGGTGAGCGCGGACAGTTATCATGTCGCTTACCGGGTGCGGCAAGGCGACGAGTGGCTGGTGGTGGTGGACGGGAATTTCGGGCCGCTCTACGACGATGTGGAGGCGGATACTCCCCTGTTCAGTCCGGACGGGAGCCGCGTCGCTTATGCGGCCAAGCAGGGTGGGCAGTGGATGTTGGTGGTGAACGGGCAGCGCGGCAGTTCCACCTGCGACCGGGTGAAGGACGATACGGTGCGGTTCAGCCCGAACAGCCGTCGTATTGCGTACGTGGCGTTCCGTGGCGGTCAGGAATTCGCGGTCGTGGACAACGTGCCCGGACAGCCCTGCGATGGTACGGCGGATCGCTCGTTGACCTTTAGCCCGGATAGCCGGCGCGTGAGCTATATCGCGAGGCGGGGCGACAAATGGTTCGTGGTGCTCGATGGCGATTTCGGGCCGCCTTGCGATGCTATTAACCTAGGGTCGCCCGTCTTCAGCCCCGACGGCATGCACTTCGCGTACGGCTTCAAGCGCGACGACAAGTGGTTCGTGGCGGTCGATGGAACGGTTGGCCCCGCATGCGATGGCATTGGCGAAAATACGCCGGTGTTCAGCCCGGACAGCGCCCATGTGGCCTATTCCGCGGGACAAAACAAAAAGACATTTATCATGAGGGACGGCAAGCGGGACCCGGATTTCGACGGGTTGGGCGCCAGCGGCCCGCATTTCAGTCCGGACAGCCAGCACCTGGCCTACTTCGCGCGCCTGGGAGACCAATGGCAGGTCGTGTCCGATGGAAAGCCCGGACCAACTTATAACGGGGTAGCCGGACTCACCTACAGCCCCGATAGCACGCGGCTCGCCTATGCCGCGCAAGATGGCGACAAGTACATGATGGTCGTGGATGGCGCGCCGGGCACGGCTTACGATGGCGTAGGGGCTCCCGCGTTCAGTCCGGATGGACGTCACCTTGGCTACTACGCAAAACAAAATGGCCAGTGGCTGGCGGTGATCGATGGCAAAGCGGGCCCGCCCTACGATGGAATCGGCGCGCGCGGCGTGGTCTTCAGCCCCGATAGCCAACGTACGGCCTACCTGGGACGGCGCGGCGCCCAGTGGGTTGCGGTCATCGACGGGACCGCGAGTCTGCCTTGCGATGGGTTCACCGAGGTCGTTTTCAGCCCGGATAGCCGGCACGTCGCCTTCACCGCGAAACAGGGCCTGAAATGGATGATCTCGGTTGACGATACGCCCACCTCTCTCTTCGATGGTATCGTGAAGGCCAGCCACCTGGTGTTCGACGACCCGGCACACCTCCATGCGCTCATTCTGCGCAACGGCAGAATCCACCGGATTCAAGCGACGATCGTGACGAAGCCGTGAGTCGGGGACGTCAATTAAACCGCAAGACGCAAAGAAAGACAAGAAACAGAGAGTCAGGGAGCCAGAGAGCAGGAAATGAGGAACCCCTGTCCACTTAACCCGTGCATTTTCGGTTCTTCGGTTCTTCGGTTCTTCGGTTCTTCGGTTCTTCGGTTCTTCGGTTCTTCGGTTCTTCGGTTCTTCTTTGCGCCTTTGCGTCTTTGCGGTTTAATTGTTGTGCATGCAATTCCAACTCCTCGCCACCAAGGGCCATGCGCGCGCTGGGCTGCTCACGCTTCCACATGGCACTGTTGAAACACCGGTCTTCATGCCGGTGGGCACGCTGGGGTCGGTGAAGGCGATGGTGGCGAGCGAACTGGAGGCGATCGGATTCCCCATCATCCTCAACAACGCGTTCCATGTCTACTTACGGCCGGGAGCCGATGTGATCGCGGAGGCCGGGGGGTTGCACCGGTTCCAGAACTGGAAGCGGCCCATCCTCACCGATAGTGGCGGGTTCCAGGTGTTCTCGCTGGCGAAACTGCGCAAGGTAACCGATGAGGGGGTGCATTTCCAATCGCCCATCGATGGGTCGAAGCACTTTTTCACGCCGGAATCGGTCATCGCTCTCGAAGAGACCCTCGGCCCGGATATAGCCATGGTGCTGGATGACGTGGTGGCCAACCCCGCCACCTATGACGAGGCGGCCCTCGCAATGGAACGCAGCGTTGACTGGGCGGCGCGCGCGGCGGCGATGAGATCGCGGGCGGACCAGGCCGTGTTCGGCATCGTACAGGGCGGGCTGCACGAGGAGTTGCGTCGTCGCTCGGCACAGGCGACGGTGGCGGTTGGCTTCGATGGCTACGCCATCGGGGGGTTGAGCGTGGGCGAACCACCGGAGGAGATGTATCCGATGGTGGAAGTGTGCCGCGCCGAGTTGCCCGTCGACAGACCGCGCTACCTGATGGGTGTCGGCACGCCGCAAGATCTCCGCGCGGGGGTGGCGCGGGGTGTGGATATGTTCGATTGCGTGCTGCCGACCCGCCTTGCTCGCCACCATGTCGCCGTCACCAACGAAGGCAACCTCAACCTGATGAATGCTCGCTTCAAGCGCGATTTCACGCCGTTGGAGGAAGGTTGCGGCTGCACGACCTGCCAGGGATATACCCGCGCGTACCTGCATCACCTTTCGAAATGCGGAGAAATCAGCGGGGCGCGGTTATTGACTTACCACAATTTGTATTTCTACAGTGAGTTGATGCGGGAACTGCGGGAGGAGATCTTGGGGGATTGACGATTCGACCCAAAGGGTGCCCCGATTGACGATTGAACTTCAGGCGGAACGGGTTCCGGACCTCGGCTGCAGTGCACAAGTGACCTCGGCGCCTCATCCACGTTGTCGGCGAAGCTGGGAATTCCGCTCCACGTTGCTCGCGGCTCGGAAATATCGGGTTGTTCAGGGCTTTTCAAAAGTCCTTGCGACTTGGGACAAATCCACTAAATGTACCGCCCGCGGAGGCGGTCGGGTGGCCTCAGGCCCCTGAGGTGCGACTTCAGTCGCTTTCGATCGCACCGTGCCAAGGCACTGCCGAGGCTTTGGAATAGCCCTGAGACAGCTCGCCTCAGCTTGACACTCCAGCGGAAATCACCCTACAATAAGAGGAATTGTTTTTGGAAGTTAATGCACATGCAGGTATATAGGAGATCCTCCGCGATGGCAATGGGACGGACGGGTGGACAGGCGACGATCAAGGTCGTTGGGGTGGGCGGTGGCGGCTCGAATGCCGTTAATCGCATGATAGAAGCTGGTCTAACCGGTGTGGAGTTCATAGCGCTCAATACCGACAAGCAGTCGTTGGAGCTTTCGGGAGCGGAGAAGAAGATCCAGATCGGCAGTTCGGTTACCTCCGGACTGGGCGCCGGCGGCAACCCCGAGGTCGGGCACCGCAGCGCCGAGGAATCGCGCGATGAAATCGCCGATGCGGTAGCCAAGAGCGATCTCATCTTCATCACGGCGGGCATGGGCGGAGGCACCGGAACCGGCGCCGCGCCGGTCGTCGCCGATATCGCAAAGCAGAGCGGCGCGCTCACGGTCGCGGTGGTCACCAAGCCGTTCACCTTTG
>Ga0206816_1076_pt1 | contig 25990 bp, 23 predicted proteins | sample Alteio_BWOrgCont_88_FD_152866 | JGI IMG/M metagenome (GOLD analysis project Ga0206816, IMG submission 152866) | Enriched cells from forest soil in Barre Woods Harvard Forest LTER site, Petersham, Massachusetts, United States -... | ecosystem: Environmental > Terrestrial > Soil > Temperate forest >... | reverse complement strand
AATATTGGGAGTTGCGCGGGCGCCGGCACGATGTGGTTTTGATCGACCGCCAGCAGCCGTTCGGCAACGAACATTTGCTGCCGCGCGGGACGTTGCGCGAGCCGCCCTCGCACTTGTCGCGAGCGCAAACTATTTTTATCACGAAGAGCGACGGGAAAACGATGGAGTTGCGCGAACGCATCGCCAAACTGAACCCGGGCGCGGCAGTCATCGAATGCGTGCATCATCCGCTGTATCTGGAGGACATTTTCACGAGTGAGCGGCAAACGCTGGAGCTTTTGCGCGGCAAAAAAGTGGCTTCACTGAGCGGCATCGCGCAACCGGATAGTTTTGAGCATAGCCTGACGGCGCTTGGCGCGGAACTGGTTTATTCCAAACGTTTTGCGGACCATCACCGGTTCACGCAACAGGAGGTTTTGAACGCCATCAACCGCGGAAAAAAGCGGCAGGCAGAAGTGATCATCACGACGCAAAAGGACGCGGTGCGGTTCCCGAAAATTGACCGGCGCGACCTGCCGATTTATTTCATGCGCGTGGAAATCAAAATTGTGAGCGGCGCAAATGACTTCCAGGATTGTGTCCGGAAAATTTGTTTCAAATAATTTTAGCATGTTCATCGTTTATTTTTTCGTCCGCATGGTGATCGCCATCCTGCAATGGCTGCCGTTGCCAGCGGTGGCGCGCATTGGCCGGTTCGGCGGCAAGGTAGCGTACCGGGTGGATGGGCGGCACCGTCGGGTGACGGTGGACAATTTGCGGATGTGTTTCAAAGGCGAGAAAACGGAGGAAGAAATCCTGGCGCTGGCGAAGGAGAATTTTGGGCGCATCGGGGAAAGTTATTGCTGCGCGATCAAGACGGCGGCGATGAGCATCGAGGAACTGCGCCCGTATGTGGAATTTATCCGGCCCGAGCAACTCCAGCCGCCGCGCCGGATGGTCATGGCCATCGGCCATTTTGGGAATTTTGAATTGTACGCGCGGTTCCAGAATTTTTCTTCGGGTTACCAATGTGCGACGACCTATCGCGCGCTCAAGCAGCCGGAGCTGAATGCCATCCTGCAGTCGGTACGGGAAAAATCGGGCTGCCTGTTTTTTGAACGGCGCACGGACGGCCCGCTGCTGCGCGCAGCGATGCATAAAGACAATATCATCCTGGGGCTGCTGTCGGACCAGAGTTCGCGCGGGATGCGCGCGCCTTTTCTCGGTCATGATTGTGACACGGGGCTGGCGCCGGCCATTTTTGCACTGCGTTATCATTGCGAACTTTATACGGCGTTTTGCTTCCGCATAGCCCCGGCAAGATGGCAGCTCGAATTGGGCGATAAAATTGAAACGCACCAGGATGGTTCACCGCGTTCCAGCGAAGACATCATGCAAGATGTGAACCGGTCGTTTGAAAAGGCCGTGCGCCGCGACCCGGCCAACTGGTTCTGGGTGCACCGCCGGTGGAAGTTGAAAAATCCCCCGATGACGTTGAAAGCCAAGGCATAAAATGGAACCGCCTGCTCCACGCCGCATCCTGGTCCGAGGAACGAACTGGCTGGGCGATGCGGTGATGACCGTGCCGGCTTTGTTGCGATTGCGTGAAAAATTTCCGGAGACGTGTATCGCGCTGCTCACGCCGGAAAAATTGTGGGAGCTTTGGCCCGACCATCCGGCGGTGGACGAAATCATTTCCTTTTCGCCCGGCGAAAGTGTTTTTGCGGTCAGCAAAAAATTGCGGGCGGGGAAGTTCGACACGGCCCTGGTGCTGCCCAATTCGCCGCGCTCGGCGATAGAAGTTTTCCTGGCGGGCATCTCGAACCGGATTGGCTATGCACGTCCATGGCGAAATTTTTTCCTGACGCGAACTATCGCCTCGCGCCCGGACGCCGTGAAAATGCGAAAGCGCTCGGTGGAAGAAATCAAGGAACTCATTGGCGGGAACACAGAATCCGGAATCGGGAATCGAGGATTTCAAAAAAGCGCACATCAATCGAATGAGTATCTGCACCTGGCGGCGGCGCTGGGGGCGAACCCGGAACCGGTGCCGCCGAAGTTGTTTGTCACGCCGGAAGAAATCGCGGCGGCCGGGAAAAAGTTTGGGCTGGAGGGGATGGCAGGCCCCGTTTTTGGGCTGAATCCGGGCGCAGAGTATGGCCCGGCCAAGCGCTGGCCCATCGAAAAATTTATTGAGGTGGCAAAAGAAATCCGGCAACGGACGAATTGCGCGTGGATTCTGTTCGGCGGAAAAAGTGACGTCGAAATTACGGCGCAAATTCAAGCGGCGCTGGGCGGTGGGCCGGGCACCCTTAACCTGGCTGGTAAAACGTCGTTGCGCGAATTGATGGTGCTGATGAAGCAGTGCCGGGTATTCCTGACGAACGATACGGGGCCGATGCACGTGGCGGCTGCGCTGGGCGTTCGGGTCGTGGCTATTTTTGGGAGTACGTCGCCGGAATTGACCGGGCCGGTTTCGGAAGCGCCCCTGCAAATTCTCACCTCCAACGCACCCTGCTCGCCTTGTTTCCTGCGCGAGTGCCCGATTGATTTCCGTTGCATGCAAGGGATTGGGGTTGAGAGAGTTGTGGGGGCGATGGTGCGTTCCCATACTTAGCCCTTTAACGTTCCAGTAAAATTTGTTAAACAGTGTTATGGACACGGTCACAAAATTGACGAGTGAATTGGTGGAGTCCTACGCGCAAGTAGGCGGCATCAATCATTTGGACGGCAAGAACCTGCCGTCCAAGCGCGCCATTGTGGCCATCACGCACGACCTGCTGCGGCTGTTGTTTCCCGGATTTTTTGACGAGAAGCCGATTCATTCTTCGGAAATCAAGACGGAGACGGCGGCGTTGCTGGACTCGATTTTTGGGCGGTTGGAAGACGAAGTCCGCAAGAGCCTGGAGTATAACACACCACAGGGCATGGCCAAAAACGAGATTACCAAGGCGGCCCACGAACTGACGGTGGAGTTCCTGGGCAAGCTGCCGGGCCTGCGGGAAATTCTTTGCACGGATGTGCAGGCGGCTTTTGACGGGGACCCCGCGGCGTCGGGTAGGGACGAGATCATTGTCGCTTATCCGTTCATTGAATCCATCGCGGTGCAACGCATGGCGCATGAGTTGTACTTGAAGGGTGTCGGGCTTATCCCGCGCATCATGGCGGAGTGGGCGCATTTGCGTTCGGGCATGGAAATCCATCCGGGCGCGCAAATCGGCTCGCATTTTTTTGTGGACCATTGCACGGGAACGGTTATCGGCGAAACGGCGATTATCGGCAATCATGTGAAGGTTTACCAAAACGTGACGCTGGGGGCAAAGTCCACGAGCGGCGGGCAAGCTTTGCGCGGCAAGAAGCGGCATCCGACGATCGAGGACAACGTGACGATTTACCCGGGCGCGACGATTTTGGGCGGTGAAACGGTCATCGGCGCGAACAGCACGATTGGCGGCAACGTGTTCATCATGGACAGTGTGGCGCCGAATTCGCTGGTCATTTACGATGGACTGGACATGCGGGTGTTGAGCAAGAAGGACAAAAAGACGACGGTGGATTTCCAGATTTGATCTGCGTTGCGAGTTCATTCCGGCGGGGGTTGGCGGCGGTCTGGATGGGCTTTTTCGAATAGATAGATATTCAGATTTTGTTTGGCGACGTCGTTGTCCGGATTCACCTTGAGCGCGTGCTCGTAAAACGTTTGGGTGTCATGCCAGTAAGAGAGTTGCTGGCGCGAGAGCACAGCGCAAACGGCCAGCACAATAACCGCAACCGTCCCCAATAAAATTTGCTTCACCCGTACAGGAAATAATTTTCCAGCCAGATCTGCCGGGCACCAGGTGACCATCAAATAGAAACCGATACTTGGAAAATAAGTATAGCGGTCGGCGATGGACAGGCGGCCCAATGAGACGAGACCGCAGACGGGCAGGAGGACAATGAGGAACCAGAGCCAGCCGACGGCGAAGGCCGGGCAACGCCGACGGCAGGCGAAAGCGAGGGCAGAAAGACAAAACAAAACCAGGATGGCCAGAAGAAATTCCGCAGTGGGAATCGTGTCCGGGCGCAGGTAGAGGAAGGTAAGGTTCTGCGGCCAAAGGAGTTTTTCAAGGTAGCCCAGGTAATTGGTGAAGACGGTTTCGACGCGGTCGAAAAGGCCGACGTGTTGTGAAGGCAGGCCGGGGTTTTGCGCGAGTAGGGTGATGACACAGAAAATGGCGGTGAACAGAAAGAAGGGCCATTTCTCCATAAGCAGACGCTGAGGCGTTAAAGGACCGAAACGTTGCAACGGCCAATAGTCCAGCAATAGCATCACGAGCGGCAGCGTCACGAGCATGGGTTTGGATAACAGGCTGCAGGCGAAGAAAAGAACTGCCAGACGGTAGGACAAAGACAGCCGAGGCTGGCCGCTGCCGGTCGCATATTTCACGTAGCACAGGAGCGTTAACAGGCCGAAGAAGCCGCTTAAGACGTCTTTGCGTTCGGAGATCCAGGCGACGGATTCCACGCGCAAGGGATGCAAGGCAAATAGCGCGGCGACGAAAAGATTTCGCCAAAAAGTGTCCGCTGATTGTGATGGCGTTTCTGTATTGCGGCGTGTGAGGGCTTGCAGCAGGAGGAACAGGAGAACGGCGTTGGCGCAATGGAAAGCGACGTTGACCATGTGCGGGCCGCCGGCGTGGAGGCCGAAAATCTGGCAGTCGGTCATGTGCGAAATCCAGGTGAGCGGATGCCAGTTGTTGGCCTGACGATCCACGAAGGACCATTCCACGCCCTGCCAGGTGAGACCGGCGCGGACGATGGAGTTGTTGTAAACGTAGTTGTCGTCGTCATAGGCCACAAACTGGTAATGGCGGGCGGGCCAATAAACGGCGAGCGTGGCGAGGACGAGGAACGCGCAGGCGAGAATCTGCCACCGGCGGCATGGGCTGGAGGGAGGCGCGTTCACGCGAGGATTTTGAGAGAGAACGGTTGAATGCCAAGATTTTTCATGCAGGATGGATTGAAGGTCGGTTTTGAAACCGCGGATTACGCGGATTTGAAACCACCAAGGCATCGCCGCAGTTGCGGGACAGGCCAAGGCCATTGAGTTCATAAAAATAAAGAATCTTTTTTTTCTTAGTAACTGCTTAAAATGTCTTAAAGAGTCTTAAAATCCCTTAAATTGGGTTGTGGCGGGTTGGGCAGCCCGGCCCCCCCGGGGGGGCCTTGCACAGACTTGCAGAGCTTTGCACAGCCTTGCAAAGGTTTGCGGATTTGCGGTTCTTGATACGAATTTTGAACAGAAGGAAACGGAGGTAACAAAGGCGGATTGGACTCGGGATGAGCGGTCATGTCCGCGTCCAAAGGTTTCAAATGCGCAGCGTGTGCCGACTGCTGTAGTGGCTGTTTATGATCGCCGATTGCACCGCTTCCATTTTTCATTTTTAATTCTTTATTTTGCATCGGGCGCATTCTCCCACAGGCTTGGGAAATTCCTTAGTTCGTCACTACCCCAATCGGAAGTGATGAGTGACAGGCGACAACTGACAAGAAAGCACGGACAAATTGATTTGAGCAAAAGGCGGGATGGGGTATGATGACGCTTGGAACGCGCGCGTAGCTCAATTGGATAGAGCGTCGGCCTCCGGAGCCAAAGGTTGTGGGTTCAACTCCCGCCGCGCGCACCATTTCAAAATTCGGGTTCGCTTTGGAAATACTGTATGGAATCAAGGCTGTTGGATTAAACCACGGTTTCTATCGGGCTTGATTAAAGTCGTCTAAAAATGGATGAAATCACCGTAAAACCAGAACAGGAACCAGAACAAGCGAAGTTTAGCTGAATGAAGATGGGTTTTTCGGATAAAGATGGCCAAAACATGAGTATGGACGCCCAAATTTTTTATTGACTATTCAAAAGTAATTATTGCTAATGTGGTGGCTGGAATCAGTGCTTTCTCGATGCCCGATATGAAAACCAAAATTCTTAAAATCATTCAGCCGGTGCTTTTGGTTTTGTCCGCCGCGTGCATGGCCGGCACGGCGCAGGCGCAGATATTTGTGTCGTATTTCCCTCGCAGTGGAAACCCTGACAATGCAACGATTGGCGAATACTCCACGTCCGGTGCCTCCATCAGTGCCTCGTTGATTTCGGGATTGGATGACCCTTTGAGTTTGGCCTCCGATGGCAACGGACACTTGTTCGAGGCGAATTTTGGCAATAATACGATTGGCGAATACTCCACGTCCGGCGCCACTATCAATGCCTCATTGATTTCGGGATTGAATAATCCTCATCAAATGGTTTTGGATGGCAACGGAGACTTGTTCGTGGCGAATTTGGCTGGAACTGGAACGATTGGCGAATATAATGCAACTACCGGCGCAACCATCAGCGCTTCTCTAATTTCCGGGTTGGGCGGAAATGGGAGTCTGGCCTTTGATGGCAACGGGGATTTGTTCGTAGCGACTTCCAACGGAACGATTGGCGAATATAATGCAACTACCGGCGCAGCTATCCACGCCTCACTCGTTTCAGGAATTAATGATATTACCGGTATCGTGGTCGTCGTGCCTGAACCTTCGACGTTTGCGCTGGCCGCCTTCGGTGCCGCCGGACTTCTCGCCTGCCGCCGAACGCCAGTCCGGACCCACTCCGCGCCGCGCCTATAAAGCCGGGTTAATCAGCCTTTAAACCGCTCCCTTCCGCCGGGCTTTGCTTGTGATTTGCTCCAAAACCATGTTCCACGTTCCACCCCAATTACCGGTTCGCGTATCGCCTCAACCCTGCTCCCCACACACTCCAAAATCAAGGAACAAAATTGATGGATTAAAATACCATCTGCCTGTACAGAAAGTAGAACAACCGAAATGGGACTGAAAAGTGGTCTGGCTTTGGGGTTTAAGATTTGGGGTGGAATTGATAGAGGATGAGGGTTAGAAATGCGCCGGAGAGGGGGTGGCGCAAGGCCCGCAACCTTTTGGGGGATGGATTAATCTAAAATTTTAAGGCGTGGTGAGCGTTGGCTCCGGTGATTTGTTAAACCGACGGCTCATCATTTGAAATTTTCTTTACAACATCCCAGTTGATAACCTTCATGGCAAACGGCCAAACATGCATCTGTCCAAAAAGCCAGCGGAAATAAAATAAGGCCACCCCCATGAGAAATGAAACCGCCAAAGCAAAGGCGAACCAAAATCTGGCGACAGCCAGAAAAACTAAAGTAGCCGCACAAAGAACGGCGTAAAAAGTATAGTGTCTGGCACGGTGCCGAAAAAATGGAAGAATCCTAAATCCGTGCTCCCGCGCTTCAAGCAAATGCCGCGCTCGTGTTTTATCGCTGTATTTCTTCATGGTGTGTAGTCGGCCTATATTGATTGTAAGACCACCGGCTCGTATATCGCTTCAAAACTGTTCTCCGCCTGTCTCAAAATCAAGGAACAAAATTGATGGGTGAAATCACCGTCGTACCAGAATGAAAAGTAGAACAACCGAAAGCGGGCTGATGGGACGGGATTTGGGTCTCGCGTTGCGTTCCGGTGTTTGCGGGGGTGGTAAAAGTTGTCATCACGGCAGAATTTGCGGTCCGAAAACTTTGAACCACAAAAAACATCCGACACCAACACCGAAAAGCGCACAGCCGAAAGGCACCAGGCGACTGCCGCGCGGGTGCAAGCGAATGGCCATGACCACCAGAGCCAGCGCGGCTGGCCCAATGAGATACGGCAAGAGCCACGGGGGAAAACCAAGAGCGGCAGAGAGTAAGGCCTCATCCTTCGGCTGCGGGTGGGCCGGGGAAGCAACGAAGCAACGAAGCCAACGGATAGCGCAAAGAGCTAAAAAAGTGGCGAGCCAATCGGCGCGGGTAGCCGCCGCCTGCAATCGGCCACGACGCAGATGCCATAACCAGAAAAATCCGCCGATAGTCATCAGTGCCGTGACCGCCGGACCGCCGGCGATGACCCATGACAGAGAACGAGACGACGCAGGCGGCGGGGAGTTGACGCTGGTTTCGGCGTAATGCAGGTGTGGCGTTAGTCCGACAGCCATGGCAACGGCATAATGCCCGCACTCATGCAGAAGAACTACCACAGGAACAAAAAGCACTCCAAAGACAAACCTGCTTAAATTCTGGTTCATAGGAAAAGAGATGCTTGCGGTTGACAATTTAATATACAAACCGCCAATTCGTCTATCGCCCCCACGCTGCTCCGCCACCGCCTCAAAATCAAGGAACAAGATTGATGGGTGAAATCACACTCAAAACCAAGACAATGAATCGCGTCATTTATTTTTGCCACTTTTGTTGGTCAACCTGATAACAATAAAGTTTTCCTTGCGCCCTAATGACCACGGCCGTTAATTCATTTAGGGGAATTCTGACGAAATCGTACACCATTGAATCCAGATATCCACCATCACCGAAAGTTCTAACCATGCCTCTATCCAACCAGGGCTTTTCTATGGAGGCGACCGTTGTGCCATCGTTGCGAAGAAGCCAAACTTGCAAATCCAACCCGGCCAATTTGTCCGGCTCATTGGGGCTGGACTGCGGGAAGCCATTCACCCATAGAGTCAACGATGTTAAGTTACGCTGCAGGACAACCAATTGAATTTTAGGCGGCAGGTCATGAAAAAATGCCTGTTGTTCAAATTGGCGTATTTCTTCATCTATTTTCGGGTTTCCCGAATGGAAGGCATTGGTCTGGCCTATGCTCAAAGTTGTTCCACAGGCAAGGGCCACAAGCGTCCAGAATAAGCCCAAAGTAGTTTTCATGGCGGCAGTTGGATTCCAACATTAAGGCCCTGCAATTTAACCTGAAATTCGGGCCACTCTAAAGCATTGGCCGTCTTTAAAGGTAACGAAAACGAGTTCGCGCGGCGCGGGTTTTACACAATAGGTCGTCTCTACAGCCGGGGTCGGCTTTGGGTAATCAACCTTTTGACGTTCGAGAATGTCCACGAAATCGCGTTCGGACATATTGGGCGTGACTCGTCTCAAGGACGGAATATCTTTTAGAAAGTCCAAAGCACTGCCATTTCCCTTTTGCCAATCCCAAACGATTTGGAACGAATCGCGCTGTTTCTGACTTAGGCCCACCAACTCATTCTCCAATACTTTGTGCGCCTGGTTCGCCTGACTTGTGGGAACATCAACATAAAACGAGAATGCTTCACCCGCACCCCAGCTTCGATATTATGCTGGCGCAATATGCCAATAGTCAGTCGTTCTGCGACTAGTTCATTGGTTTCATTGGTGTATGAAAATTCCGCGACGGTAACGGTTTGTATTACGTTGGTGTTATTGCCTAAGGCCAAACTGGTGAAATTCAAAGAAAGGAGTAACGCGAAAATATCGAATTTATGACTCGCTTTCACAAACAGTGAAACACTAAATGCCTAAAATAGTTGCTGCTATTTTCCATGTTTGTCCGTTGCTTAATTCCCGCGATCGATTCTCTCCAACCGTCTCAAAATCAAGGAACAAGATTTCAATAGGTTTCACACTGTATCAAATTGGAAAAGCAACAATTCGGCTCTACAGTTGAATTATTTCCCGGGGCTGCTATCTTCTACGGACCGTCAGATAGGCATGAGCAAGAGTTTTCAATCCGTGGTATCGCTCCGCGCATTCGCGTGGCTGTTTTTGATCTGTGTGCTGTCTCTTCCTTTCCGCGCCGCCTCGGTCCCGGCAAAGGCGGACTATGAGGAAGGCAGCGTTCTGGTGCGTTTCAATACTTTGCAGACCGACGCCAGTATCCAGGCGCTGGCCGGGCGTCACGGCGCCAGCCTTAAGCACCATTATCACCAACTTTCCGCGCATGACGGCAAGAGTCTCTGTCTGCTGCATTCGGACACCAAAAGCACGGCCACGCTGCTGGCGGAATTGCGCGCGGAACCCGGCGTGGCTTACGTGGAACCGGATTACCGGCGTTATGTGACGGATATGCGCACGCCGAACGACACGTATTTCGGCCAGCTTTGGGGCCTGCACAACACCGGCCAATCCATCCTGGGCGCAAACGGCACCGCGAATGCGGACATCAGCTTTTTGAAAGCGTGGGGACTGGCCCGGCCTTCCACGAATGAAGTAGTCGTGGCGGTCATTGATACCGGGCTGGATATTACTCATCCGGACATCGTGAGCAATCTTTGGACGAATCCCGGTTTAAACGACGGTTATTCCGGGGATGTGCACGGTTACGATTTTGCCCTGAATACCGGCGCGCTTACCGATTCAGGTTTTCACGGCTCGCACGTATGCGGCACGGTCGCGGCCACGGGCAACAATGGCATCGGGGTCATTGGGGTGGATTTTTCCGCGCATATCATGATGTTGAAGGTCTCCTCGGATGGAGAAAGCATTCTCAGCTCCGCCGAAATCTCGGCGCTTGATTACATTGCCACGGTGAAGAGTCTCGGGGTGAATGTCGTGGCCGCGAACGCCTCGTACGGCGGTGGCGGATCCAGCAGTTCGGAGAGTTCGGCCATCCAGACCATCGGCTCGGAAGGGGTGATTTTTTGCGCGGCGGCGGGGAATAACAGCGCGGACAACGATACCACGCCGTTTTATCCCGCCAGTTACCGGCTCAGCAATATGATCGTGGTAGCGGCCAGTGACCAAAATGATGCGCTGGCGAGCTTCTCCAATTACGGCGCCTCGACCGTGGACCTCGCCGCTCCGGGCGTGAATGTCTATTCGCTGCTGCCGATGAACCTCATCGCCACGAACGCCGACGTGACTGAATCCAATAATCTTTACTCGGCGGAAGCCATGACATTCGCCGGGACGACGCCCACCAACGGCATTACCGGCACGGTCTATTACTGTAACCTGGGCAATCCCACGGATTTTCCGGCCGGGGTCGCAAATAATATCGCGCTCATCCAGCGGGGCACGATTACCTTTGAGGCGAAGGTCCAAAATGCCATGGCTGCCGGCGCCACGGCCGTGATTATTTATAACAACGCAGCGGGTAACTTCCTGGGCACCCTGGGCACCGCGGGGAATTGGATCCCGGCAGTTTCCCTTTCGCAGGCGGATGGCCAGACGATGCAAGCCACGCTCCCGGCCACTGCCAATGTGTTTAGCGGGCCGGATCCCACGTTGCATTACCAATTCCTGAGCGGCACGTCGATGGCTACGCCGCATGTGGCCGGCGCGGTTGCCTTTGCCGCCTTGAATTTTCCGACGGAAACGGTGGCTCAGCGCATCCAGCGCATTCTCACTAATACCACGCCCGTGGCCGGCCTCGCGGGTTTGGTCAACACCGGCGGACGCCTTAACCTGGCGAAAATAGTGGATACAGACGGCAACGGCCTGCCCGATTGGTGGGAGCAACAATACTTCGGCCAGCTTACCGGTACGGACCCGAATGCCGACCCGGATCACGATGGCGAGGATAACCTGGCTGAGTTTCTGGCCGGTACCAATCCCACGAATGCGCTTTCGGTCTTCAAGCTCAACAATCCTTCCGCCACGCAGCCCAGGTACACCATCCAATGGCAGTCCGTGACGAACCATTATTATAACGTGCTCCGCTATACGAACCTGTTGACCGGCCCAGGGACTTTTGTGCAGACAAACATTACCGCGACCCCGCCGCTCAACCTGTTCACCGATACTCCGCCCGCTAACGCCAAAAACGTTTTCTATCGTCTGCAACTCGATCCGTAAAAAACGGGAAAGACGGCGTAGCGAACAACGTGTGCCGGCCTTCGGACATCATTGAATCATCTGTTTTGTGACGGGCAAGATAAACGTCTGGCGGTAATAAACCTGATTGACTGCTCCGGCGCGTATGGTCGTGACCTCCGGTTCAGTCAAGGCCTGTATGCCAGAGCGCTGTTCGAGCGCATGAAGCACTTTCTGAAAATTTGGGTTGGTTAAAATACCTGTCACAGCGTAGTTCGGAATCCTTGCTGACGGTGGGGATGCGGCAGGCACGTTTACGAAGTGAATGCGTGATGGTGGCGACGAGATGACCAACAGCCAGCAACACAAAAAGGCCATGAGCAGCAGCACGGGCGAAATGAATTTTGATGGTATCATGTGATTTGGGGCCTGACTTTCGGTTTATCCATGCCCACCACCGCCGCCGTCTCCACCACCCCCGTCCCCGCCGCCGCCATCTCCGCCATGTCCTCCGCCGTTGAAAAAACCGCCGCCGTCATGGTGCCCATGACCGTGTGAGCCGGAACCAGAATCTCCAAACCAGCCTCCGCCGTCTCCTGATGAATCCGAATTGCCTGGCTGCTTTTTGCGATTAACAAAGAGGACAGTTACAATAATCAACGCTATAACAATGAAGATATAGGAGCACATTGTTGTCATGTTAACTCCGTAAAGAACGGCAACGAGTAGAAGCGCAGTCCAAAAAATGTGTCCAGACGATTTCATGTCGCACTATTTCTATGGGGTGCGATCATTTCCATAGCGTCCTGAAGATGAACCGATGTCTTGGAAACGACAAGCGCGGAATTTAAGGGCCAAAGGGTGACGTTGGAAGAGGGCAGTTGCTAAGCCTTGACACGACACACGATTGCGTTAGGGTGGAACATCAGCCGTAAGAGATTTATTCCGATGGGATATTTGTGTTTTTTGCGGTTGTGGCATGAATTCTGCCGATAGAACAGGCATATGAACGCGAGCGCCTTATTTATATATGTCGGTTTCCCGATGATATTTCTCATCGTGGCGACGGCGAATCCCAGGAACCTGCTGATGAAGGGCGTTTGTATCGCGCTGGCTTATTTTTCTTTGATTCTCATGGATAACGCCATTTACAGTGGTAATTCGCTGGTCGCGGCGGCCGGGCCGGGCGGGATCATAGACAAAGACACTTCCCCTTTTGGCCTCATCTTCCTGGGCATCTCAATATGGGGATTTGTCCTGATCAGTCACGGGGCGGGCAAACCACAGAGAAAGGATAGCGACCAATGACGGTCGTTTGATGGGGCATCGGTGGGCGACCTGCAGGCAGAACCGCCCGTTTATGCTTTTTGCCGATTTGACCAGGAGACCGAACGCAGCGAACGGAGCATTTGATTTAGGTTTGAGGGCTTGAGGAGTGATACCCGCAGTTTTAAAGAACTGGGAGACGTTTTGGGCGGAGCGCCACTTTCGAGGCGGCTGCGGGTTTCGTCCAATTGCGAGAACCGCGACTGGAAATGGCCCAATTTGCTTTCGGCACGACGGATGAAGCTGAGGACCATTTTATTTTTGCTCCGGTCGGTGGGGCCAACCATAGTGTGAACCAATTTAAGAACTTCGATGTGGTCTTCGATCATGGAGAGCAGTTCCATGCGGAAGTTTAGGTGCGAGTCGGAGACATCCCGGGCAAACGATTTCGCCTGTTTGGATTTTTCCGGCAAATCGGCGATGCTTTTTTCAAGCGCCACGACGCGGGCCTCGATCGCGAGCACACGGTCTTCCAACATTGTCTCCGGTTGATTCATAATTTTTTCCGCGCCGGGCAGCACCACCGCGGACGCGGATTTTATTTTAACCGGACGCCTCTTTGCAAATGGTTATTGCAAATATTGTACGGACATCAAACCAGCCCGAGTTCCTGTAACGTATCTCTTTTCCCGGATTTGAAGGTGTCGAATTGCTTTTGCAAATCAGCGGCCTGGTTTTCAGCCAGCTGGAGGAGCTTCTTTCCGTGTGCCTGGACCAGCGTTGCAGCGGAGAACAGCGGGTTTTGGGCAATCTCGAGCAGGGGCCGTCCGGTCAATTCCATGTTTTTCAAAATGTCGGCGGCAATGTCAACATCATGGCAGGCGGCGATTTCGTTTTGCAGAGACTCAAGCCATTGCCGGCGGCTGGCGATTTCGTTCTGCAAGGCCTGGAACCGTTCGGCACAGGCCAGCTTTTCGCGTTCCTGCCGTTCGAAGTCCCGGAACTCGGCCTGGTGCATTTCCAAAAAATTTTCGGCGAGGGCGTTTTTCCGGCTGTCGAGCCAGCTTTCATCGCCGGATAAAATTTTATCCGGGGCGGGAGCGGGAGGATTGACGGGTTGTTCGGTGGCGGAGTCATCGCCGATGATAAGGATGTTTTCGTCGTTCATAGTTTAGTTTTTTGTTTTTTGCCCCGAGGCACAAAGGCGCAGAGAGGCTGATTGCTAAACAATCATGCGGGGATTTTAGCATGAACGAGGAAATCTCTTAGTTCGTCACTACCCCTATTTTATTTCGGTTTACGATATACGATTTCCGCTGCCAAGGTGGATGGCGCCAGGCTTTTTGTAATGGTGCGCGACTAAAATCGAGGTCGAGTGTTTCATTATTATAGTTTTTGAAAATGGCCTTTTAAGCCGCCCAAACAAAAGCGCAGTGGGCGCTGCGCCAATGTTTATGTTTGACGGCGGGCGGCAAAAGGGCGAGAAATGGTTAGCCGTGAACACAAAAAACTTGTTTCCAGGCGTTTGCCTTTTGCTGTTGATCATCAGCGAAGTTTTTTGGTTTTCGGCGAACCGGCAAAAGAGCCTGGCACAGGAGCAATTGCGCGAAGCCCAGCAGCAGGTGGCGGATTTGCAATCGCAACTCGATGAGTTGACGAATTCCGGCGCGGCGAACGAGTCGGTCGAGACGATCCGTCTCCGCGCGGAGAACCAGGACCTGCCCCGCCTGCGCAGCCAAATCCAGCAATTGCAGGCGGACAATACCAAGCTATTGAAGGAATTGGGTTCGGCGCGTGAAACCGCCGGGAAGCGGGACGAGCAATTACAGGAGATGGAGACGCAAAATGAGCAGGCACAGGCGGACCAACAGGCACAGGCGGACGCCCAGGAGCAGGCGATCCAGCAAACCATCGCCCAGGAACGCAATGCGTGTATCGCCAATCTCCGGTTGATTTACGCGGCCAAGCAGGCCTGGGCGCTGGAAAAAAATAAAACGGATTCGGACGTGCCCACCGAACAGGATTTATTGCCGTATCTCAAAGGCGGGATTTTTCCAGTCTGCCCCTCAGGCGGGATATATACGATTGGTGCGGTGGGTGTTTCACCAACCTGCTCGGTCGCGGGGCACGTTCTGCCGGCGCAATAGGCGGGGCCCTGCCTTAAATCCTTCAAAACCCTATGATTTTAGGGTTTATACGTATTTCTACTTTTCCGGGGATGTCACCGTATTTTAACAATCATTTTTGATTTGGCTTTCTTAATTTCTCGCATACTTTATCGGTTCCATGATTGAGATTGATATTGAACTTTTAAAGGGTATCGCAAACCAACTGCGCATTCATTCCATCACTGCCACGACTGCCGCGGGCAGCGGGCATCCTACTTCGTGCTGTTCGGCTGCAGATGTGACGGCGGCTTTGTTTTTCGGGCACATGAAGTATGACCCCAAGAACCCGCATTATTATAATAACGACCGGTTTGTTTTATCGAAGGGCCATGCGGCACCGCTGCTTTACGCGGCCTGGGCGGAAAATGGCTTTATTCCAGTGGGCGAACTGAACACGTTGCGCCAATTTACCAGCGAGCTCGAAGGCCATCCGACACCGCGCCTGGCATTTGCCGACGTGGCTACCGGCTCGCTCGGGCAGGGGTTGGGTGTAGGCGTAGGCATGGCGCTGGCCGCGAAGCTGGATGGTTTGGATTACAATACCTATGTGATGATGGGCGATGGTGAAATCGCCGAAGGTTCCGTTTGGGAAGCGGCGTCGCTGGCCGGCGTGAACAAGCTGAGTAATTTGATCGCAATCGTGGATGCGAACCGACTGGGCCAAAGCCAGGAAACAGCTTTTGGCCATCACATTGGAGTTTATCGCGACCGTTTTGAAGCGTTCGGCTGGCGTGTCGAGGACATTGACGGCCATGACATTGAGGAAATCCTCGAAGTGCTGAGCGGTGTTGGGCTGAACGACCAGCCGCTGGCGATCATCGCCAAGACTTACAAGGGCGCGGGTGTTTCATTTTTGCAGGACAAAGAAGGCTGGCATGGCAAGCCGTTGAATAAAGAGGAAGCGGCCAAAGCGCTTGCTGAATTGCAACCTGGTGCCAAGTCGGGCCTGGGCGTGGAAATTGCCAAGCCGAATTCGCTTCCGGAACCGCAAAATGTTGCGGCGACAAGTTTTCCGCCAATCAGCTATAAGATGGGCGATTCCGTGGCGACGCGCGAAGCCTATGGCAATGCGCTGTTGCGCATCGGCGAGGTGGACAAGCGAATCGTGGCGCTGGACGGCGACACAAAAAATTCCACTTACGCGGAAAAGTTTATCAAGAAGGTGCCGAGCCGCGGGGTGGAATGCTACATCGCGGAACAGAACATGGTGGGTGTATCGATGGGATTTTCGGCACGTCACAAAGTACCGTTTGCCTCGACGTTTGCCTGTTTCTTCACGCGCGCGTATGACCATATCCGCGTGGCGGGTATTTCGCAGTCCAGTCTTAAACTGGTCGGTTCGCACGTCGGCGTGAGCATCGGTGAGGACGGCCCCTCGCAAATGGGCCTGGAAGATTTGGCGATGATGCGCGCGGTGGTGGGCAGCACGGTGCTCTATCCGGCAGACGCAGTCGCGGCGGAAAAGCTGGTTGAGACGATGGCTCAGAACAAAGGCGTTTTTTACCTGCGCACATCGCGTCCCAAGACGGCGGTCATTTACAACAATGACGAAACCTTCCCTGTGGGCGGAGCAAAAGTCCTGCGCCAGGGCGGCGGTGACAAGGTCACCGTCGTCGCCGCGGGCGTGACGCTGTATGAAGCATTAAAGGCCGCGGACCAGTTGAAGGGCGAAGGCATCGGTATCACGGTCGTTGACGCTTACAGCATCAAGCCGCTGGGCAAAAAGGAAATTCTCGCCGCTGCACAAAAGACGGGCAACACGGTCATCACGGTGGAAGACCACTATACTGAAGGCGGTTTGGGCGATGCCGTGGCTGGAGAATTGAGCGTAGAGGGAATCAAAGTCCATAAGCTGGCCGTGACTCATCTGGCGCGTTCCGGCAAGCCCGAAGAATTGCTGGCATGGTATGGCATTGATGCCGCCGGCATCGTGAAAAAGGTTAAGTCGCTGTAAAGCGGCGGCTTATCGAAGACGTTTTAGTTGGCTCCGGTCGGGAACGGCTGGAGCCATTTTGTTTGACGCCATTTGTGAGCAAAGTCAAATCGCTGTAAGACGCAACGCTGACATCCGAAGATTTAAATTTCGGCCAGGACAATTTCCGGCCGGCAATTGAATCGGATCGGTAAAGGAAACCAGCCGATGCCGGAAGTCACGTAAAACGGCCCGGATTTGGTACGAAATAATCCGAGGTCATATTCGTCCACGGCGAATGGGGTGATTACCGGCCCGTAAAAAGGAAGACGCACCTGGCAACCGTGTGAATGCCCGGCCAGGATCAAATCAAATTTCTGGTCGCCGAGCTTTTTAACCCACGCCGGGTAGTGAAACATCAGGAGGTTTTTTGTTCCCGCCCTGGCAATGGGCGGGGGATACCCGGGGTACATGTGCGCGACACCGATAAGATTTATTTTTCCGCCGGCAATGGTCATGTGTTGATCCATCAGCCAGGCCCCGCCGGTTGAGGCAAAGCATTTGGCGATATCTGGAAAGGAAACTCCGCTGGTATAGTCATGGTTTCCGGGGACACCGTAGAGGGGAGACCTGATGCCGGAGAGGATTTCGAGGGTTTCGGGTAAAAATTTCGCATCTTCCAGGAGATCCCCGGTGAAGCAGACAAAGTCCGGCGAAAGTGAATTGATCATCTCGACCACGGAGCGGGTGTGCGCACGGTCGCCTTTGTGGTGTAAATCGCTAAAGTGAACGAACCGGTGGGTAGGCTCGCCATCGGTCAGGCGCAAGCGGGTAATCTTGACCCATTCCGGCTCCAACACCCGGGCATCGGCGGCAATCGCGCAGGGCGTTGCCAGCAAGGCGGTAATGATAAATTTGCGCCGGTTGAATTTTATTTGCGTCTTCAATAGCAAGAGTTAGACAGCCAAGATGGTTTTTTGCTCGATTCTTATTTTTCCGGGTTGAGCTGAATGTCTGGGTCGAAATCATCGAGCTTTCATTAGGAAATCCATAAAAGTCCGGGACCAGCTTTGGCACAGGATTGGCTTGGTTTTATGCTAAAATTCAGGGTATGCAGCATGTTTTGAAGATTCTTTTGACCGCTTGTTTCGCCAGCAGCGTGTTGGCCGCCGGTGGTTTTGCCCATGCCCAGACATGGGCGCAAATGGGTGCCAATACGAATTATTTTTGGGCCGGCATTGTGTCTTCGGCAAACGGGAAAAAATTGATCGCGACCGATTATGAGGGCAGTGGAGAGGGGATTTATCTATCCACCAATTCGGGGGCGACTTGGACTTTCAGCTGTCCACTGAATTTTGCAGGTAGAACTGTGTGCTCGGCGGATGGAACAAAAATGGCGGTAGAGGCATGGAATGGAGTGATGTCCATTTATACTTCGACGAATTCAGGCCAGACCTGGTCCCAGGCCGGGGCACCGCCGATGGGTGGCTGGAATAATAACATCAGGAGCATGATAGGTTCGGCAGATGGAAGTGAACTATTCGTCTTTTACGCGGACGGAACAGATAACAGCGGAGTTTATGGCTCAACAAACTGGGGGGTAACCTGGTCAACGGTTGCCACCCTCAATGAGCCGTGGACCTCAACCACCTGCACGGGGGACGGAACAAAGCTCGCAGTCGCCACCAGCGATAGCAATGCTCAGATCCTCGTTTCTACAAACACCGGTATTTCCTGGCAGCCGGCGGCCCCAATGCCGAGCCCATCGGCGTCCATCCTCCTTTCCACGGCGGATGGAAGTAAATTGATCGCGGCCAATAGTGCTGGTTTGTTTATTTCGACTGACTGGGGCATAAGCTGGTCGGAGACCAATGCTGCTACCGGCGGCGAGATTGTCAGTTCGGCCGACGCATCGCTATTACTGGGCATGAGATTAAACACGTTGAACGGCAATTATGATATCAGCACCTCAACCAATCTGGGCGCGTCGTGGATATCAAACAGTCTTCCCGAGGCACCGTGGGCCTGGGTAGCCTGTTCGGCGGATGGGAATGAATTGATAGCGAATGGGACAAACGGAATTTGGATATCAAAAACAGCGCCGTCACCGCAATTAGACCTGGCACCTGCCAATAACAGACTGTTCTTTTCCTGGATTGTGCCTTCCACGAACATGGTTTTGCAGGAAAGCCCGGACCTGAACACATGGACGACATTGACCAATTGTCCGGCACTTAATTCAGCTACTCTACAAGAACAGCTCACGCTGTCGAAGGGCAGCAATAATGGCTTCTTCCGGCTCATTTCCCGATAGACGAGCTTTTTTGGGGTTCGATTTTTGGCACAGGATAGGCTTCTTTCTATCAACGTCAGGTATGCAACGTCTTTTAAAGATTCTTTTTGTCATCGTGTGCGCTAGTTCCGTATTTACGGCACGCGCGGACAATTGCGCCATTTGTGGGCAGCCTATTGTCGGGAAATTCTACTTTATGACCGACAAAGTGACCGGTGAGCAGGTTGAAGTCTGTTCCAACTGCGCGCAGTTGCCGCGATGCTTCATCTGCGGACTGCCGGTCAAGGATGGCGTCCAATTACCGGATGGCCGCTGGCTTTGCTCGCGGGACGCGAAAACCGCGGTACTCGACAAGGATGACGTCGTGCGCATTTTTTATAACGTCCATGATGATTTGGACAAATTATTTTCCCGTTATACCTCGTTTCCGACGAACGTAGACGCCTTTGCCATTGACCAGATTGACGTGGATTCCACGATGGGCAACGGCAACGCAGTCGAAAATTCGGACCTGCTTGGCTATACCCAAGGCGTGGAGGAAGATGGCCGAAAGCGTTATAAAATCGGACTGCTGACCGGGCAATCGGAAGCACAAATGGAGGAAGTGTGCGCGCATGAGTTGTCGCATGCGTGGGTGGGCGAAAATGTCCCGGCGGAACGCCACGCACGGATACAACGCGACACCGAGGAAGGATTTTGCGAAATGATGGGTTACCTGCTGATGGATTCAAAGGGCGAAGAGGGGGAGGAAAAGCGCGTCCTGGCCAATGGCTACACACGGGGACAGGTGCAACTGTTTATTGCGGCGGAACAGGAATACGGCTTCGACGAAATCCTGAATTGGATGCAATACGGGGTGGAGGGGAGGCTGGAGGAAGGTCATCTGGATGAAATCCGCGACGTGAAGATGTCGGTCTCGAATTTCACGGCTGCCACGGCTGCATATACCGTGCACCCCATCCGGACCGCTCAGGCTAGGACGGCGCCGGCCACGCTCAAGCTCCAGGGTATTATGTGGGGGAACCAGCCCTCAGCCATTATTAATGGGCAATCATTTTTTGCGGGCGACGAATTCAAAGTGCCGCTGGGGCAGTCCAAAGTGACGATTCGGTGCTTAAACATTGAGAAAAACAGCGTTCGCATCCAGGATGTGGATACGGGGGGCCAGCAGGAAATTGACCTGCCGGTGAAGTGATTTTTCTATCGGCCAGTTGCCAAAATAACAAATCTGAGCAAAATTGTGGCGCAGACTATGCCGGACTCGCCAAAAGCTAAATATATGAAGGGCCAGTTGCTGCTGGATAGCGGGCAGTTGTCGGGGTCTTTTTTCCAGCGGACGGTGGTGTTGATTTGCCAGCATGATTCGGAGGGAGCTTTCGGCCTGATCCTGAACCGCGCCACGGGCAATAAAGTGGGCGATGTCATCGTCGCGGATTTGCCGGAAGCGCTCAAGGAAGCGCTGCTTTTCCAGGGCGGGCCGGTACAACCGGGAGCACTGAGCTTTTTGCACTCGGACAATTTTATCCCGGACGCGAATGTATTTCCGAATCTCAATCTCGGGCATTCGCTCGATGATTTGGTGGAGATCGGGGAATCGTTTTCGGCGGGCAAAAAGGTCAAGATGTTCGCCGGTTACGCGGGCTGGTCGCCGGGGCAGCTGGAGGACGAAATGAAACGCAAGTCCTGGATCACCTACCCGGCATCGCTTGAACTGGTTTTTGAAACACCGCCGGAACGGCTTTGGCAGAAAATCCTGAAGGCCAAGGGCGGCTGGAAAAATAAATTGCTCTCGCAGATGCCGGAAAATCTGTCGTGGAATTGATGCCATGAAAAACGGTTTTGTTGAAGGCGGTTTGACTTCGTTACAACGCGGCCAAAGTCACTTCCGATAATTTGAAAGCCCACTTGCTCAAACATCTCGAAGAATTGCTCGCGCTGCCGGTGGCGGAACGATTGAAGAAGCGTTACGAAAAATTGCGCGCCCACGGACGTTTCATCGAAACCATCAATGCCGAGGCCGATGCCGTGCCGCAAGCCGCCGTGGCCTCCTAAAGTGCTTTATCCCCTCGTCTTCCATCCGAGTTTCAAAGAGCGCGTTTGGGGCGGACGCGAACTCGAAACGCTTTTCGGAAAAAAATTGCCCGCCGGTAAAACGATCGGCGAATCCTGGGAAATGTCCGACCGCCCCGGCGATGAAAGCGTGGTCGCCAACGGCAAGTTTGCCGGTCAAACCCTGCGCCAGCTCATGGAAAAATTTCCGCGTGAAATCCTGGGCTCGGCCAAACCCGCCGCGGGGAATCGCTTTCCCATCCTGTGCAAAATTCTCGATGCGCGAGATAAGTTATCACTTCAGGTCCATCCGCCCGCCCACAAAGCCGCCGAACTTAAAGGCGAGCCTAAAACGGAAATGTGGTATATCGCCGATGCCGCGCCCGGCGCCGAACTGTATGTTGGCCTGAAACGCGGGATGACGCGGGCGGAATTTGAGAAACGCATTTCCGATGGCAGCGTGGCCGAATGTTTTCACCGCGTGCCCGTCCGCACTGGGGACACCATGTTCCTGCCCAGCGGCCGCGTTCATGCCATCGGCGCGGGCCTCGTGATTTTTGAGATCCAGCAAAATTCCGATACCACCTACCGCGTTTTTGACTGGAACCGCGTGGGCCTGGACGGCAAGCCCCGCGAGCTGCATGTGCCCCAATCGCTTGCCAGCATTGATTTTAATGATTTCGAGCCGCCGCTGGTCCAGGCCGGGTTTTCTGGCAACGAAACCAGTAAATCACGCCCGCTCGTCCGCCATGACCTGTTCCATGTCGATAGCACGGAGTTGAAAAACAGCGCGCGTGTTACTTTGAAACCGAGCCGATTACAAATTGTCGCTGTCGTCCGTGGAAAAATTGAAGTTCGAAGCTGCACCGATACCGTGACTTTGAACGCCGGCCAATTCTGTTTGATACCAGCAGAATTGAAGCAGGTCGAAATAATCGCCGGGACAGACGCCGCGTTGCTTCGCGTTGAAGCAAATTAAAATCAAGCGACGGTCAAAGCTCCCCCAGATATCCCCATAAAGGGTGATTGCCATCCCGTCTATTTGTCGCAGAATGGTTTCCCAATCACCTATGAACGCTCCGGGACAACTTCCGCGTTATATCGTCAGCGCGACGCCGAATCCTCTGTCTCAGCGCGCACCATGGTATAAAAACACCGCGCCAACTTACGCCGGCATTTTTTTATGGTTCGTTTTTTGGCAGGATGCGGCCAAAGCCGGCGCACCCGGCGGCACACTCGCCCAAGGCTTAACCTGGGCAATGCTCTGCCTCGCTGTCTCTGCAGCCGTCTGTTACACATTTTTTTACATGGTGCCCGCTATCTTTGGCATGCGCACCGGTCTGCCTCTCTACATTGTCGGCACTTCCACCTTCGGCGCTGTTGGCGGATTTCTCATGCCCGGCTTTCTGATGGGTCTGCTTCAATTTGGCTGGCTCGGTGTTAATTGCTATTTTTCCTCGCTGGCGTTAAGCGCAGTCATTCCCATCAATGCAAAAATCATCATGGTGGTATGGGGCGTCTCCGCCGTATTAGTCGCCCTGAAAGGCATCCAATATGTGGCGAAGGTGGCCACGTATCTGCCCTTGATACCGTTTATTGTCTTAATTTGGCTCGCCGCCAAAACTGTTGGCAACCTGGGCAAATTTGATAGCACGGCCTTTGTTGCCGCGCAGCAGACAGCCACAGGAACCATAACCGCACCGCTGGGACAATTCGGCGTGCTGGCTGCGATGTTGACCTACGTCGTAGGATTTTTCGCCACCGCCGGCGCCGCCGGCGTTGATTTTGGCATGAATAATCGCAATAGCGCAGACGTCAAGATGGGCGGCCTGGTTGGCATCGCCCTAGCCATTTTCGTTACCGCAGGACTCTCCCTGGTCATTGTTGCAGGTGCCTCAAACGGTACGAGCCTCAGTTCGTTTGATTTAATCCCCGCCATTCTTGGGCCGGGCACCGCGAAATGGGTCATGTTCCTGCTGGCCGTTACCGCTTTTCCGCCCGCCTGTTTTTCATCGTTCATCGCGGCAAACAGTTTTAAGACCACCCTGCCGAATGTTAGTCCTTTCGTTTCCGTCGGCATCGGTGCAGCCATCAGCATTATCCTCGCTGTGACCGCTGTAGTCGCCAAAGTCATTGGCCTCTTTGTTATTATTGGCGCGAGCTTCGGCCCGGTCTGTGGCGCAATGCTTGTGGATTATTTCCTCAGCAAAGGCGAATGGACCGGTCCGCGCGCGGGATTCAACCCCGCCGGTTGGGCGGCCTGGGCCATCGGTTTTACCGTCGGTATTTTGCCAAATCTTGGGGTTAACCTCCCGGCCGCGCCCGTGGCTGCATTCCTCGCCGGGGCCCTCGTCTACTTTCTCTGTGCTAAAACGGGACTACAATCGGCCATCATTCCCTTGCCGAAAAAAACTGGCTGATTTAATTCAAAGGAACATAATCCGCTTAAATCAATTTAACTATGCCGCGTCCCGTCACTCTTTTCACCGGCCAATGGGCGGATTTGCCGCTCGCAGAACTCGCCCCCAAAGTCAAAGCCATGGGTTATGATGGCGTGGAACTCGCCTGCTGGGGTGACCACTTTGAAGTGGATAAAGCGCTAGCCGAATCCGACTACATCAAAAAGAAATGGGCGCTGCTCTCCAAACACGGCCTCGCTTGTTACGCAATTTCCAACCATCTCGTTGGCCAGGCCGTGTGCGATCTGACTGACGAACGTCACCAGGCCATCCTGCCGGCAGAGGTCTGGGGCGATGGCAAACCCGAAGGTGTCCGCGAACGGGCTGCGGAACGGATGAAAGCCACCGCCCGCGCCGCGCGAAAATTCTTCAACGCCGGTTCCGGTTCCAAAAAAGATTTTCCAGCCGTCGTCAACGGCTTTACCGGCTCGTCCATCTGGCACGCAGTTTATGCATTCCCTCCGACAAGCCAGAAGTATTTGGACAAGGGCTTCGCGGATTTCGCCAAACGCTGGCTGCCCATTCTCGATGTCTTTAAAAAAGAGAACGTCAATTTTGCGCTCGAAGTGCATCCCACGGAAATCGCTTTCGATATCGCTTCGGCCGCGCGCGCGCTTCAGGCCGTAAAACATCATCCGCGCTTCGGCTTTAACTATGATCCGTCGCACTTCGGTTATCAGGGCGTGGATTACATCCGATTCATCCACGCATTTGGCGACCGCATTTTTCATGCTCATATGAAGGACGCCTGGTGGGGACACGGCGATGGCAGTGTAGGCGTTTTCGGGGGGCACACCGACTTCGCCGACCCTCGCCGTTATTGGGACTTTCGTTCAGTTGGCCGTGGCGACATCAATTTCGAAGAAATCATAGTGGCTCTAAATGACGTTGGTTATCGCGGCCCTCTCTCAGTGGAATGGGAGGACGGGCGCATGGACCGTATCCACGGCGCGACCGAAAGCTGCGCTTTCTTGCGCAAATTGGATTTTGCCCCGAATGCCACCGCCTTCGACGCTGCATTCGCAAAAAAGAAATAATTCAATCTGTGACGAACAAACCACTCAAAGTCGGAGTCATTGGCGGCAGCAAGGGTGCATTCATCATCCACGCCCAACAGCGGGCCGTCCACTTTGACGGCACCCGCCGTGTCGTGGCCGCTGCGCTTTCTTCAAACCCCAAACTCGCCATAAAACAAGCCGCCCAATGGCCTTTCCCCATTAAAGGCTATGCGTCTTACGATGAGATGATTGCGGCGAACCGGACTTTGCCCGAGGAACAAAAGCTCGATTACATTGTTATCGTCACACCCAACAATGTCCACTACGACCCGGCCATGAAGGCGATGAAAGCCGGCATTGCCGTGTTCTGTGAAAAGCCGCTCTGCCTCAATCTCAAAGAGGCAAATGATCTCGTCAAAACCGCGCACAAGCTAAACGTCCCCTTCGGCGTAGCACATACCTATCTCGGTTATTGGACAAGCCGCTTGAGCCGTCACATTGTCCGTAGCGGTTTGCTCGGCGAGGTTCGCTGGATGGACAGCTATTACCTTCAGGGTTGGCTGGCGACGAGGCTCGAAATTACCGACCACCGCCAGGCTTCCTGGCGTGCGGACCCTAAACGCACCGGCGTTTCCAATTGTGGTGGCGATATCGGCACGCACGCCCTCATGCAACTGCGCTACGTGACCGGCCTGGAACTTACCGATGTCTCCGCCCATCTCGAAAAAATGGTCGCTGGTCGCCGGCTTGACGACCATTTCACCGCCTATTGCAAACTCAACAACGGTGGACGCGCCCTGGTCCGAGCGTCGCAAATTTGCATCGGCCAAAAAAACGGCCTGGGCATCATCATCGCCGGCGCCAAAGGCACGCTCGAATGGAAACAGGAGGAACCCGAACGGCTCACCATTTATTTGCCAAACCAGCCCGACCGCATTTATTGGCGCGGCGCGGTCACCCCCGGTGACGGTTTCCTGCCCAAAAATATGCCCGCAGATCTTCTCGCCGAACCGACCATTCCCGTCGGTCATCCGGAAGGATTTCACGATGCCTTCGCCCGGCTGCATCGCTGTTTTGAAAACGACGTACGCCACTGGAAAGCCGGCAAAAAATTCAACTGCGACGGCAGCAAATACGCGAGCGTGGAAGATGGCCGGATGGGCATCGCCTTTCTGGAAACCTGCGTCAAATCAAGCGCGAGTAACGCAAAGTGGATGAAATTTCCGAGGCCTTAAACGTCTGAATCAAGGG
>Ga0206816_1075_pt1 | contig 26139 bp, 16 predicted proteins | sample Alteio_BWOrgCont_88_FD_152866 | JGI IMG/M metagenome (GOLD analysis project Ga0206816, IMG submission 152866) | Enriched cells from forest soil in Barre Woods Harvard Forest LTER site, Petersham, Massachusetts, United States -... | ecosystem: Environmental > Terrestrial > Soil > Temperate forest >... | reverse complement strand
TACACCGCATGCGCCCTATTCCGTGTCAAAAGATCTGTTCAAACTGATAAAAAAGTATTGCGAAACCGGCAAAAACCTCATCAGTATCCACAACCAGGAATGTGAGGACGAGAACAAATTTTACCGCTATAAATTAGGCGATTTTGTTGGCCTGTACGAGCATTTTGACATAGACATCAGCTACTTTAAACCGCAGGCACGCAACTCGTTACAGTCTGTTGTGCCATTGCTAACCAACAGGCAGGATGTTTTAATGGTGCATAATACCTGCACCAATTTAAAGGATATTTACTTTATAAAACGGTTCGACCGTAAGATACACTGGTGCTTTTGCCCCAATGCCAATTTGTATATTGAAGGCAGGTTGCCAAAGGTAGATCTCTTTCTGGGCCAGGGGTTTAACATAACTTTAGGCACCGATAGCTTAGCGTCCAACAGCAAACTTTGCATACTAAGCGAGATGCGCACACTACAGCAGAAATACCCATCATTAAGCACCGCCAAATTGATGGAATGGGCCACCATCAACGGCGCGAAATACCTGGGCATTGATAAACAAATAGGAACCATAGAGCCCGGCAAAACGCCCGGATTAAATTTATTAACCGACCTGGACGGCCTCAAAATATTGCCTGAAACGAAAGTTAAAAAGTTGATATAATTTAATAAAAAGCTAAAAGAATTTGGAAAAAAGTCGAAGTTTTTCCCGATTCAGCTTTGTGAATTTTAAATCCAAAAAAAACAGTAATTTTTCGCAACTTTTGTAACTATTGCAACATTGTCGGAAAATCATTTTTAACAAAACAGGCCTTGTGCGATGCCTTCCCCTAATTTAGGGGAAGGAGGAGGATAGGGTAAAATTAGACGACAGACTTACTACTTTCATACCAATAACATGCAGCATCTCGACATCACCGTAAAAGGCAAAGTGCAAGGCGTTTTTTACCGCGCGGCCACCAAAGCCGTTGCCGACCAGCTCGGGGTGCGCGGAACAATTAAGAACCTGCCCGATGGCAATGTCTTTATAGAAGCCGAGGCCGACAAACCAACCTTGGAACTATTTTTAGACTGGTGCCACGAAGGCCCGCAGGATGCCAATGTAATTGCTGTTGAACCCAATGAGGGTGATTTTAAAAACCACCGTAACTTTGAAATATTGAAAAGAGGATTGTTTAATCAATAGCATACACCCTTCTGCCATAACCAAAGCAAAGTCCTCTCTTTTGGAGAGGATTTAGGTGAGGCCAATAACATTTTTCCGTCCCCGCAGGGTCTCCGAAGGGACCCTGCGATGGGTAATCCCCGCTGGCGCGAGAATCCAGGCAGGGCAAAGCCTGGACTTTCCGTCCCCGCAGGGTCTCCGAAGGGACCCTGCGATGGGTAATCAATTTCAGTGGGATTCTCTCGAAACCTATAACGCCGATTTAAAAAACTATCGTAATTTTGAAATCATAAAACGAGGTTTATTTAAATCATAGTGGCAAAGTTAAAATCTTCAGCATTCCCAACCCTCTTTCCGCCGCAGGCGAAGAGAGGGTCGACCAGCGAAGCGTAGTCGGGGAGAGTAATCGCCGGTATTTTAACCCATCGCCATAACTAATTACGAATACTATTGTCAACAGCTAAAAAATTTGCAGGGCAAACCGCTATATATGGTTTAAGTACCATGGTTTCGCGGATGATAGCGTTTGCGCTCACTCCGTTTTATTCCCGGGTTTTGCCACTGGGTGGTACAGGTATATTTACAGCAATGTATGGTTACGCTTCTATTGCAAACCCAATATTGGCGTTTGGCATGGAAACCACTTTTTTTAGATACCTCAACAAACGTGACGATAATAAACAAGTGGTTTATAACAATGCTTTTGGCGCTGTAGTGGCAATAGCCATTGTGTTTTTGGTGTTCTCGGTCCTTTTTCTCGATCCGATAGTAACATTCCTGCAGGCCGGGGCGGTTAAGGATCATTCCGATTACACCTTTTATGTAAAATGCTTCCTCGCGATATTGGTGGCCGATGCTTTTTGCGTTATCCCTTTTGCAAAGCTGCGTGCCGAGGGCCGTCCTGTAAAATTTGGGGTTATCAAATGCCTCAATATATTTTTTGTAGTGTCCCTCAACGTATTTTTCCTGTTCATCATTCCGTTTATCATGAGGCATAACTTGATGGGTGCGCAATGGATGGCAGGATGGTACAGGCCGCAATGGGTTGGCTACGTGTTTTTGTCGAACACGATGGCAAGTATCTTAACCATTTTCCTGTTGCTGCCCGAGGTATTTAAATTGAGTTTGAAGTTTGACGGTTCCATGTTTAAAGAGATGCTGATTTATAGTTGGCCCGTATTAATTGCCAATATCTCGTACATCATCAACGAGTCGCTGGATAAGGCGATGTTAAAACACATGTTGCCGGTTGATATTGCCGACCAGCAGGTTGGTATTTATGGTATGTGCGCCAAGATAGCGCTGTTTCTCAGCATTTTTGTGCAGGCGTTCCGTTTGGGTGCCGAGCCTTTCTTTTTCAGCCATGCAAAAAATAAAAATTCGGGCGACACCTATTCCCGTATCATGACCTATTTTGTAATAGCAGTGGCTGTTATATGCGTAGCGCTGGTGGCCAATATAAACCTGCTGGCACATTTTATAGTTGGGAAAGAAACCAGGATGGTGAATCACCAATTGGTATATAATCCCTATTGGGCAGGTTTGGGTGTTGTACCGCCGCTGTTGTTTGGTTACCTAAGTTTAGGCATTTATATGAACCTATCTGTTTGGTATAAACTATCTGATCAAACTAAATACGGCCTCTATATATCAGGCATCGGCGCGGTATTAACCATCGCACTCAACTGGATATTTATCCCACAATACAGCTATATGGCCTCGGCATGGATATCGCTTATTGCGTATGCAAGTATGATGGTCATGTCCTACATCTGGGGCCAAAAAAACTACCCAATCCCGTATAACTTAAAAAAGAACCTCGCTTATATTATTATTTCAATTTTACTCGTTTATCTATCGTTCAGCGTGTTCAATCGTAATATATTTGTAGGCAACGCGCTGCTGTTATTATTTGCAGGCGGCGCGCTATATTTTGAGTGGAAAAATTTAAAAGCTATCTTTATTCGATGATCATCCGCATAATCAATAATTCAAAAAACAACCTGCCGGCTTACGAAACATTACACGCTGCCGGTATGGATCTGCGGGCCGATGTGGAAGAGACTATCCTGCTTAAACCAATGGAACGCAAGTTGGTGCCAACGGGCCTGCACATTGAATTACCCGAAGGTTTTGAGGCGCAGATACGCCCGCGCAGTGGTTTAGCGTTTAAACATGGTATAGGAATTGTAAATTCGCCGGGAACAATTGATGCCGATTACAGGGGAGAGGTTAAAGTGCTCCTTATCAATTTTTCCGACCAAATATTCGAAATTAACACCGGCGACCGCATTGCCCAAATGGTAGTGGCCCGGCACGAAAGGGTAGAGTGGGACCAGGTAGAGGTTTTAAACGAAACTTTGCGCGGCGCGGGCGGTTATGGTCATACGGGCGTTGTATAGATAAATTAAAAAGTCTCCCCTACCGGGGGAGATTTAGAGGGGGCAGAGGATAAATAAAACAATGAAAATGAATAAAAATGAATTTATAGGTAATTGGCATACCGTGATGGTATACGCAGTTGCCGCATTGTTTTTTATTTTAATTATCCCGGTTAATGTTTTGGCGCAAAACGTGGAGCCGATGAGGGATAATGCATCGGTATTGTTGCCGCCAAGTCTGGCAAACCAGCGCGACAGCAACAGCGTTAAGGAAATGTTTTTTGCAGCGTTAAGCAAAAAAGCTACTGAAGACAATAATGATGCAATGACTTTATTCAACAAAATATTGCAGCGCGACCCCTCAAACGATGCTTCGATGTATGAACTGGCAAAATTGTACAAACTAAAAAATAATAATACCGATGCCCAGGCGCTTTTAGAAAAAGTGGTAACGCTTAAACCTAATAACGAATGGTATTGGCTATCGCTGGCGGATATTTATGAAAAAAGCAATGATTTCCCAAAGCTGGAAAATGTATTCACCCAGCTTAAACGCATAAATCCCAATAAGCCAGATTATTTTTTTGACAGCGCAAATGCCTTTTTTTATGAGGGAAAATATGATCAGGCTTTAAAGGACTATAATTCGGTGGAGAAAATAACCGGGCCAACGGATGAATTGGTTATTGCCCGCCAAAAAATTTACCTGAAACAAAACAAGCCAGACCTGGCTGCAGCAAATTTGGAAGAAAGAATAGCCGCCGACCCAAACCAGGTAAAATATTATTTATTGCTGGCAGAAATTTATAATTCAAACGGGGCAGACGATAAGGCGCTTAAAGTATTGGAACGGGCAAAAAAAGTAGCGCCAAATAACGGGCAGGTACACCTGGCGCTTGCCGAAATTTACCGCTTAAAGAAAAATATCGAAGCCTGCTTTAACGAATTGTCATTAGCATTTGCCATACCCGACCTGGATGTCGACCAAAAGGTAAGCATTATTACGGGTTATTTCCCTAAATTCCCTGATCCTGGGGCTAAGGCAAGCGCGTTGGCTTTAAGTAAAATAATGGTTACCGCATCGCCAAATGATGCTAAGGCAAATGCTGTTTACGGCGATATGCTGTTTCAAAATGAAAAACCGGCCGAAGCTAAAGCGGCTTATCAAAAATCCATCTCCTTAAATAACCAGGCCTATGATGTGCGCGAGCAATTGGTGCGGGCCGAGTTGAGCCTGAACGATTATGACGGTGTAGTGCGGGATGGCGAAGACGCGCTATCATTTTTTCCTAACCAGGCCTGGATGAATTATTTGGTGGGCATAGGTTTAGTGCAAAAAAAGGAATACGGCAAGGCGTTAAGCTATTTAAAAAATACCACCGCCCTTGAGTTTGCCGATAAGCAATTGCTTTCGTTAGGTTTCTCGGCATTGGGCGATGACTACCACGAGTTGAAAGATAACAAAGCATCAGACGAGGCCTACGAAAAAGCTTTAATGTATAACCCTGACAACATTTATACTCTAAATAATTACGCCTATTATTTATCCAATCGCGGCGAGCAATTGGATAGGGCTGGGCAAATGGCTAAACACGCCAATGATGTACAGCCGCATACCGCATCGTTTGAAGATACCTACGCCTGGATATTGTTTAAACAGAAAAAGTATGCCGATGCCAAAACCTGGATACAAAAAGCACTGGCAGATAATAAAGACAAAAGCGCGGTACAAACCGAGCATTTTGGGGATATCCTGTTTTTCCTCGGTGATGTTGATACCGCAGTAGCTAACTGGAAAAAAGCTAAGGAGTATGGCAGTACATCGCCGGCTTTAGATAGAAAGATAAATGAAAAGAAGTATATTGAATAAATTACTCCTCGCCGGTTGCCTGTTGGCGATGGTTAGTTGTAAAGCAAAAAAATTGGCAACAGCCGCTCTGCCGGTTGATGTTCCTCCAACTATATCTCATGTTCCGGCCGCAACACCTGCGCTTGGCCCAGTTGTGATAGCTAAAAATAATAACCGGATGAATGCGGCAAGGGCAGCACAACTCACCTTTAATACTTTTTCGGCAAAAGCCGCTGCTAAATTGGATATTGACGGCGATAAAAATGATGTCGATATAAATATCCGTATAGATCACGACAAAAAGATATGGGTATCTATCACCAAAACAGTTTTTGTTACCATTGATGTTGCCCGCGTGGTAATTACGCCCGATAGCTTAATGTTTGTAGACAAAATACACGGCACGTATGAGAAAAAGCCTTTTAGTTACCTATACCAGTACACTAACAACCAGGTAAGCTATAAAATGCTGGAGGCGTTATTAACAGGCAATACTATACCCGAAGTATTACAGGATAGCAACGCAAGCTTTCAAGCCGACAACGGTCTTACAACCCTGGCCGGTACTTTGCAGGATTTGGTGTATAGCCTGCTGTTGGGCACAGATATGAAACCAACCCAATTCAATTTATCCAATCATAATGCGGGTTTGTCGTTACAGGAAAACAACAGTATGTTTATCCCGGTTGGCGGCAAAATAGTGCCTTCGCAGATAGATATTCTGTCTGCTGCTCAAAATAAAAAAATCCAGGTTAATTTGCATTATACAAAGGTCGATCTTGATTTGCCGTTAACATACCCGTTCAGCATACCTGCAAACTATACAACTGATGGAAATTAATACCTTTGCCCCCATGAGGTTTTTAAAAATAGCATTACTTTTTATCGGTGTTTTTATAGCGGTTAATGCACACGCCCAAAGCAGCGCCGATCTTAAAAAACAGCGCGACAAAATACAGGAGCAACTTGATCAGCTTAACCGCGAGTTGGACGAAACTACCAACAACAAAAGAATTACGTTAAGACAAGTTGACCTGATTAAAGCACAAATAAGCCTGCGTATTGCTAAAATTGACAATATAAACACGCAGGTGCGCAACCTGGATAACCAGATATCAGAGAGTACTACCACGGTAAATAACCTGCAAAAACAGTTAACACAATTAAAAAAGGAATATGCCGGTATGATACTTTTTGCCTACCGCAACCAAAGCTCATACAATAAGCTGATGTTTATTTTTGCTGCTAAAGATTTTAACCAGGGCTATAAGCGATTAAAATATTTACAGCAGTTTGGCAACTACCGCGAGCGCCAGGCCGGTTATATAGAAGGCACCCAAAAAGAATTGAACGGCAAAATAGTTTTGCTGGATAAGGATAAAAAAGAAAAAACCACACTGCTCGAGGATCAAAAAAAGGAAAAAGCATCATTAGGTAAAGCAAAAAACGACCAGTTACAAGTTGTGGCTGACCTGACCAAGCACAGCGGGCAAATACGTCAGCAAATGCAGGATTTGCAGGCGCGCGTGGCAAAGGTTAACCGCGAGGTAGCAGCTGCGGTGCGTAAAGAGATTGAAGAAGCGCGAAAAGCTGCCGAAGAAAAAGACAGGCTGAACGCAAAAAATGATGCCGCAAAAGCAAAGGCCGAAAACAGGGATGCCCCGGCGGTTAAAGTTATTGCCAGGCGCACCACCAGCGAGGTTTTAAATTCAACGCCCGAAGCAGCTAAATTATCAAGCGACTTTTTAGGTAATAAAGGCCGCTTGCCCTGGCCGGTTGAGAAAGGCACCATTTCGCATGGATTTGGCATTTATAGCTACCAGGGCATTAAAATAGATAATACGGGCATAGATATACGCACCAACGAAAACGCCCCGGTAAGGGCCGTATTTGAAGGTGAAGTGGCAGCCGTAAAAGACATGGGCGGCACCATGCTGGTGGTAATAAAGCATGGCGAATATTTTACCAGCTATTCCAACCTGCGGTCGGCAAATGTAAAACAGGGGCAAAGGGTAAGTACCAAACAAAACATAGGTACAGCGGCGATAGATGTAACCATTGGCGAACCGCAAATAGGTTTTTCAGTAACAAAAGTTAGTGATCCTGTCAACCCGCAAAGCTGGTTGCAGCCGTTGTAAAAGGTTTAATTATCAACCTTTACAGCAATGATGCCCGGGGAGTTAATGCTGGTATCTAATAAATAGAATTAAACTTTGTGAAGTATAAATTGTTTATATTTGTATCCTTAAATATAAAAGAATAAAGAGTATGTTTAATTCTGTGTTTTTGTTGTTTGATATAGGCGGGGGCGAAATAATATTGATCATGCTGGTTGCGTTACTGTTATTCGGCGGCGAGAAACTTCCCGAACTGGCGCGTGGGCTTGGTAAAGGCATTCGTGATTTTAAAGATGCCTCAGAGGGTGTTAAGCGCGAGATTGCCAACCAGATAGACAATTACGAAACTAAAAAAACCGAAGAACCAAAGGCCGTGACAGAAGAATTACCGGCACATGAGGAAACGGCTATAAGTCCCGATCATTTGGTAGAAGGCCATGTAGCCAATACCGTCCCGGCAGGCGAGAGCCATGTAGCTACTGATAATACGGAATTTTTAGACCAGGTAATAAACGAAAAACGTGCCGACGATCATCATACGGAAGCACACCATACCGATACTTAACCTGTAAAGGATCAATATAAATCTTAGTTAATATAAATTGTAATTTAAAAAGTTAAAACCATGGGATTAGATAATCCAATGACCCTCATTTTAATATTCTGTGTAGTATTATTATTGTTTGGCGGCAAAAAAATTCCTGAACTGATGAAAGGTTTAGGCAAAGGCGTAAAAGAATTTAAAGACGCTCAAAACGGAGCAAACGAAGAAGAAAATAAGCCGAAATCTTAATTCGGTAATCCGGTTTATTTTACATCTATCATTACCTGTTACTGATAATAGCTTATCTATTGAATTTTTATTTATAAATTCAATAGATAAGTTTTTATTTTAGGCCCATGGCAAAAATTTATTCCTCTTTAAACGGGATCAGGAACGGGTTGCAAAGCGGAAAAATTACGGTTGTATCACTGGTAAAAAATTGCCTCGCCCAGATAAAACTAAATGCGCACCTTAATGCCTTTAACGAGGTATTTAAACAGGAAGCATTAGCACGCGCTAAAGAAGTTGATTTGCGTTTGCAACAAGGTGCTGCCGGTAAGTTGGCAGGCATGGTTATCGCCATTAAAGATAACATCTGTTACAAAGGCCATAAAGTAAGCGCTTCCTCCAAAATTTTAGAAGGTTTTACCTCCATTTATTCATCAACCATAGTTGAGCGTTTATTGGCCGAAGACGCTATTATTATAGGCCGGTGTAACTGCGATGAATTTGCTATGGGCGCTACTAACGAAACCTCGTACTTTGGCCCGGTAAAAAACTTTGCCGATGTGACACGCGTATCCGGTGGTTCATCCGGCGGTACAGCCGTAGCGGTACAGGCCAATATGTGCCATGCCGCAATAGGTACTGATACGGGCGGTTCGGTACGCCAGCCCGCATCGTTTTGCGGATTGATAGGGTTAAAACCAACATACGGGAGAATTTCCAGGCACGGTATAATAGCATACGCGTCCTCATTTGATCAGGTCGGGCCTATAACAAGATCAATTGAGGATGCAGCCCTGCTGTTACAAATTATGGCCGGGATTGATGAATATGACAGCACCCTGGCTCAAAAACCTGTCCCCGCTTATGCAGATGATCTTAAAGCATCCACCACAACAAAGAAAATAGCCTACTTACAGGAAGCCTTATTAAGCCCTGGCGTTGATGTAGAAGTTAAAGCGGCCCTGATAATCGCCATAGAAAAACTACGCAAAGAAGGCCATACGGTAACTGCCGTTTCATTTGAATATTTAGACCATTTGGTGCCGGCCTATTATGTGCTGGCTACCGCCGAAGCATCATCAAACCTGGCCCGTTACGATGGCGTACATTATGGCTACCGCAGCCCTGCCGCTACCGACCTGGTATCAACCTATAAAAAGTCGCGGTCAGAAGGGTTCGGTAAAGAAGCAAAACGCCGCATTATGCTGGGCACATTTGTATTAAGCGCCGGGTATTATGATGCTTATTATGCAAAAGCGCAAAAAGTACGGCGATTGATCCGCGATAAAACCAATCAAATACTACAGGAATACGATTTTATATTGGTTCCGTCTGCGCCCGAACCGGCGCCGCCTATCGGTAAAATACAAAAGGACCCGGTTGTAAATTATATGGCCGATATTTTTACGGTGCAAGCCTCGTTGGCAGGAGTGCCCGCAATTTCTTTACCCGTTGGCAATAATAGCAAGGGTTTGCCGTTAGGGTTACAATTATTAGCTAAACATTTTGAAGAGCAGGAACTGTTAAATTTTTCCAAATATTTCCTCCAACTATAAAAAATTTATATTTTAGTAAAATAATACTGCCGCAAGCAGGCATTTGTAACCCCTAACGAAAAGAATGAAGAGATTAATTACTTGTGCTATCTGCATTTTGTGTATAACCATTGTTAAAGCCAACACCCGGCTAATTACTGATTCGGCGACCCATACCAAATCAAACAACTACCCAAAAGCTTCCCGCGATACCATCAAGCCTCCCGTTTTGGCCCGGACCCCTGCATTACCCGGATATTTACAAATATTTAAAAGTCGGCTGGATTCTATCCAAAAAGACGTGCAACTGGATTATAACGAGTACGTACAAAGCTATATAGACGTTTATACCCGCCATAAAGACGAAATGGGCCATGTTTTAGGCTTGGCGCAATACTATTTCCCTATTTACGAAAAAGCGTTCCGCGAAGCGGGAATACCTGAAGAAATTGAGTATTTATCCATTGTCGAGTCAAAATTAGACCCTGCCGCCATATCAAGAGTTGGCGCTACGGGCCCCTGGCAGTTTATGCCGGCTACCGCCAAACTGTATGGTTTAAATATGGATGGCTACGTTGACGAAAGGCGCGACCCCATACAAGCCAGTTATGCTGCTGCCGCTTATTTAAAAGATGCTTATTTAGAATTTGGCGATTGGCTGCTGGCCATTGCCTCTTATAACTGCGGTAAAAGCAATGTAGAGCACGCCATTGAAAAAGCAGGAGGCGCAATGGATTTTTGGTCGATACGCCAATACCTGCCAAATGAAACCCGCGGATATGTGCCCGCCTTTATAGCCACGGCTTATGTGATGAACTACGCGGGCAAGCACGACATAAGCCCGATAGAAGGCAGTTTTAATATGAACACCGACACCGTTTTTGTGGATAGGTTTGTATCGCTTAGTAACGTTTCGAGGGTTTTAAATGTAGACACAAGGGAATTGATCATCCTGAATCCTGCCTATAAAAAACAAATTGTGAATGGCTCGGTAGCTGCCCCGCGCAGGCTGGTGATACCCAAAACAGCAACTTCAAACTATGCCGCGCTGTATGATGTATTAAATACCGATATGCCCGCCCAACCTGCTTTTATTACTGCGGTCAAAAAAAGCATCCCCGAATATCATAAAGTAAAGAAGGGCGAAACGTTGAATGACATTGCTGACAACTATGGCCTTGACCCGCAGGACCTGAAAGACTGGAATAACCTGCACAGCGGCAAAGACATAGCAGGCAAAAAATTATGGTTGAATGACGCGCACGAGGTTGCAGAAAAACCATCATTGAAATTTATAACATATACCGTTAAACCGGGCGATAACCTAAGCGTTATAGCCGCTAAATTTGACGGCGCAACTGTTGATAGTATAAAATTATTAAACGGTTTAAAGAAGGGCCCTTTGCAACCTGGCATGAAGCTTAAAATTAGCCGTGGGTAAACAAAATTACTGGATGCCCGGCTTTGAAAACTTTCAAAGCCGGGCTTTTTTTATAGCTAATACCAGTTCAAATAAGTTAACTTTGAACTTTGAATGGATGCCATGAACAAACCTAACCGCAAGCAGGACGCTTTAAACTACCACTCAAAAGGTCGTCCCGGTAAAATACAAGTAGTACCTACCAAACCAACCAACTCGCAGCGCGATTTGACAATGGCTTACTCGCCCGGCGTTGCCGAGCCCTGTTTGCGTATAGCCGACAACATTGACGATGTGTATAAGTACACCGCTAAAGGCAATTTGGTAGGTGTAATAACTAATGGCACGGCGGTTTTAGGGCTGGGAAATATAGGTCCTGAAGCAAGCAAGCCGGTAATGGAAGGCAAGGGCCTGTTGTTTAAAATTTATGCAGACATTGATGTTTTTGACCTGGAGATAAACGCCAAAACCGTTGACGAATTTGTGGCCATTGTAAAAGCGCTCGAGCCTACTTTCGGCGGCATAAACTTGGAAGACATATCTGCCCCAACCTGCTTCGAAATTGAACGCAGGCTAAAGGCCGAAATGAAGATCCCGGTTATGCACGATGACCAGCACGGTACAGCCATCATATCCGGCGCGGCGTTGATGAATGCTTGCGAAATACAGGGAAAACGGCTCGATAAAATAAAAATGGTAGTGAATGGGGCAGGGGCGGCAGCTATATCCTGCTCAAAAATGTACCTGTCACTAGGTGTTAAAAAAGAAAACCTGGTGATGTTTGACATCAATGGTTTACTTTCTGCAACCCGAACCGACCTTGATGAAATGCGGCAGCAATTTGTAACTACCCGCAAAGATATTCAAACATTAACCGATGCCCTCAAAGGCGCGGATGTATTCATCGGCCTGTCGGCAGGCAATGTGGTTACGCCCGATATGCTGAAAGGCATGGCCAAAAACCCCATTGTTTTTGCAATGGCTAACCCAGACCCGGAGATTGCTTATGAACTGGCTGTTGCCGCCCGTAAGGATATCTTAATGGCTTCGGGCAGGTCTGATTATCCCAACCAGGTAAATAATGTGTTAGGTTTCCCGTATATATTCAGGGGAGCGCTGGACGTTAGGGCAACGGCTATTAACGAGGAAATGAAAATAGCCGCTGTAAACGCGATAGCGGAAATGGCCAAAAAGCCGGTTCCCGAATCGGTAAACCTGGCGTATAATACCAAAAATTTAAAGTTTGGCAGGGAATATATTATTCCAAAGCCGATGGATCAGCGCTTGATTATGGAAGTGTCCATCGCGGTAGCTAAAGCGGCAATTGATTCGGGCGTGGCAAGGAAGGTGATAACCGATTGGGAAGCTTATACCGAAGAGCTTAGATCACGCATAGGTACAAATGATAAATTGCTGCGTAACATCACTAACAAGGCCAAGCAAAACCCGCAGCGTGTTGTTTTTGCCGATGCGGATAATTATAAAATTTTACGTTCGGCCCAAATTGTGCGCGATGAATGTATAGCCACCCCAATTTTATTGGGCGATGTTGACAAGATAAACCAGATTATTAAAGAAAATGATTTGGATTTGGGCGAATTACATATCATTGATCCGCATGTAATTACAGATACTACCGAAAAGTATGCCCAATACTTATATAACAAACGCCAGCGCAGGGGCATTACTTTGTTTGAGGCCCGTAAGCTGATGAGCGACCCTAACTATTACGGGGCTTGTATGGTGCAGTTTGGCGAGGCCGATGCGCTAATATCCGGCCTTACCAAAAACTATGCTACCACAGTTAAGCCGGCGCTACAAATTATTGGCACCGAAGACGGGGTAAACAAGGTGGCAGGCATGTACCTGATGATAACCAAAAAAGGCCCCGTGTTTTTTGGGGATACGACAGTAAATGTTAATCCCACCGTAAATGATTTGGTGGATATAACTGTTTTGATTGAGAAAGCCGTTAAAAAATTCAATGTTATCCCCCGGATAGCCATGCTGTCTTATTCAAATTTCGGGTCGAACGAAGGCGCTATCCCTGAAGGAACGCGGGAAGCGGTACGCATCCTACATCAAAAATACCCGGATATGATAGTTGACGGCGATATGCAGGCCAATTTTGCGCTGAATGCAAACTTGTTGGCCGATAATTTCCCCTTCTCAATTTTAAAAGGCAAACCGGCCAATACGCTGATATTCCCTAATTTAGAATCGGGTAATATTGCGTATAAGCTGTTACAGGAAATTGGCGGCGCCGAAGCGGTTGGTCCGATATTGTTAGGTTTAAAAAAGGCGGTACACGTATTACAGTTAGGTAGTTCGGTACGCGAAATTGTAAATATGGTTACCATAGCTGTTGTTGACGCGCAGGAAAAAGGCGCTTAAACGAAGTTTGAAGTCTTTAGTCTAAAGTCTTGAGTCTTGAGTCTTGAGTCTTAAGTAAGAAAAGGCATAAAATTCGACTAAAGACTTTGGACTAAAGGCTCAAGACTTAAAAATTAATGTAATTATTTGATAAAACATGTACGCATATATTGATGGTAAATTAGTTTTTAAATGCCCGGCCTATGTGGTAATTGATGCCGGTGGCGTGGGCTATCATATCAATATATCGTTAAACACCTATTCGTTACTGGGCGATAAAGAGCGGTGTAAATTGTATACATGGCTCTATGTAAAAGAAGATGCCCACGCGCTGTACGGCTTTGCCGATGAAGGCGAACGCCGTTTATTTTTACACCTGATCTCTATATCGGGCATTGGGCCAAACACCGGGCGCATGATGCTGTCGTCCATAACTCCTGTCGAAATACAAACTGCAATTATTAACGGCAATGTTGCGCTCATTCAGCGTATAAAGGGTATCGGGCCAAAATCTGCGCAACGCATTATATTGGAGTTGCAGGATAAACTGCGCAAGGAAGGGCCAGATACGTTAACAGTTATACCACTTAATAAAACGGTTAAAGACGAGGCGCTATCGGCATTGGTGATGTTGGGCTTTGCCCGTAATGTGGCCGAAAAGGCGCTTGAACAGGAGATAAGCAAGAATGCTGGAGTATTAACAGTAGAGCAGCTGATAAAGCTGGCCCTAAAGAGTTTATAATTAACGCATAATATATAGATGTGACTTGTGACAGGGATTTTTACTAAAAGGATGCTTATTGGGTTCTTCTTTCTATCTGCGTTATGCGGAGCAGGAAACGCTTTTGCCCAGCAACAATCCCCCCCGCCGCAAAGACCCACACAGCCACCCGCGCAAACACCTGTACCACAACAGCAACCGGCACAAACACCCGCAACATTACAACCTAAACCAGTTAAAAAAGATTCGCTCATGGGCCCCCCGGCACCGTACCGGCCCACCAACAGCTTACTTGCATTGATGGGTATTTTTGAACCCGACCCGCCCAACCTGGTGCGTACATTTGTGTATGACCCGGAAACCAATAACTATGTAATGTATGAGTATATTGGTAATTTGCTATATCAGCCGCCACAGGTGCTTACGTTTACACAATACCTGCGTTTAAAGCAATTAGAAGACCAGCGTAATTATTTTAAAAAACTGTCTGATAATTATGCTTACCAATCGCAGCAGCCGGGTTTTATACCGCAGATACAAATACATAGCGAAACCTTCGAACGGATATTTGGCAGCCCTAATATCGACATCAGGCCGCAGGGATCTGTCGAGGCGATCATGTCTGGGCAGATAAATAATAATCAAAACCCGTTATTCAACACCAAGCAGCGCAGCCAGTTCAATTTTAATTTTGACCAGCGTATCCAGTTAAATTTAACGGGTATGATAGGTGATAAGCTATCGGTAGCTACCAATTATAATACGGATGCACAGTTCCAGTTTGACAACCAGGTAAAACTGGATTATAAAGGCCATGCAGATGATATTATTCAAGAGATACAGGCCGGTACGGTAAGTATGCCCTTAAATACCTCTTTGATTGCGGGTACACAGGCCCTGTTTGGCGTTAAAACAAAGTTGAAGTTTGGCAACCTGAATATCACCAGCATTTTATCGCAGCAACGGTCGCAATCCAAAACAATTACTATAACCAATGGTGCGCAGCAGGGTACATTTAATGCCTCGGCGGCCAATTACGATGCCAATAAGCATTATTTTCTGTCGCAGTATTTTCGGGATAACTATGATAAAGCGCTGGCTAATGTACCCCTCATCAGCTCCAACATCAATGTCACAAAAATAGAAGTATGGGTTACCAACCGCACCAACGTAACCCTTAATTCGCGCGATGTATTAGCCTTTATGGACCTGGGCGAAAATAATCCTTATGATAAAACATTGATACAGGGCGGCGCGGCGTTTTCTGCATTTCCCGCCGGTTTCCAGGGGCCGGGTTTTACCAAGGAGTCCAATTCTTTATTGCGTGGTTTACCGGCAAGTTCGCGATTAACTAATGACCCTGCAAACGCCCTGGCCACCTATTTCGCGTCTTCGGGTGGTACAGATAACTATGCAAAATTAACTTATGCTAATAAACTAACGCCCGATAAATTTACACTGAACGCGCAATTGGGTTATATCTCGCTTAATTACCCTTTAAATAATGATGAAGTACTGGCTGTGGCCTATCAGTACACCTATAATGGCCAGCAATACCAGGTGGGTGAATTTTCGAGCGATATTGCGGTCGACCCGGTTACGCCGAAAGTACTCTACCTTAAATTATTAAAAAACTCGCTGTTAAAAACCAACCTGCCTACCTGGAAGCTGATGATGAAAAACATCTATTCGCTTAATGCTTACCAGGTAAGCTCAACCGGGTTTAAAATGCAAATAAATCGTTTGGATGATGTATCGGGCATTCAAAAACCCATTATGGAGGAAGGCGTAAATACCAAAGGCAAGCTTTGGCTGCAACTTACCGATGTAGACAATTTGGACGCGCAGCAGCAAAAGCAACCCGATGGCTATTTTGACTTTTTAGACGGTATAACTATCGACTCTAAAAACGGGTTGCTCATCTTTCCCGTCTTAGAGCCCTTTGGCTCAGATCTGGCGAAACAATTTTTACCAAGCGAAACCAGCCTGGTAAACCGCTATGTTTATCAGCAGTTGTATGACTCTACACAAACGGTAGCACAGCAACGGTTTTCGCAGCTAAACAGGTATAACATTACAGGTACTTATAGTTCGTCGGGTGGCGGTGGTTCATATCAACTGAATGCGGTGAATATTCCGCAGGGATCAGTAGTGGTCAATGTTGGCGCGCAAAAATTAGTGGAGGGAACTGATTATACGGTTGATTATAACGCGGGCCGCCTTAACGTTATTAACCAGGCATTACTTTCATCGGGGCAACCCATTACTGTAAATTTAGAGAATAATGAATTGTTTGGCGTGCAGCAAAAATCGTTATACGGGTCGCGGTTTGATTATAAAGTAAGCCCCAAATTTAATGTAGGCGCAACCATTATGCACCTTACCGAGCAACCCATATCGCAAAATGAGGCTATCGGGAGCGAGTCGATCTCAAATACCATTTGGGGTTTTGACCTGAATTATAACTCGCCATCGCGCCTGCTTACGCGTTTGGTTGATAAAGTAATCCGGACAAAAGCGCCATCGTCTATAAGTTTATATGGCGAATTTGCGCAATTGCTGCCCGGCAGCCCCAGCGTACTAAATTATGCAGGATCAACAAGCGGAACCGCCTATCTGGATGATTTTGAGAACAGCCAGTCTGTTATTGACGTTAAGGCGGCCAACGCCTGGGGTATTTCGGGTACGCCGCAACTCTTTCCCGAATATGCTTTAAATAACAACCTCGCCTATGGTTATAACCGCGCGCGACTGGCCTTTTATAATATCGACCCTATATTTTATACCGGCTCAACCATACCGGTTTCGCGTACAGAATTGTCAAATCACTATGTACGGCAGATTATCGAAACAGAGGTTTTTCCTTATAAACAGTCGGTAACCGGGCAGCCGCTGGCCCTGTCAACTTTAGATTTGGCTTTTTACCCAACAGTACGCGGCCCGTATAACTATACCACAACAGGCGTTAATACGGATGGCTCGTTGCAAAACCCCACAGCGCGTTGGGGGGGTATGTACCGGCCAATAACCCCCACCGATTTCCAGGCGCAGAATGTAGAGTATATTGAATTTTGGGTGATGGACCCGTTTATCTATAAACCAACATCTTTAGGTGGCGACCTTTATTTTAACCTGGGCAGTATATCGGAAGATGTATTAAAAGACGGAAGAAAGAGTTTGGAAAATGGCTTGCCTGTTAACGGCGACCTGAGCACGGTTGATACGACCGTTTGGGGCCGTGTACCCAAAACGCAACCCGTTGTAAACGCGTTCGACAGTAATCCGGCCTCGCGCGCCATACAGGATGTGGGGTTAGATGGTTTGGGCGATGCCGATGAACGTACAAAGTTTGCAGGCGTTGTGCAGCAGATCAAAGCGAGGGTTAATTCGCAGGCTGCCGCTAATTTTGCCAATGACCCTTCATCAGATAATTTTCAATACTACCAGGGGCCGCAACTGGATGCGGCGAATGCGGGTATTTTGCAGCGCTATAGTATGTATAATGGCACCGAGGGCAACTCTAAAACATCCGATCAATCGCAGGCACAGTTAGGGTTATCAACGTCGGCATCAACCTCCCTGCCGGACGGGGAGGATATTGACCATGATAATAATATGAGCCAGGATGATGAGTATTTTCAATATAAAGTATCCATGCGCCCAAAAGATTTGGTTATCGGACAAAACTTTGTGAACGATAAGGTGACATCGCAGGTTAAACTGGCTGATGGTTCAACACAATCGGTTAGCTGGTACCAGTTTCGTATACCTATATCTAACTATCAATCTGCCGTTGGCGGTATACAGGATTTTAAATCCATCCGCTTTATGCGGGTGTTTATGACCAACTTCGCCGATACGGCGGTATTACGTTTCGCTACCCTGCAATTAGTAAAAGGCGACTGGCTGGCGTATAATACCGAAGCTAACCCGCTTAATGTAATTGCCGACCCGGCGTTGGTTAACCCGCCGCTGGATAATTCGGCAATTACTGTTGGTACGGTTAATATTGAAGAGAACGGTAACCGTGTACCCATACCCTATGTTGTACCCCCCGGCATTACCCGCCAGCGCGATTACAATAACTTGCAAACCGTTACACAACTAAACGAGCAATCATTAGCATTAACCGTAACTAACCTTAGTGACGGTTATTCAAGAGCTGCGTTTAAATTGTTTAGTAATGACCTTCGCCAATATAAAACCCTGCAAATGTTTATCCATGCCGAGGCGGTTACCGGCAGCCAGCTGCGGGATAATGACATCAGCGCGTTTATTCGTTTGGGAGCTGATTACCAGAACAACTTTTACGAATATGAAATACCGCTAAAAGTTACTACCCAAACCACCGATCCCAACCTGATATGGCCTGCGGCTAATGAGCTGGATATTGCGCTCTCCCTGCTTACCAACGCCAAATTAGCGCGCGATAATGCCCGGTACAAAGGGGGCGCGTGGCCGCTTACCATGCCTTATACCTTTAGCGATGGCGCTAATAAAATTACGGTTGTTGGTAACCCGGATTTGAGCAAACTGACCACCATTATGCTGGGTGTACGTAATCCATACAAAGGTAATTCGCCGGCCGGGGTTGATGATGGGTTAAATAAATCCGGCTACGTGTGGTTTGATGAATTACGTTTAACTGATTTGAATAACAAGGGCGGCTGGGCGGCAATAGGCCGGGCAGATGTTAAACTGGCAGATTTTGCTACGCTAAATGTATCGGGGAGTAAAACTACCGCAGGCTTTGGTACGCTTGATTCTAAACCCGAGGACAGGAGCCTGGTTGACAATCAAAGTTACAGTATAGCGGCAACCATGGACCTTGGGCGATTTTTCCCCGATAAAAGCGGCATTAAAATACCTACTTATTTAAGCGTTTCCAATAGTATAAACACACCCGAATATGACCCCGCATCGCCTGATATATTGATGAAATCGGCCCTTGCTGCCGCGAAAACCAGCCAACTGCGCGACTCCATACAAACTGCCGCCGAGGATTATACCATGCGCAAAAGCTTCAACTTTACCAATGTCCATAAAATAAAAACCAACCCGTCTGCAAAAAATCATTTCTGGGATATTGAAAACTTTGCCCTCACATATACCTTTAGCCTATATGAACACCATGACTTTACCACGCTGGAGGATTTGGAGAAAACCTATCATGCCGGGCTTACCTATAATTTTGCCACCAAGCCCGACTATATTACTCCCTTTGCAAAAATTATTAAAAAGAACCTGTTTGCGCTGGTAAGAGATATTAATTTTAACCTGGTGCCATCCAGGTTGCTTTATACCATCAACTTTGATCGTTTCTATTCTGAAAATACATTAAGAAATAATGATCCGTCGGACCCAATACAACCGATGACGACCTTTAATAAATCGTTTAATATTACGCGGCTGTATGGCATAGGCTGGAACCTTACCAAATCATTAAGCCTCGATTTTACGGCTACCAATCTATCCGTTGTTGATGAACCTTTTGGGCGGCTTAGCGGGGTAAAAAGAGATTCGCTTTGGCAAAACGTATTCAAATTGGGGCGCACCACCAATTACAATCACGATATTAGTTTAAATTATAATGTGCCGCTAAATAAAATACCGGGATTAGACTGGGCCACTTTATTGGCGCATTATACCACGCATTTTAACTGGCAGGCAGAGCCCGAATTTGCCATCGGCGACCCGCAATACAACGTAGGTAACAGTATACAAAACGCCCGTAAAATTGAATTAACACCCGAAATAAACCTAATTAATTTATATCGAAAAATACCCCGGTTACGCGACCTGGGAAAGAGCACTGATAATAGCTTTACAGATGTTTTATTGGGTATTTTAACCGGGGTAAAATCTATAAAAGGAACCTATAGCCGCACCGATGGTACATTTTTGCCCGGCTACCTGCCTCAATCGAACTTCTTAGGGCAGGATTTTAGTTATAACGCGCCGGGACTTGGGTTTTTATTGGGCAGCCAGGCCGATCTGCGTACACAGGCCATAGCAAACGGGTGGATATCAACCGATACCCTGCAAAACCAATTATATGTAAAAACCTTTACCGAAAACTACAATATAAAAGCCACCATCGAACCCATACGCACGTTACAAATTATGCTTACGGGTGGCAAAATAGAGGATCAAACCTATCAAACCAATTTTAAATATTTAGCCAATACCAATGCCTTTGGCGATTTATCACCTGTAACATCCGGCGACTATTCTATCTCTTATTTATCCATCGCTACCGCATTTTCAAAAGCAAGCGGCATCAACAATACTTCGGGGCCGTTTGAGAAGTTTTTGAGTTACAGATCCACAATATCACAGCGGCTGGGTGCGCTTAATCCAAATTCGACAGGAACATCAGGGGGTTATGCGGATGGCTATGGGGCAAACTCGCAAAATGTATTGGTGCCGGCTTTCCTGGCAGCCTATTCGGGTAAAGATCCAACAAAGTCAAGCCTCTCGCAATTCCCGGCCATACCAATACCCAACTGGCAGATAAGTTATACCGGCTTTAGCAAAATACCATTTATTGCCGAAGTGTTCGACTCATTCAACGTTACGCACGGCTATAATTCAACCCTTACCATAAGCGGTTACAGCAGCCTGCTGCAATACAGCCAAACTAACGGCGCATCAAGCACACGCGATGTGAACGGCGACTTTTTGCCGATGTACCAGTTTTCGTCAATTACAATTACCGAACAGTTTGTGCCCTTATTGGGGATAGACGTGCGTTTTAAAAATGGCGTAACAGCCAATATAAACTACAAGCAAAGCCGTATATTGAGCCTTAGCGTATTAAATAGCCAGCTAACCCAGCAAAACGAAAAGGATCTGGTGTTTGGTTTTGGCTATAAAACCAAAAACTTCAGGTTCCCGTTTGGCTGGTTTAACAATACCATTTTAAAAAACGACCTCACCTTTAAAGTAGATTTTGCCCTGCGCGATAACGAAACCTTTATTTACCAGTCTGATGTGGTGGCCGCCCAGGTATCATCGGGCGCGCAAAACATTACGTATCGGCCATCAATAGATTATGCCCTCAGCACGCGGTTTAATCTAAACCTGTTTTACGATTCAAACCTGACCAAGCCATTTACTTCGCAAAGCTTTAATACGTCATTTACCAACTTTGGCATTAATTTGAAATTGTTGTTGCAATAAAAAACGGTGCGTTAATTTACTTCCTGGTTGATGAGGCTTCAATAATCTGCCGTCAGACTAATTTTAGTTTAAAATAGCTAATTTTCAACTAATTAACTATATTTGGTTTCACACCTTTCACAACCGCTATGTTTAAACAAATACGCCCTATACTTATAGCTGTTTTATTGTTGCTAAGCAATCACCTATGCGCGCAGACAGGTTTGGAGCAAACCATTAACGACCTGCAAAAGCAAGCTGCCGAGTTTCCATTCGAAAAAGTGTACCTGCACCTGGATAAACCTTATTATGCCACCGGCGATACCTTATGGTTTAAAGCTTATATAGTAATCGGCGGCAAGCACCAGCTATCCGCGTTAAGCAATGTGTTAAATGTCGAACTAATAGACGGCCGCGATTCTGTTAAGCAAAGCGTTAAACTGTTTGTTAGAAATGGCTTGTGCCAGGGTGATTTTGACTTACCATTTACACTCGAAAGCGGAAACTATCGCATACGTGCCTACACCAACTGGATGCGAAACGCAGGTGATGATTATTTCTTTGACAAAACCATCTCGATTATTAACCCCGGTATTATTTTGAACAGCAAAGCGGCTGATAAGTTAAACTCCACGAAAGCGGCAACCACAAAACCGGGAGCAGCCAAAACAGATGTTCAATTTTTCCCCGAAGGAGGTAATCTTGCCATTGGCATCCCTTCAAAAATTGCTTTTAAAGCCACCGGCATCAACGGGCTGGGTACAACTATAAACGGAATAGTGACGGACGAACTGAATAATACAGTGGCAAGTTTTGAAAGCGCCCATTTGGGCATGGGTGTATTTATGCTGACAGCCGAAGCAGGAAAAAATTATACCGCGAAGATCAAACTTGCCGATAGCGCAATAAACATAATCCCGTTGCCAAAAGCCGTTAACACAGGCTATGTTTTGAACGTATCACCGGCAGGGCCCGATCATATCCGGGTAATAGCCCAAAATGCAGTTGATGCACAAACAGGTACGATAACATTAGTGGCCCAAACAGGCGGTGAAATTTATTACGAAGGCAAAAGCAAACCGGGAAGCAGTTCTTTTATTACCACTATTGCTAAGAATAAATTTCCTACCGGTATTGTACAGTTCACTTTGTTTTCGGCGCAGGGCGAGCCGTTGAATGAGCGCATAATGTTCATCCAAAATAACGATCAGTTGAAAATGGATGTTTCAGCAGAAAACCAAAGCTATTCGCCGCGACAAAAAGCAAAACTTAACCTCATGGCTAAAACCAGTGATAATAAACCAGCGAGAGGCAGTTTTTCTGTATCGGTTATTGATGAAACAAAGGTGCCGGATGATGATGTTACTGAAAATACCGTACTATCAAACCTGCTACTCACATCCGACTTAAAAGGTTACATTGAAAAACCGGGTTATTATTTTGCATCGAAAGATCAGAAAACGGCAGACGATTTGGATGCGCTTATGCTAACGCAGGGCTACCGCAAATTTGAATGGAAAAAAGCGGCAAACACAACTTACGAAGTTGAAACAGGATTAACCATATCCGGTTACCTCACAACAAATAATGATAAACCCATACCAAATGGTAAAGTACAGCTATTTGCAACTGGAGGAGACTTTTTTGAGCTGGATACCACCGCCGACAGCAAAGGGCATTTTGCCTTTAAAAATTTGGCTTTTAACGACAGTACTAAATTTATGCTGCAAGGCGTAACCGAAAAGGAACGCTACAACCTGCAAATTAGCCTGGATGCCAATAAGCCAAAGGTTGGAAAGAATAAGAACGTACCCGATGAGCTAACAAACAATGATAAGCAACGGGCGCCGTTTATTGAAACCAGCAAAGTAAAATATGCCGCGCAGCTAAAATATAATATAACGGATAAAAGTAAACTGCTAAAAGAAGTAACCATAAATGACCACGCCCCGCCTGTTTTAAAATACTCTGATAACCTGGGCGGGCCGGGTTTTGCCGACTATATTTTTACAGCGAAGGACATAGCGAGTTTTAAATGCGGTTTCCTTTCAACGTGTTTGGAAGGTAGAATTCCCGGTATGGGAATAAGTAATAGCGGTTATAACTCATTTCCTTACCTTTCAAAGGTTGCCGCTTTTAATCACGGTAAACCGGTGCCGATGCTGGTTCTGATAGACGGCGCTCCCGGAGATATAAATTTACTGGACCCCAATGCTATTGAAAGTATAGAGTTTTTAACCAGTATGGGGCGTACAGCTATTTATGGCGGTAAGGGTAATGCCGGTGTAGTAGTAATAACAACAAAAAGAGGTGCCGATAGGGTGGATATGACAATACCCACACCCGGCACTATCAGTTTCAGAACAAATGGATTTGCAAAAGTGCGCGAATTTTACTCTCCGCAGTATGACAACCCGCAAACCAATAAGGAAATAGCTGACCTGCGTACCACTATTTATTGGAACCCTATGCTGCAAACCGACAAAGACGGTAACGCTTCTTTTGAATATTTTAACGCCGGCAGTAAAGGCAACTATAAAGTGATGGTTGAGGGTATAAATGATGAGGGAAGATTGGGCAGGACGGTTTACAGGTATAAGGTGGAGTAGTAATAGCGGTTAATTGGCAAATGGCTAAAGCATAAAAAAAGCCGCCCCCTTTTTTAGCGAACGGCTCCTATACTAAAAACTATTTAACGAATGCTATTCCCCTGCTTTTCTTATTGATCCCGAGCCGGCTGTATTCATTTTGTTAACCTTTGCATTGCCCGAATATACAACGCTCCCTGACCCTGCAATACTTGCGGATATACTTTTATCGGCATAGATATTTGCACTGCCCGATCCTGCAATTGTTATGGATGCCGAGTTTGTTTTAAACCCTTTTGCCGATATTTCGCCCGAGCCGGTAACTACAAAATGGGCGGTTTCTGCATTGCCGTCAATTTTTATCGAACCCGAACCTGTTATTGCTGCGTGCATATCTGTGGTTTTTAAATCGGCAACGTTAATACTGCCCGATCCTGTAATAGACAAACTGGAAAGAGCTTTGGCAGTTATATACACCTCAATCTTTTTGCCGTCGCTATTCCAGTTCTTGTTATCCCCATCTTTATCTCTTTTAAACCTTATGGCTAATTTATTATGCTCAACAATAGTCTCAATGTCGTTTATAATATCTGCCGGGGCAGATAGTTTCAGGCTTTCGGTGCCGCCCATTGTTACATGGATGTTAAATGAACCTGTAGAAGCAATACCGTTGAAATCTGATACTTTACGGGTTTGCTCTGTTTGTGCCGAAGCGGTTAATGTTGCGGTAATAACTAACATTACGGCAAGCGCAGTGGTTAAAATTCTTTTCATGATTTTGGTTTATTGCGTGTTAATTATATGTCACTCCCTTTTCTAACCCGGCCTGATCCTGATGTTTTGATATCGGTAACACTCGCGTTACCCGCATATATTAAACTTCCCGATCCTGAAATATGTGCTGATATGGTTTTATCCGCGTATACAGAGGCGCTGCCCGACCCGGATAATTTTACTGTCAGATCGTTAACTTTAAACGCTTTTGCTTTTAATCCTCCCGATCCCGATAACACCAACTCCGCACTATTCGAACTGCCATTCAAGTCAATTGAACCGGAACCACTAATGCGTGCATGAACTTTTTCTGATTTGGCCGAACAGGTAATGCTGCCCGAGCCACTTTCATGTATCTCAACATTGTCGCCATGCAATTCGCCCTCAACTTTAATACTGCCCGAGCCTGAGTTGGAAAGGCCTGATAAGCTTTTGGCAGTTACATAAACATCCACATGGCCTATATTGCGGAACCAGGTAGTAGATGATTTGGTGCCTATACGTAACGTGCCGTCTTTAACTACGGTTTCTATCTCATTGATGATCTTGTCATCAGCAACTACTCTTACGGTTTCGGTGCCGTCAATTTTAACATGTACGCTAAATGATGCCGATGCCGAAATTGCGTTAAAGCCCGAAACCTGCCTGGTTTGCGTTGTTTGGGCCGATGCTTTAAATGCCGCAGTAATAACCAATATTGCCGCAAGCAGGGTAACTGAAATTCTTTTCATGATTCTTGTTGTTTACCTATAAGATGCAGGTATTTTTAAAAAGGTTGCATGAGGCGAAATAAAAATTCAATCTTATTCAGAATATACCGCAAATTGCCCACTAATCCCGATAACTATCGGGACTGCAAACTACTTAATCCCCAGCATTGATGTTTTAATATATTTGATAGGCGCATTGCCATAACTTAAAAACTTCTCATTAAACTCTTTCAGCTTATACTTATCTCCCATTTTAGCTTTGTAAGCATCGCGCAGGTCCATAATTTCTTTATAACCTATGTAGTAGCTGTCCAACTGTACATTGGTTACACTTACGCGTTTCCATTTGCCTTCTGCTTCAGCTTGTTCCTGGAAAGCTTCATGGGTTAAAAATTTAAGCGCCTGGTCCCTTGTCATGTCGCGGTTATGCACGGTGTAATCTAAAATAGCATTGCATATAGAGCGTAAATGCCATTTATACCACATCAGCTTCATTTCGGGGTCGTCATTATAGCCATTATCCAGCATCATCTGTTCGCTGTAAACCGCCCAACCCTCGGCCAGCGCAGGGCTGCC
>Ga0206816_1071_pt1 | contig 26232 bp, 18 predicted proteins | sample Alteio_BWOrgCont_88_FD_152866 | JGI IMG/M metagenome (GOLD analysis project Ga0206816, IMG submission 152866) | Enriched cells from forest soil in Barre Woods Harvard Forest LTER site, Petersham, Massachusetts, United States -... | ecosystem: Environmental > Terrestrial > Soil > Temperate forest >... | reverse complement strand
ATTACGATTATTATTATATTCAGGATGACAAAACTGTTGTATTATATCACGAAGGATGCATATTTATGCACGGGCTTTGCCGGAAATATAAAAGTGTGGGTCAATGATCAATTGGTGATCTCTGTTCCAGAAGAAAAAGTTACTGAGCTGGATGCTTACAATACCAAATGTCATCTTAACCAGGGCTGCAATAGAATCCTTGTGCAAGTAGGTCGTGATGATGATGTCCCAAACTTTATCGTGCGTCTCACGGATGCAAATTATGAACCGCTTACAAATATTTCAAGCACTCCGACACCACATGATTATAAGAAAGTCAGTGGTGAATCTTTGAATAGCGGTATTCCACTTTTTGCGGAAAATTATTTCATAGAAAAGATAATCAATGAACCGGATAATTTAATTAATTATATTCTTTTGAACAGAGTTTATATCAGGAATAAAAAGGTTTTTTGAGGCAAGAAAAATTGTAGAGCAGGCAATCAAGAAAGCTCCTGATAATACATTGCTTAAATATGAATTATGGTTGTGTTATCTCAAAGAAAATAATCGTACTGGAATTTCAGAAATCTATGAATATTTCAAGGAGAAAGAAAAGGAATCTTTGATAAGTTATACCTTGCGAATAAGTAACCTGAAGGACCAGGAGAAATATCAGGAAGCCCTTGATACACTCGAGAAAAGAATAAAAATATATGGACCGAATGCTTCTACTTATGAAGATAAAATTCAGCTATTATCCAAGCTCAATCAGCTTCCTAAATTAGTTGCCGTCATCAATGAAGCTTATGAGAAATATCCACATATATCGAAGTTTGTCAACTATGTTTTTAATATCGAAAAAGAAATAAATAAAGATCCCAAGAAAGCAATAAAGATTTTGGATAAGTTCCTGGCGACGAATTATGATTATGATCTGGAAAAGTTATTGATGAAAGAATATTTCAGTCAGAATAATAAGACAAAACCATATCAGATTCTTCAGGAACAAATTGATGCAATGCCTTATGATGCTCAATTGCGAGTTGATCTTTATGAAGAATATCTGGGTCAGCAAAGATATGCAGAGGCTTATGACGTATGCAAACAGATGTTGAAAATGAAACCTTATTCAGGATACTTTTATGATGACAAAGCCACTGTCGAAGAGGCTTTGAATAAAAACCAGGATGCGATAAATAGTTACCAGATGGCACTTACTTATCTTCCCACTCTTTATGAAGCTCGCGATAAACAACGAAAACTTCAAAACAAAAAGAATTTGTTTGAAGTGGTTCCAAGCGTGAAAGTAGAAGACCTGATAAGTAAGACTGGGAAGGAAATTAAATTGGAAGATTACGATTATTATTATATTCAGGATGACAAAACTGTTGTATTATATCACGAAGGAGGCAGGGAAGAGGAAAGTACTTATGCTATAAAAATTCTTAATCAAAGAGGTATTGACAGATATAAAGAAACGACGCTAAGTTTCAATGATAATACGGAAAGTCTTATCATTGAGGATGCTCAATTGATCAAGGCTAATGGCAAAAGATTGAAGCCGGAAGAAAATCAAAATCATATTGTGTGGACAGGTCTTGAAGTGAATGATGTGATCTATATTAAATATAAAATAAGAGTCTATCAGAAAGGAAAATTTGCAAGAGAGTTTTATGATAAAAATATCTTTGACAGCTTTGTTCCTGTTGAAATGGAAAGATATTCTGTGATAGTTCCTGGCGACACGAAATTTAATTATAAAGTTGTCAATGGAGACCTTCAACCTAAGATCAGTGACTTTGAAAACTATAAAGTTTATATTTGGGAGAAGAGTATCACCAAGGCTATCAAAGATGAGCCATATATGCCTGCTTCTGCGGACTTTGCACCTACTCTTCATATTTCAACTATGAGTGACTGGAATGAAATCGCACAATGGTATAGCGATGTTGTATATTCAAAGATTGCAAGTGATAATGATTACGAAGTAAATGAAGTTTATAACAAACTCTTTGAAGGCAAAACAAATCTCTCTGCAGATGAAAAGGCGCATATAATATATGACTACATTGCGAAGAATATTAATTATAGTTCGGTGTCATTCAGGCAAAGTGGAATCATTCCTCAAAAGGCTTCCAAGACTATCATTACCCACCTCGGCGACTGTAAGGATATTTCAACTTTATTTGTTTCTTTGGCTAATTTATGTAAACTGAAATCTAATCTTGTTTTGGTAAGCACACGTAATAATGGTTTGAAGGATATGTTACTTCCATCCTTCCTTTTCAACCATTGCATAGTAAAATATTTTGATGAAAAGAATGCTGAACATTATCTTGAACTGACTAATAAGAATATTCCTTTCAGGAGTCTTCCAAGTTCATTGTATCAGGCTGTTTCGCTTACCATTCCCTCTAAGGATGAAAAGGATTTTAAATCCACTCTTACCCCTGTAAATACTTCTAACAAAACGAAAGATAAGTTATTCACAAAATCAAAAATTAATATTTCTATGAACGATATGAATATTACCTATGCGAATACAAAATATGGGAATCTTAGTCATGGCTATAGAAATACTTATCGTTCGCTTAGCCAGGAAAATATGAAAAAGAAAATGCTTGAAATGATGAGCAAGAAGTTTACAAACAATGTGAAGATAAACGATATTTCTTTTACTGCCCTTGATGAACTAAAAGATTCGATTGGTGTTAATATTGATCTTAATGTCAGCAATGAAGTGAAGAAGATAGGGGCGCAATCTGCCTTTTCAATTCCTTTTATTGATGTTGTATTTACATCATCTCCATTTAACCTTGAAAAAAGAAATTATGATTTTGAATATTGGGATTATGAAGATGCCGATGAATATGAAACCCAGATAGAAATCAATCTGCCTGCTGATAAAAGATTTGCGGAAATACCACAGAGTGTAAATTTGAATTTTAAGGATATTACTTATTCTATAAAATATACAAAGACTGCTCCGAATAAGCTTTTGGTGGTAAGGAAAGCAAAGACCAGCAGGAATAATATCGTACCAGAAGATTACACTAAATTTAAAACCTTTGTATCAAAGGTAATCGAAACAGAAGGAGCTTATGTAACCTTTCAATAGAAAGGGAATATTAAATTTCTTTATTTAGTAAAGGGAACCACAAAGTTTGCGTATTAAAGTTTTAATTCGTGAACATAGTGGTTTCTTTGTTTTAATCATAGTTCATAGAAAATCTATCTTTGCCCCTCAATTAAAATAAATAATTATGCCAAAGATTAGCCACTATTTTACCTTGGGATTAATGATCCTTTCCTCCTATATTATTGGGCAGCCTCAAAAAACCATGAGTGCCGCCGATATTGAATTAGCTCTTAAGAAATTAAATACCGTTGGTTCGGTGCTGTATATCGCCGCTCATCCTGATGATGAAAATACCCGTTTGCTTGGGTATTTGGCTAATGAAAAATGCCTTCGCACCGCCTATCTTTCCATGAATCGTGGCGATGGCGGTCAGAATTTAATCGGCGCCGAACAAGGCGAATTAATGGGCTTGATTAGGACCCAGGAATTATTGGCTGCAAGGCGCGTGGATGGCGCAGAGCAATTCTTCACAAGAGCTAATGATTTCGGGTACTCCAAAGGTCCTGATGAGACCATGAGAATCTGGGGGCATGATAGTATTTTGGCAGATGTCGTTTGGATTATTCGCCTCTTCAAACCGGATGTCATCATTACTCGATTCCCCACGACCGGCGAGGGGGGTCATGGGCATCATACCGCCTCTGCGATTCTTGCCGGCGAAGCCTTCACTGCCGCCGCCGATCCCACTAAATTCAAGGAACAATTGAAGTATGTGGATGTATGGCAGGCAAAGAGCTTGTATTGGAATACTTTCAACTTCGGCGGTGCTCCAAATACCATTGATACCAACCAATTAAAAGTTGATGTGGGTGTCTATAATCCCTTGCTGGGTAAGGGTTATGGGGAATTAGCCGCGGAGAGTCGAAGCATGCACAAGAGCCAGGGTTTTGGTGTGCCGAAGCAGCGTGGAAAATCTTTGGAATACTTCAAATTTATCAACGGAGATTCTTCTGCCACCAATCTTTTTGCGGGAATAGATCAGACTTGGAAACGGGTTGAAGGCAGTGATAAAGTTGCCTCTCTTTTGGATCAGGCTTATAAAGAATTCTCTATGGAAAAACCGGAGAAAAGTCTTCCTGTTTTGACCAAAGCATACAATGTTTTGAAGGGAATGAAAGAGAGTTATTGGAAGACTCAAAAGATGAAGGAGCTAACCGATGTAATCCTTGCCTGTAAAGGTATTTGGGTGGAAGCTGATGCCTCGGATTTCTCTGTGGTGCCTGGTCAGCAATTGAAAATAACTGCTAATATCATCAATCGTTCGGATGCTCAATTCAAATTAGAAAAGATTAATTATGGAGGAGAAAAATCTTTGAATATTGACAGTGCGATGACTAAGAATCATCTCTTCAGCATCACTGATTCTTTTAATATTTCTGCTAAGACAAATTATTCTACCCCCTATTGGCTGGAACGAAAGCATGGCATTGGAATGTATTCTGTAAGCGATCAAAATCTTATTGGAAAACCAGAGAATCCTGCTCCTGAAACCGTTACTTTTAAAATATCTGATGGCGATTTGAAATTAGAAATTACCCGCCCTGTAATTTATAAATGGACCGACCCTGTAGATGGCGAGAAGTGCCGTCCACTGGAGGTTTGCCCTGCCGTAACTTCTAACATTGAATCCATCAATTACATGTTTACTAACAATCAAAGCAAGCAGATAAAGGTTACTTTGAAATCAAATATCATTGATGCAAATGGAACTATCAAATTGAATCTTTCTGGTAAGGACTGGAAGGTCGAACCGGCATCAATTCCATTTAATTTAAAGAAGAAAGGCGATGAAACAACCGTGATATTTAATGTCAAAGCTCCAGTCTTTTTCACAACCACTCTTGATGATGCCATCACTGCTAAGGCTGTGGTAGATATTAACAATACCGAAATCAGTAAAGGTGTAATTCGCGTTAATTACCCTCACATTCCAATCCAGACTTTATTCCCAGATGCCGAAGCTAAATTGATTCCTATTTATATTGAAAAGAAAGGCAAAACCATTGGGTATATTCCAGGTGCCGGTGATGAGATTCCTCAATGTTTAAAGCAGATTGGCTATGATGTCGTAACATTGACCGAGGATATGATTCTGAATCAGCCATTAAGCAATTACGATGCAATTGTAGTTGGTATCCGTGCCTTTAACACCAATGATCGGATGCCTTTTTATCATAAAACTTTGATGGATTATATCTCTAATGGCGGGAATTTAGTGGTTCAATACAACACCAATAATAACCTTGCATCTCTCAAATCCGACATTGGTCCTTATCCCTTTAAAATCTCCAGAGACCGCGTCACTGTTGAGGAAGCACCCATGACATTCGATAATCAAAATCATATTTTATTGAATTCTCCAAACAAGATTTCACAAAAAGATTTTGATGGATGGATCCAGGAACGTGGACTTTATTTTGCCAATGAATGGGATCCTCAATACGAAACCATATTCTCCTGCAACGACCCGAATGAGAAACCCTCAAAGGGCAGCACGCTCGTTGCAAAATATGGCAAAGGATATTTCATCTATACAGGGCTGTCATTCTTCAGGGAATTGCCGGCTGGCGTGCCCGGAGCTTACCGTTTGTTTGTGAATATGATCTGCATCGGGAAGTAAGAAAGAGCCTTTATTGTTGGGTTGGACGAGGTTTTGGTTGGGTAGGGGCAAAGAGTTGTGATTCGAATGCAATGTTTGAAGGGCGAAATTGCTGCGAGTGCCTAAAAAGTCGCAATCACAAGAAAACATAGTAATAAGAAATTGACGTGTGAAAAATGCAATATAACCCTTTCACAAAATTAAAGTAACTTTGCCATCTTAAAATTATTCGGACGATTGGTTAATCACAACTGTACTTTAACCCCGTAAAAATATTGGCGCATACTGGCAGTATAATCTCTCCATTTTTTTCCTTTAACCATCTTACTATTGGTAATGCGGATATTATAACATGCAGCCATAGGAACGGAATCCCATAATGTATTCCAATTCTGCGGAATAATGATCCTTTTATTGTTGTGCCTAAAAAGTCGCAATCATAAAAGGAGAAAAGAGATATTGTGAAGATTCGAGTAACTTCAACTTCTATACATCTATCCTTAAAGACTGTCAATCCATTTTCAAAAAACATCGGAGCAGACAGAAAAAACATCCTATCCTTTGACGATAAAACCCAATCAACGGACGATAAAACCCAATCAACCGACGATAAAGTCCAATCAAGGGACGATAATATGCAATCCTTTGACGATAAAACCCAATCCTTTGACGATAAAACCCAATCCTTTGACGATAAAATCCAATCCTTTGACGATAAAAAATCGTTTGCAATTTATTAATTTTCATAAAATGCACTATAAATCAATACTATTATGAATTTTCCATCTTTAAATTACTAAAAAAAGAGGGAGAAATACATGGTGTTTTTTGTACAAAATTCTTCCAAATAAAACGGGTCAAGATATCTACTTTTGTATTTTTTTGTAATTTTGCCTCTTAATCTTAAAGTCAAAAAAAATGAAATCATACTGCCTTCTCCTCCATCTTTGTTTTTATTCCCTGTTCACTATTCACTGTTATTCCCAAGATGCCGAACAGATATACAAAAAAGTAAATGATGCCGTGGTAACGGTCTATGCCTACGACAGTTATCGGATGGGATTTGAAAACACCATAACAGACGGCATAGTGAGCGGGTAACCAAGACCGCATGAAATAACTAAACCATTTATGAAAATCCTATCACAAATAAAAAATAGCATAAGGTCGAAAGAATTCTATTTCTTTCTATTAATCTCTATTGTTAATGTCATTCCAGCTATATCTTATAAGTTTCACCCTACACTTGACGGACCATCTCATTTATATAATACAAATATTATTAATCATTTATTATTTGACCATAAGGGTCAATTAAGCGATTTCTTTGTTTTCAATAAGATACCTGTTCCAAATTGGACGGGACATTTTCTGCTATCATTACTCACTTTATTTCTCCCCGCCTTTTTGGCTGAAAAAGTATTCCTTGTTCTTTTCTTGATAGGCTTGTCATTTTCGTTTAGAGCACTCATAAAGTCCTTGTCTCCAAACAATGTATTATTAAGTTATTTAATTTTTCCATTTACCTATTCATTCCTTTTCTATTTTGGATTTTATAGCTTTATTATCGGAGTAGTTTTTATCTTTATTACACTCACTTATTGGCTAAGAAATCAGGATAATTATTCTATTAAACACATAACGGTTTTGGGGCTGTTATTAATTATTACATACTTCTCTCATTTGTTTGTCTTTTTAGTTTTATTAATGGTTATTGGGTTGCAAACCTTCACAAAAGCTATAATCAATCTATTTAATTCTAAAGCATTTATAAAAGAAATTTTGGGAATGTCTAAGTCATTAATGAAGTTGCTTTTCGTCTCTATTATTCCATTAATTCTACTTTATTACTATCTGCATGCTTATCCAATGACAGGTGAAAAGCATTATTTAAAACCGTCTGATATGACAGAATTCATGACAAGGATTAAGCCAATTACGGGATATACTTTTAATGATGAGAGACATGCAACTTTGGCACTCTTTAAATTGTTTTTTGTACTATTTCTTGTGGCTGTACTTATTAGAATTGTTTCTATAAAAACTCCATTGTATTTGACGAGAAAGAAGAAGATATTATCAGCGATAAAACAATCATTTGAGTTATCGGATTTCATATTATTTGCTGCAATGATCATGCTCATTTTGTTTTATACTATGCCAGATTTCCAGGGAGATGCCGGCTTTTTCTCGGCAAGGATTTGTTATTTATTTTACCTGTTATTGATTAGTTGGATTGCCGTCCAAAAATTCCCGAAATGGATTTGTTTTATTACTATATTTATTTCATTATTTTATAGCTATAGGTTGAATGATATTCGCAAAGCTAAATTAGTTGAATTGAACAAATTCGCCATACAGATAAACAACAGTTCAAAATTAATCAAACCCAATAGTGTGGTTTTACCAGTAGACTATTCTAACTACTTTAACATGCTTCATTATTCAAACTATCTTGGAATTGATAAACCAATTGTTGTTTTAGAGAATTATGAATGCAATGAAAATTGGTTTCCATTGTCATGGAATGAAATAAAGCATCCTCATTCACCAAAAGGAATCACGAGTGGTGAACAAATAGTTTCGTATTGGTTTTTGGATAATCCAAATTCTATCAAAGTTGACTATATCTTTTTATTGGAAAATGCATACAATCTAAATGATAGTAGTTTGCTTGCTTTTAAGTCTAAGATTTCTAAAAACTATTCAATAATTGATAGCAGTTCAAATTTCTTTCTGCTATACCAGTTAAATCGGGATACCCTGACAAAAATTTTATAAATTATTCTTAAAGAAAGAAAAGCGGTCAAGATTTCCCCTACCGCGTCCCCCTTCCCGTTATAATTTAACAATATCTGCTCAATGGTTTCGTATCTTTGCAGCCAAATAAAAAAAGAGAAATGGTTACTATTGATAAAATTTTGGATGAGATTACCCAGTTGGACATGGATTCGCGGGACATGTTGATTGAGATATTGAATAAAAGGCGTATCGAAGAACGCAGGAATGAAATTGCTGATAACGCAAGAAAAACAAAGAAGGATTTTGATGCGGGCAAACTGAAAAGTTATTCTGCGAAAGAGGCTATCAAAAAATTAAACAAGAAGCCTTGATAAAAGCTAAGAAAAGGAAAATTTCTTTTGGCAAAGGCTTTGAAAAATCATTCCAAAAGTTTATTAAAAACAATCCCGATCTTCAATCAAGCATTGAGAAAACTATCTTGCTTACGGAAGAAAATGTTTTCTCTCCCATACTAAAGACACACAAACTTAGTGGAAAACTTTATGGCTTAAATGCCTGCTCTTGTGGATATGATTGCAGGATAATTTTTTCAATTGAGAAGAATATGGAAACAAAGGAGGAGGTGATATTGCTGATTGATATTGGTTCTCACGAAGAAGTATATTAAAGGAGAAGAACTTTTGCTTTATTCATAGGCGTTAAGTCTTTATAATCCCTTCCTAAAAGAAGAAAAGCGGTCAAGATTTCCCCTACAGCGTCTCCCTTCCCGTTATAATTTAACAAAACCCCTCCAAAACAGGTCATTTGAACCTGCCCGAAGGGTATTAAGTCAACCTGATTAATTCAAACAAGAGTTACTAATAGACTCTGCAATACTATGTAAGATTCATTAAAAAAAAGCAAGTAAATAGTCTATTAAGAGGATTAAAAATATACAATCTTACAGAAAGTATTATCAATAATTCAGTTAAATGTTAAAGAAAATTAGAATTTATAAAATTATTTTTAAACTCATGGAAGTTGCAACTTTCCTTTAAAATAAGGTGTTTCAGCATTATTTTAACAAATACTCCATCCGATGTTGAAAACTTTTTTTAAGAAAAATTTGGAACATATCTTACATTTCCGTAATTTTGCACCGTCGAAATTAAAAAACGCATCTTTCAAAACCTAATACAATTCCAACAAAACATTCAATGAACATCGTATCTATTACAACAAACATCAAGTCTATTACATCACAAACAATGAAATCAATTTTCAATCTTAACAAAAGTAGCTTCATCACTACATTAATCGTAGCAATATTCTGTTGCTCGAATTCATTCGCCACCAACAGAACATGGGTGGCAACCTCTAACAGCAACTGGAATAACTCAGCCAACTGGTCGCCAGCAGCCGTGCCAGGGAGTTCTGACATTGCTATCTTTAGCAATTCTTCTGTATTTAATTGCAGCATTGACGCGGCAGTGAATGTGGCAGGTATCCAAATTAACGCCGGTTACACAGGTACCGTCAGTCAGAATGCTCAAACCATAACTTTCGGTGCCTCTGGCTTCACTCAAGCTGCCGGAACATTCACGGGAGGTACAGTTGCTATTAATGGCAGCGGGACATTTAGTTTGAGTGCCGGAACGTTTACTTCTACATCAGGAGTATTCACCCAGACTGCCAGCTTCACTGTTTCAGGCGGGACTTTCAATCACAATAACGGAAGTTTTGTTTTTAACGGTGGTTTGACTATAACAGGAACCATTTCTTTTTATAATGTATCATTCAATGGCAATGGCGTGACTTATACCATTGCGAATACCCTAACGGTGAATAATACCTTCACTACGACAGGTGCTAATTATGCGGCATTTAGCGGTGGTACGATGAACCTTCTTGGTAATATTACTTTGAATAATACCTTCAACGGGAATAATGGTCATACTACCTTAGTAAATATTTCAGGTACTGGCAACCAAACCTTTACTGGCGGGGCTTCTGCTTATATCAGCAGGTTTCCTTCTGTAACTATTAATAAGGCATCAGGTACCTTATACTTAGCGAATTATATCACTATTGAAGGGAATTTTACTTATACCGCAGGCACTATAGATCATACTACCAATTCTAATCGTCTGGTGTTTGTTTCTAATGGTAAAACGATTACTACTAATGCTGCCTTGACAACTGGCGATGTTGAATTCAATGGCACTGGAAGTAGCTACACCTTAACTACTACTGCTGCATTTAATGTTGCTGGTACACTTTATATCACAGGATCAAGTTATGGAGCGTTGATGAGTGGAACAATAAATGCTCAAGGGAATATTACTGTTTCGAATACCTACGTCGGTAATATGGGACATACAGCTACTATTAATATTAATGGGTCCGGTATTCAAACACTTACCGGTGCTTCTACTGCCTATCAAGGAAGTTTGCCAAATATCATCATTGCAAAGAACGTAGGTAGCGGTACTCTTTATCTATCAGGTAATATCACTATTGAAGATAATTTCACCTATACTTCCGGTACTATAGACTATACTACGAATGCAAACCGCGTTATTTTCCCATCTAATGGAAAAACGATTACTACGAATGCAGTTTGTACCTTGGGGAATGTCGAATTTTATGGGACGGGAAATAGTTACACTCTTACTACCACTTCCACATTCAATATTGCTGGCACGATGTATATCACCGGTAGCAGCTATGGTGCGATGCTTTCTGGAACTATATATGTTCAGGGAAGTATTAATAACACGAATAGCTATCCAAGCAATATGGGTCATACGGCTATCATCACGATTAATGGAAGCGGCAATCAGAATTTAAGCGGACCGACTACTGCTTACAATGGAAGAATGGCAACTCTTACTATTGCTAAAAGCGGTGGCACACTTTATTTAATGAATTATATCACATTGGAAGGGCACTATAGTTATTTCATGGGAACGGTTGATTATACAACAAATTCAAATCGTGTAATCTTTATTTCTAATGGAAAAACCATCCTTACTAATGCTGCACATACCTTGGGTGATGTTGAATTCGTAGGGACTGGAAGTTCTTATACCTTGACAACTACCGGAGCTTTCAATATTGCAGGAACGCTTTATATCAGCGGAACCAGTTATGGCACCATGTTGACAGGTACAATTAACTCCCTGGGGAATATTACAAATACGAATACTTATGCTTCCAATATGGGGCATACTGCTACCATTAATATCAATGGGACAGGGAATCAGAACTTCACCGGTACTACTACTGCACAATTGGGAAGGCTTCCAAGTATCATTATCAATAAAGCATCAGGAACACTTTATTTAATCAACTATAATACCACTGAAGGCAACTGGACTTATACCGCAGGAACAGTTGATTATACAACGAATGCAAATCGTGTTATCTTCATTTCAAATGGTAAGACTATTACTACAAACGCAGTTCATACCTTGGGAGATGTTGAATTCGTGGGAACAGGAGCTTCGTTTACTTTTACTACTACTTATGCTTTCAATATTGCAGGAACGCTTTATTTCAGCGGTACAAGCTATGGAACGATGCTTACCGGAACTATAAATCCACAAGGAAATATTCTTATTACCAATAGCTATGCTTCCAACATGGGACATACTGCTACATGGAATATCAATGGAACAGGTAATGAAAACTTCACGGGGACAACTACTATTTATCAAGGAAGACTTCCAAGTATTACGATTAATAAAAATTCAGGGACTCTTTACTTAATCAATTATATCACTACCGAAGGCAACTGGACATACAATGTCGGCACTGTTGATTACTCATCTAATGCAAATCGTGTAATTTTTATATCTAATGGAAAAACCATTACTACCAATGCCAATCATACCTTAGGTGATGTTGAGTTTTATGGCGCAGGCGCAAGCGGTACATGGACTACACCTTCATCATTCAATATAACTGGTACATTATACTTCACAGGAACGAGTTATTACACTATGCTTGGTGGTACAGCTAATGCTACCGGTAATATCGTTGTTACCAACAGCTATCCTTCTAATCAAGGACACACTGCAACGATTAATATCAATGGCACTTCCAATCAAAACTTCACAGGAACTACAACGGATTATTTGGGCAGGCTTCCAAGTATTACTATCAATAAAAATTCAGGAACACTATACTTAATCAACTATATCACTACCGAAGGAAACTGGACTTATAATGTCGGAACAGTTGATTATACAAGCAATGCAAACCGTGTTGTATTCATCGCAAATGGTAAGACTATTACTACAAACGCTATTCATACTTTAGGTGATGTAGAATTTTATGGTGCTGGTGCAAGCGGTACCTGGACTACTCCTTATGCGTTCAACATCACAGGAACTCTATATTTCACGGGAAGCAGTTACTACACTATGCTTGGAGGCACGGCGAATGCAACTGGTAATATTCTTAATACCAACAGCTATCCTTCAAATCAAGGACATACTGCTACAATTAATATCAACGGTACTTCCAATCAAAACTTAACAGGTCCTACTTCAAATTACATAGGCAGACTTCCAAGTATCGCTATCAATAAGAATTCTGGAACGCTTTATTTAATCAATTACAATACCACCGAAGGAAACTGGACTTATAATGTCGGAACAGTTGATTATTCAAGCAATGCAAACCGTGTTGTGTTCATTGCAAATGGTAAGACTATTACTACAAACGCTACTCATACATTAGGAGATGTTGAATTTTATGGTGCAGGCGCAAGCGGTACCTGGACTACTCCTTCATTATTCAATATAACAGGAACTTTATATTTCACAGGAAGCAGCTACTATACGATGCTTGGCGGTACTGCTAATGCTACCGGAAACATCACGGTTACTAACAGCTATCCTTCTAACCAAGGTCATACTGCTACTATTAACATCATCGGAACAACGAATCAAAACTTCACTGGACCTACTACTATTTATGAAGGAAGACTTCCAAACATCACTATTAACAAAGCAACCGGAACTCTTTATTTAATCAATTACATTACTGAGGAATGTAGCTGGACATATACTACCGGGTCTGTTGATTATTCAACAAATGCAAACCGTGTTATATATATCGCTAATGGAAAGACGATAACAACAAGTGCTGTACATAATTTGGGTGATGTTGAGTTTTATGGTGCAGGAGCAAGTACAACCTTCACTACTCCAGCTTTATTCAATATCACCGGAACACTTTATTTTACAGGAAACAGCTACTTCACAGTTCTTGGTGGCACTGCTAATGCCAAAGGAAATATTACAGTTACGAATAGCTATCCTTCTAATCAAGGACATACCGGTACCTTTAATATTAACGGAACAGCAAACCAGAACTTCACAGGTCAAACAACAATCTACGAAGGAAGACTTCCAAATGTCACAATCAACAAAGCAAGTGGAACACTTTATTTAATCAATTATATCACCGAAGAATGCAGTTGGACTTATACTACCGGAACTGTTGATTATTCAAGTAATGCAAACCGTGTAATCTTTGTTTCAAATGGAAAAACAATTACCACTTCTGCTAATCATACAATAGGTGATGCGGAATTTTATGGTACAGGTTCAAATACAACTCTAACAACTCCATCTGGATTTACCATTGCTGGTAATCTTTATATCACCGGAACAAGTTATGGCACACTATTAGGTGGAACTGCAAATGCTCAAGGAAACATTACCGTTACCAATAGCTATGCCGGTAACAATGGTCATACTGCCACTATCAATATCAATGGCAGTGCTAACCAGTTATTCACTGGCGAAGGAACTGCTGGAACAGGAATGCTTCCAAACATTGTTATCAATAAAACCGGTGGTACATTGACATTGGCAGCACCTGTTATTTCTGCTGAAGATAGCTGGACTTATACCGCAGGTACTGTTGATCCTAATTCTGATACATCTTCTGTCGTATTTTATAATTCAGGAAAATATATCAGTGGTCCATTCTACAATGCGACATTGATGGATGTGAATCGCAGAACCATGAATAACGTAATGAGCGTTAGCAACATTCTTGCATTAGGTACCGGAAACATTGATATGAATCATTATACGCTTTCGATTCTGAATTCTTCTACCAGTGCAATCACTTACAGCACAGGTTATGTCAAGAGCGAACAAACAGATAATTCAAGTACATTGGCATGGACGATAGGTTCTACCGGAGGTGCTCATATATTTCCTTTAGGAACTAATGCAGGGGTATTAATTCCATATACTTTCACTTTGAATTCCGGTAATGTTGGAATATTTTCTGTTTCAACTTATCCTACGAACAATACCTGCCACCCTTATCCTGTTTCTCCTGATTCAGTTTTACATGTTCGTAATCAAGCTGGCTTTGACAACAGTGCAAATACTGTTAAACGTTTCTGGCAATTGACCAAGACCGGCACTACTGTGAATGCCACTGTTACTTTCACCGCAGCCGCAGCCGATGTAGGCAGCATTACCAGCCTTAGAGCACAACGTTATAATAAAATCCTTAACGGTTGGGAACCTCCTTTACCTGGACAAACTAACCCTACGGCATACAGCGCAACCGTTTCAGGTGTTACAAATTTCTCACCCTGGACTTTATCAGGAAACGGGTCTGCGCTTCCTATCCAGTTGGTGAGCTTCAATGCTGCTTATGTGAATTCTACAAAAACTGTTCATACTACCTGGACTACTGCCAGCGAAATAAACAATCATTTTTTCACCATTCAAAGAACTGCTGATGGCGTTAATTTTGATTCTATAGGAACGGTCGAAGGTGCAGGCAACAGCAATCGCTTATTAGATTATAGTTTTGATGATGCTAATCCGCTTCAGGGAGTTTCTTATTATCGCCTGTTACAAACTGATTTTGATGGCAAAGTTACTACCTTCAATATGGTAGCCGTTGATGTTACGAATACGACTCCGACTTCCATCAAAATCTTCCCGAATCCGGGCAATGGAACCGATATAAACATTATCTATTCTGATGATAATATCGGTGATAATGTTACCTTCACTATTTCCGATCTTACCGGCAGGACAGTAGCTCAAACCATTGTGGTGAATGAAATAAAAGGTACCAATATTTATAAATTAACCCCTCCAACAACATTGCCGGTGGGGATGTATTTTATTTCTGCTATGATAAATAATAATCCATACAGCATGAAGATGATTGTGAATTAAGTCCATAACATGATGGACATCTAAAGATATGTGATGTTTTTTTTATTGATAGGTTGATGAGTTGAAGCCTCGCGAAAGCGGGGCTTCTTCGATTTGGAATAGACCACTGCATAAATTAACCACAAATATTTTTTACCACAGATTTCTCTGGATTAGCATCCAAATAACATCAAACTTCAACACTAAGACACTAAGTTCACCAAGGTACGCTTAGTGAACTTAGTGTCTTAGTGTTGAAAATATTTTATTGCTTCCAGATGGTTTTGCAAATATAAATTATATCAATCTGTGCTAATCCGAGAAATCTGTGGTGAGAAACAAATATCAAATAATAGAAATGGTGAATTATCGAAGACGTCTAATGTCAGCTTTGGGTTCTTAAACCCTTAGACCACCAATTCCCCTATCTGCTCCACATGCCTTTCGGTATGGGAGATCAGGAAATACAGCCAGTCGCTCACCGTCATTTCGCCCAGCCGCGGATGCTTACGGGTTCGGTTATCAATAATTAATTTACCATTCTCAATATCCTCCTTCAGTTCCTTCCTTTGTTCCTGAAACCGTTTCTTAAAAGCGTCAACATCCGTAACTTCGCCTTTAGGGAGCAATGCTTCGGGAGCCATTACTTTCTCCTTGCCTTCAGCCACTGTCAGATGTCTTATCTTTTCTTTGCCAAGAATTTCCTTCGATTCCGACGATGTATCCGAAGGCTTCAGCATCAGGGTATGGATCCTGTATTCGGTAATGCAGATATGCTCCAATATCTCCATCACCGTCCAGCCGTTTTCTTTTTTATTGGATAATTGATTATTCGGAATGCCTTCAACAAATTGAAGGATTTCATCTGTGCTGTTGTCTAATAGTTTGAAATATTCTTTTGTGTCCATAATGATTTTATTCTATGCTGCAAAAATAGATTTTAAGTAGTAATTCTCACGCTACCTTTCTCATTTTTGTGTTACTCCTACCTTAGTTAGTGTTACACTAATTAAGGTTAGTGTTACACTAACTAAGGTTAGTGTTACACTAATTAAGGTTAGTGTTACACTAATTAAGGTTAGTGTTACACTAATTAAGGTTAGTGTAACACTAATTAAGGTTAGTGTTACACTAATTAAGGTTAGTGTTACACTAACTAAGGTAGGAGTAACACTAATTAAAGTTGGTGTTACATAAAAATGTACTAAAAGCACCTTTTCTAATAGTCAGATAGGAAAAGGTGTCCTTAAACATTATCAAATTCTCCAAATTTTAGTAATGATTCGCAATTCATTATCCCTAATTTCCGTACTTTTGCTCCCCCAATAACAACATAATTCCCAATGAAAAGGATACTCCTTATATTACTGTTCACTATTCACTGTTCCTTATTCACTGTTTTTGGGCAACAGGGGGAATGGACTTGGATGAATGGGGATAGTACATTTTATGGTCAAGGCAATTATGGTCCACAAGGAGTATTTGGTCCAAGTTATCACCCATCAGTAGCATGGCAAGGTGCACAATGGACAGATAAAAATGGAAATTTTTGGTTGCTTGGAACATGGGCGAATTCTGCAAATGATGACCTTTGGGAATATAAACCCTCAATAAATCAATGGGCTTGGATGAATGGAACTGATTCAAGTGACCAAATTGGTGTTTATGGAATTCAAAATGTTCCTTCTCCATTAAATAAACCTGGTGGAAGAATGTTTGGAATGACAACTTGGGTAGATACTGCTGGAAATTTATGGCTTTTTAGCGGACGGGGGGAGGATAAAAATGGAAATTGGGGAGATTTTAATGATCTTTGGATGTATAATATTTCAACCAATGAATGGACTTGGGTTAAAGGGTCAGATACTGTTTGTTCATATAGTAGCAATGGTATCTATGGTTCATTAGGAATAGAAAATAGTGCAAATAATCCATCAGGAAGAGAGCAAACCAGCACCACTTGGACAGATAATAATAATAATCTTTGGTTATTTGGTGGAGATAGTTGGTGTGGAAGTTTTAATTCAGATCTATGGAGATTCAATATAGCGACAAATTGTTGGACTTGGATGAAAGGAGATAGCATACAAAATCAACCATCAGTTTATGGAATTAAAGGAGTTCCTGATCCGGCTAATAAACCAGGAAGCAGAATTTGTCAAGCAAGTTGGAAATCTATTAATGATGATTTTTGGCTTTTTGGCGGAGAAGAATATTCGGGCGGATTTATGAATGATTTATGGCGTTATAATATTCAATCAAATGAATGGACCTGGATGAGTGGAACAAATATTTACGATACAATAGGAGTGGATAATGGTCAATGTATTCCAGATTCAAATAATATTCCTACAGCAAGATCTTTTAATAATTCATGGACAAGACCTTGTGATAATTTTGTAATGTTTGGAGGTTTTTCCTATAATACCTCTTTTCAAAGGAAGTATGATGATATGTGGAATTATAATGTTTTTTCAAATAAATGGACATTGATGAATGGCAGTTTAGTTGGCAATCAACCTGCGAATTATGGTTCACCAATGGTTCCAAGTCCGACAAATTCACCCGGTGGAAGAGCATATAGTTTGAATTGGATTGATAATTCAGAAAACCTTTGGGTTTATAGTGGTGCTGGTGATTCTTCTTTTCGTAATGATTTATGGAAATTTGTTCCTGATACAACGTGTCCTGTTTTTATTCATTCTGATACTTTAGCAAGTGCATTCAATGCTTTGCCATTAAATGGATGCTCACCATTAACCGTTACATTCAATAATTTAAGTATCAATGGAACCAACTTTCAATGGATATTTGGTGATGGCACTTCAGGTACAACAGTAAATGCAACACATGTTTACTCTTCTCCTGGAACGTATCATGTGAAACTTATTTCTCTTTCAAAATGTAGTGGTTTGATTGATTCATCTTTCACAACAATCACAGTCCTTCCTGATCCTAATCCCATTATTATTCCAAGTGGTCCAACAACTTTCTGTCCTGGTGATTCAGTTTCTCTTAATGCTGGAAATTATTCTTCTTTTCTTTGGAGTAATAATTCCACAAATCAATCAATAATAGTTTTCGATTCAGGAATCTATGTCGTTACTGTTACTGATGTTAATGGTTGCACCGGAACTGCTTCACAAATTATTACTATCATCCCTCCAATTCAAGTCTCAGCCTCCTTCACCGCCGATACCCTTCAAGGCTGCGCTCCTCTCGCCGTTAATTTCAGCAATACCAGCATTAACGGCACTTCCTATCTCTGGAATTTCGGCGATGGAAGCACCGGCACTGTCATGAATCCTGCCCATACATACACCGATACCGGCACCTTTACGGTTACGCTCACCGCCGTTAATGATACCTCGCAATGCGGCAGATATTCCAATACAAATACCATAAACATTGTGGTCGGAAAGCTGGAGGCAGTTAGCTCTGGATTCACTGCCACCACTGATTATGGATGCGCACCACTGATGGTTGATTTCACAAATAACAGCATCAATGCCACAGCCTATTATTGGCTCTTTGGCAATGGTGAGGTGGACTCTGCAAAGAATCCTCCGACAGTTACATACCCCGATTCAGGTACCTATACGGTTACCTTGATTGCCTTTAATGAAAGCCCCCTTTGCCCTACTTCCCCTGATGTGAAGACTTTAGATATTACGGTGGGAGAATGCGACCTTTATTTCCCCAATGTCATCACCCCGAATGGCGACCAGATGAATGATATTTTTCAATTCACAGCAAAAGGATATACCAATTGTAACCTCACCATCTTTAACCGCTGGGGGCAACAGGTTTATACAAGCCCGCTCACCGATTCCTTCTGGGATGGCACATGGAATCTCTCCGGCGAAAAAGTTGTTGACGGCACCTATTATTACCTCTTCACTGCCACCGACTTCTATAGAAAACCCTTTACCCAGAAGGGAAGTATTTTGGTAATATGGTAAAATGACTGTCGGTTTGTATAAACCAAATTTTGTCTTGTCATTCTGACGAAGGAGGAATCCTATCCATATTTCAATAGGATTCCTCCTTCGTCGGAATGACAAGTTTACACAGTTTTTATACTGTAATTATATTGTTGGTATAAATAACCCGACAGTCATTTAAGGTAAAATAGTCAACTGTATTCAGGCATGGTCAATTCACTATTCACTGATTAAGAGGTTGCATCCGCGCAAATCGCTATTGTCAAATCTTCCAAGGACCTCAAAGGATTTCTCATTATGAATTTTTCCTAAGTCTTGAGTGGCAATGAAAGAGCATGAATAAAGATTAGCAAGATCAATAATATTGATGCCTCCTGTCTTTTGGTTTGAAAGAAAACTCATTGGATCATTTATGTTTCTTATCATGACCTTCATCCAAGGAGGACATTGAAATATCCCATCACCTTTAGAATAAGCCTGGGATAATAATTCTGTCATGCCATACTCTGAATGAATCCTTGAAACATTAAATCTCCTGCAAAGAATTTCATGCAATTCTTTTCTTACTAATTCTTCTCTTCTTCCTTTCATACCGCCAGTTTCCATGATGATAACATTCGATAAATTCAATTCAAATTCTTCTGCTAAATCTAATAAAGCATAAGACACACCTATCAATAATACCTTCTTCTTTCCATCATTTATTTCTTGCAATTTAGAAACCAAATCTTTTGTAGTATGAAGATAGAAGCCACTATCCTTATTATTACTTTGTTCAATCAAATCATTTACCATAAATATCAAAGAAGAATGTTGTCGTTCGAGATAGGAGGGAAGCAATGCAAGAATTGAATATTCATTAGGGTTACCATAAAAATATTCAAATCCTTTTCCGAAACTCTCTTTATATAATCCAACTTTGGACACATAATGTTTACTTGGAATACTGCCGGTGGTTCCACTACTTTCAAAGGTAATTTCAACAGGATTATTTCCGGTAATTATCTGATTAGATTTGAAGAATTCAATGGGAAGAAAAGGAATCTGTTCAATACTATTTACCCCGTCAACATTGACCTTGAGTAACTTTATATATTCTTTGTAAACGGAATTATTCTCTGCCTGAAATCTGAAAATATTCAATGCGCATTCATTGAAATCATCATCACTTTTTATTTCAAAAATATGGTGTTCAAGTTCTCTTTGTTTACTATCCATTTATTCAATTTTAATAAATTCTTATAGCTTGCAAAACTAAAACTTTGTTGTTGAACTTTTTGACTTCCATTCTCAATTAAAAAGCTAATTTTGCCTCGATTAAAAATAATTAAATGCATACATTTTATCATATAGGACGTTATTGTTTTTTCATGAAGGGATTATTTCTTAAGCCTGAGAAAATCTCTGTTTATTTTCGGCAGATAAAAATTGAAATGGTTGATATAGGTTACGGTTCATTGGGTATTTCGGTCTTGATTTCAGTATTTATGGGAGCCGTTCTGACTATCCAAAGTGTTCATAATATTGTTAGTCCGTTAGTGCCGATTTATGCCATAGCTATTGTTACTCGTGATGCTGTTATTCTTGAATTTTCTCCAACAGTTGTTTGTTTGGTACTTGCGGGCAAGGTCGGTTCGAGTATTGCTTCACAGTTAGGAACCATGCGGGTTACAGAGCAAATTGACGCATTAGAAATTATGGGTATTAATTCTTCGGGATACTTGGTTTTGCCAAAGATCATCGCGGCTATATTGATTCTTCCTTTCTTAATTCTCATCACTATGTTTGTTGGGATTGGTGGCGGATGGCTTGCAGGAGCTGTTACCGGATTGATTAATTCACATGAATTCAAGAGAGGATTGCTAACGGATTTTGATACTTTCAATGTACAATTTGCTTTGATAAAAGTGGTAGTTTTTGCATTCGTTATTACTTCTGTTTCTTCTTATCATGGATTCTATACCGAAGGCGGCGCGCTGGAAGTAGGGCAGTCAAGCACTAAAGCTGTAGTATGGTCCAGTGTGTTGATTTTATTCTTGGATTATGTATTAACCCAGCTATTATTGATATGAAGATTGAGGTTAAGAATATATCCAAATCATTTGCTCACAAGAAGGTTCTCGATGATGTTTCGGTGACCTTCGAGAAGGGAAAAATCAACCTTGTGATAGGGGGCAGCGGCTCAGGCAAAACAGTTTTTATCAAATGTATGGTGGGTTTGTATGAGGTGGATGAAGGACAGGTGGTATATGATGATCGCAACTTCTCGGACATGAATTTCAAGGAGCGGAAACATATTCGCCAAGAGATTGGAATGGTCTTTCAGGGCGGGGCTTTATTTGATTCTTTGAATGTGCAGCAGAACATTATGTTTTCTTTGACAATGTTTTCTAACATGACTAAAGAGGAGAAATTAGATCGTGTAAATTTTTGTTTGAAGCGTGTCAATCTTCCCAATGTCAACAAACTTTTTCCTTCTGAATTAAGTGGTGGTATGAAAAAGCGTGTTGCTATTGCGCGTGCCATCGCCATGAATCCTAAATATCTTTTTTGCGATGAGCCGAATTCAGGATTGGACCCAAAGACTTCCATCGTTATTGACAATCTCATTGATGAAATCACCAAGGAGTTCGACATCCTGACTATCATCAACACGCATGACATGAATACGGTGGTCGAGATGGGTGAAAACATCGTCTATCTTCACCAGGGAAAAGTGTGGTGGGAAGGTTCCAACCATGATATTTATGATGTGGATAATAAGGAATTCAATGACTTTATCTTTGCTTCTCGCATCATGAAGAAGTTGAAGAAATAATTATTAGTTATGAAGTATGAGTTATATGAGGACTCATGCTGTTCTGCAATTAACTTTCCGATTGTTATGATTTCTTTATTTTCATCTATGAGTTTATAGAAATACAATGTGGCAGGTGGCATACCCAGCGGTGATAATGCCTGAAGGGGAATAAAGTGGTGGGAGTTGAGGTCATAAGATTTTATTTTCTTTAATCCAATTCTCATAATATTCAAGAGCATCCTTTTCTTTTTTGAATGCAATTAAAGAAGTTAATCTACCATCTTTCATTTTTACTCTTGCGATATATTTTTTTGCGAAAGAACCATAATGAACACCTTCCTTTAATTGGTCTTTCTTTTCTTGAGAATGTGTTTTCATTATTTATTCAATTCAAAGGGTTACACAGAGATACACGGAGGAGGCGCAGAGACCTTATGATTGAATAAGAAAGAAGTTTCTTTAGAAAAGTTTAAATTTAGAAAATATGTTACACTTAATAAAGAAATAAAATGGAAAATGAAATTAAAAATTTAAGTTTTAAAGATCAAATGATCTTTGTTGGCATTGATGTTCATAAGAAGAGTTGGTCGGTTTGTATTCGCGACGAAAGCATGGAACTGCGTAAGTTTTCGCAAGCTCCGTCTCCGGAAATCTTGGCTCGACATTTGAAATCAAATTATCCTGATGCTTCTTATCGTTGTGTCTATGAATCTGGCTTTGCAGGTTTTTCGACGCAAAGGGAATTGGAAAAATTGGGTGTCAGTTGTATGGTAGTTCATGCGGCTGATGTTCCGACCAATGCCAAAGAAAAACAAATGAAATCGGATCAACGGGATTGTCGTAAATTAGCGGTCACATTATCTGGAAATAATTTGACACCAATTTACATTCCAACGAATCAGGAGGAAGAGGACCGAAGTATTGTCCGGCTTCGTGATCGGCTCGTTCATGATCAAACGCGCTGTAAGCTGCGAATCAAGTCACATCTGGCTTTTCATGGGATTGCTATTCCTGAAAAATACGAAGCGTCTTCTTATTGGTCGAAAGAATTTATTACTTGGATGGAAGGAATAGAATTCCCTTCAGGGTCTGGAAAAAGAACATTGCTGCTGTTGATAGAATCCTATAAATTGGCGAAGCAACAGGTAGTAAAAGCTACTCTTGAAATTCGTACTTTGTCCAAAGAACCAAGGTATATTAATAATGTAAAACTTCTCTGCGGTGTTCCTGGAATAGGTCCTACGAATGCTATGGTTTTTCTGACGGAATTAGGCGATATTAAAAGGTTTAAACATTTGGATAATTTATGCGGATATGTGGGACTTACTCCTAAGATTCATGGTAGTGGAGATAGTATTTATGTTGGCAAAATAACCAATCGTGGTAATGCTTCTTTAAGAGAAGCGTTGATAGAAAGTTCGTGGATTGCAATCAGAAAAGACCCGGCGTTGTTGATGTGTTACAAGGAATATTGTAAAAAAATGCCGCCGAACAAAGCTATCATCAAAATAGCAAGGAAATTGTTGGCAAGGATACGATTCGTTTTACTGAATCAAAAGGCTTATGTATTGGGAAAGGTTCAGTAAACGTTGAGATTTTTTTAGGCATGTCCGACAGAATGAAATATTATCAAGAAACGAAAAAGGGAGCTGAATTAACTCCCAATTTCATTCCATCGGATCAGATTATTCCTTACAACGTTGCTCTCCAGCAGAGCGTTGATATGCTTCACCTGATGAAGCAAAATTAATAAAATATGATAATTGAAAACTGAAATTAATATAAAATGAATTCTAACAATACTCAACGTTCATCTGTGTTTGCGGCCTTCCGAGTGTCTGCTTTACAGAGCTTACGAGTATTGATTTATAATAGTATGAAAGAGATCTTGCAGCAAATAAAGCTTTATTTGACCGCTTATAGGAGACTTATTTTATATTATATTTGCAGCCATAAAAATGATAGAAGATTATGATAGACCGTAGGACTTTTCTAAATAAACTTCTTTCTTATTCAACATAGGAGTACACAGAGAGGGTGAGCGGGCAATGTGGCAGGTGGCTTATGCAGCGGTGGTAATGCCTGAAGGGGAATAAAGTGGTGGGAGTTGGGGTCATTCAGATGTATGAAAATTATTTCCCCACATTTCATATAATTCCAATTGTTCCTCATCTGTTAATTTAGTTTTTTCATATGGTTGACCAATAGAAAAAAGTAAAAGATTAAATGCTATATCCTTTCGTTTAATTTCATCATTAATGGAATATTTGTCAGTAAAATCAGAAAAAGTTGAAGTTATAATTTCCCATATCTTAATTTCTCTCTCTGGGTCAATATCTCTTTTAAAATTATTAATTGAGTCTTCCAAACTACTATTAAAATACTTTCCAATTGTATAATAAATATTTTTGATTCTATTAAGAACATGTTTTGATAATACTTGGTGACGAATTTCAGAAACATTTATCTCGTTTCTTTTTATGTATTCGACTTTTGAGTTTTTTATCTTTTCAAGATACATTAAGCGTCTTTGATAATTTTGATAAATATCGGGTCTAATAACTTCTAATAATTTTAAAATAATTATTTGAAATTTGTCTATCGAAGTATTTAGTGCAACCTTATCTGCTAAAAATGCAGAGAACTCAATTACTTCATTCTTTGATATGTTATGCCAAATTGGAAGTATCAATTGTTTCCCATTTAGTTCTCTCGTAACCAAAGATTTTTTTTCATAATCAGTCCATGGCTTACTGATAAAAGATTTACTTAAAACAACAATTCCAAATCTTGATTTTTTAAGACCCGCATCAATGGAATTTACCAAACTCATACCTACTTTAAGTGTGAATTCATCATACCAAACTTTCACTCCAAGATAATTCAAAACATCAGCTAATTCTTTTACAAAATTCTCTTTATCTTCTGAAGCATGAGAAATAAAAACATCCCATTTTTCATTTGTTACATTCAAATCATTTATTTCTGGTATCAACTTTTCATCATTATTTAAAAACACACTATGTTGGTTAAGTATGTGCGATACTACATCTTTCACTTCATCTGCAACTTGTCCTTCAACATTAATCTCAAAATTACTAATCCGTAGATGTGCTCCACATCGAGGACAATATCTGATTTGATTTTTATTATTAGGATCAGTTATTACTCCTGTTCCCCCGCATGCGGAACAAAAAAGCTCACCCTTTTTGATTTTGTTTTTCATATTTCATAATTCCTAAATTGTTTCAATCTTCCCATTCACCTTCAAGCGTATCACCTCGATACTCTCCATGCTATTTCTCATCCTTAACATTCGTCCATCCATAATTCTTCATAAATTCATCCGTTTCTTCTGCAAAAGATTTTGTTGCATGATGAGCCTCTTGGTTTTTAATATAAGTAACCACTTTATCAAACTGGGATTCGCTGACAGAAACTGCAAAATAATCGTCTTGCCAAATGAACTTTTCAGAGGTGAGTTTAATGCTGTTTATCCAGAAGGAAGATTCCCCTTTTATCAATTGGGATACTTGAGAAATACTTTGATTTTTTCCTAACGAAATAAGGCAATGTACATGTTCGGAATAGCCATTTATTGATTGAAGAAAAATTTCCTTATTCTTACAATTGATGATAATGTGTTTGTGAACATCGGATCGGATTTCCTTGGTTAGAAGGGGAGTTCTGTTTTTAGTTGCGAATACTAAATGAACCCAAATTTTTACATAAGACATATTTATTTTGTTTTTTTGGCTAAAGCCGATGGCGCAAATGTATCTTTTTATCCGTCAGCTAAAGCTGACGGCAATGAAATTAAAGCTGACGGCAATGAAATTGTT
>Ga0206816_1073_pt1 | contig 26442 bp, 33 predicted proteins | sample Alteio_BWOrgCont_88_FD_152866 | JGI IMG/M metagenome (GOLD analysis project Ga0206816, IMG submission 152866) | Enriched cells from forest soil in Barre Woods Harvard Forest LTER site, Petersham, Massachusetts, United States -... | ecosystem: Environmental > Terrestrial > Soil > Temperate forest >... | reverse complement strand
TCCGCCTACGACCGAAGTCGGGGAGAAGGACAGAGTCACTTGGCTATTCGAGTCAACCGTCAATGTAGCAGTTGCAGATTGGCCACCTAACGTTCCGGTGATCGTCACAGCGGTGTCGGTTCCGACATTTACGGTTGTAACCGCAAACGTTGCCGTCGTAGCGCCTGCCGCTACCGTAACGGAAGCTGGAACCTTTCCGGCTGCGTTGTTGGATGACAGGGTAACCGTTGATCCACCTGGAGGTGCGGGCGCTGACAATGTGACCGTGCCCGTCGAACCGGCTGCACCCGTAACCGTCGTCGGGTTCAGGCTAATCGAAATCCCGCCCACTGTGATGTTGAGCGTGGCAGTCGGAGATCCGCCGTTAGCGGAAGCGGTGATGATGCTAGTCGTCGCAGATGCAACTCCAAGCGTCGTAACCGTGAATGTTCCGGTCGTGGCGCCTGCTGCAACCGTCATCGTCGCCGGCACTGTAGCCGCGGAGGTGTTGCTCGATTGCAGGTTGACGGTAAGGCCGCCAGACGGTGCTGGGCTGCTGATCGTGACAGTACCTGTTGAATTCGTTCCACCAGGAACCGAGGTTGGGTTGAGCGTGAGGCCAGTCGCCGTGGGCGCCGTAATCGTGAAGGATCCGGAGCCGGTCGACGAGTTGGACGAAGCTGTGATCGTCGCAGTCGTGTTCGCTGAGACCGCGAGCGTGGTGACCGCTGCCGTACCGGTGGTTGCACCCGCTGCGATCGTAATCGAAGCAGGGACCGTGGCGGCCGGAGTATTCGAGGAGAGGCTGACTACATAGCCACCTGGAGGCGCCGCACTGGAAATAGTAACGGTTGCCGTGTTGCCGGCATTGCCGACGATCGTTGCGTTCTGGAGGGTCACCGATGTAACTGTCGGTGCATTAACGACGAGGGCGCCGGTGACCTTGGAGGGTCCGACCGCGCCGCCGATGTTGGCGGTGATGGTAGTGGCAAGGGCGGAAGTAGTCGCCGTGAAAGTGGCGCTGCTGCTACCTGCGGGAATGTTGACTGAGCCAGGAACCTGGGCAACAGCATTGTCAGAACTAAGCGTGACTGTTACGCCACCCGTAGGGGCTTGACCCGTTAGAGTCACGGTGCCGGTTGAAGATGCACCACCCAAAACCGTTCCCGGCGACATAACGACGCTCGTCGGAACGGGGGGAATGATCGGAAGCGCGAAAGTCTTGGATACGCCAAAAGCTGTGGCTCCGAGATTCGCCGTTATTTTGCTCGAAACGGGCTGGGCCGTGATAGCGAACGTACCCGTCGTGGATCCCGAGGGAACCGACATGGTAGCCGGAACTGTAACAGTTCCCTGGTCGGAACTCAAGCTCACGGTGAAGCCCGCTGGGGGAGCTGCTGAGCTAATCGTAATCGTGCCAGTTATCGTTCCTCCGCCGTATGCAGGCGAGGGCAGAACCGAAAAGCCGGTCAGATTGATTCCGTTGATCGTCAGCGTGGCGTTCTGGGAACTGGCCCCCACGGATCCAGTAATAACTGCCGTGGTATTCGTTCCAGAAACCACAGTAGCTACTGGAAAAGTGGCGGACGTCGACCCCGCTGGGATACTGACCGTGGAACCTACTGTCGCAGCACCCGTATTTGAAGACGAGAGATTAACAGTGGTCGCAGTTACTTGCTTGGCCGACAGCGTTACCGTTCCAGTTGATGGATATCCGGCAAAGACTGTACTCGGGCTGAGCGAAACGGATGAAACCGTTTGCGCAAGACCAAAGCACGGCACAAGCAACGCAATGAGAAAGAAGAGGAACTTTATCGGGGATCTTATGATCCTCCGAAGGTTAGTAATGTGTTCAGTGTGTGGCATCGATGCTCCCCAAAACAGGATTCGTATGTCTCTAACAGAATGCGTCCGTGATGGACTGTCCGCAATAACCGTGCAAAGCAATCAGGCACAAAGCGCCCAAGAAAAAGCAGCGGCATTCCAGGCCGTCGGCGATGAATCATACACCTATAGGCCCAAAAATAAAACCCAGTGAAATTGCCGTCAAACAGACTCAAAACGCTATTGCCAACGGCAGGTTTTTGGTCCCATGGTGCAACCTTTGTTAAAGGCGAATGAAACGAGGAACCTGAAAGGGTTAAGATTCTCTTACATGGCTTCGTTTGAACCTGTAGGCTATATTTGTGATAGATGTCGCACCAAAGGGAAGATCGCCACTAGGTCTAAAGGCCCTTCGATGGAACTTCGCCGAACTTTACTGTTTTGGAAGCGATGCGAATGTGACGGCGTAACAGCAACGCGCAGTTGCATTATTGCGGATCTTATTTAACCGCGCCCTATTTTTTCGGTTGATGTCAAGATACGGGCGGGGTGATTTTGACCTTATGAGTGCCTGGATAAATACAAAAAAGCTATTGCCGCGAAGCCTCGTTTCCTGTGCGTCCTTCGCGATTGCCGCTACTGCTCTGCATGCGGAGATTCGATATACCGTCGAGGCGAAACCAACCGACGGTCTTCTTCACGTAACGATGGAGATCTCGCACACCGAGAAGGGTTGCAGCCTGCAGATTCCCAACTGGGGGCCTGGTGGATATCGGTTGAATGACAATTTCACGCACGTCCAGCATCTTGCGGCAACTGACGGGGCGGGGAAGACTCTCGATATCAAGACCGATATCGAGACAGTAGCCAAGCCATACGAAGACGGCGGCGATATAAAGGTCGCAAACAACCGAATCTGTACATGGATGGTTGCCCCCGCATCGAAGACGATCGTTCAATACGACGTCCCGTCTCGGCTGAGCGATGGCTCAATGCACTGGGGCGGTCCCGCGACTTATATGTATGAGACGAGCCGGCTGCGTGACAACTGCTTCCTTGAAATTAAGGTTCCCAAGGGTTGGCCCGTCTACACGGGTCTCGTTGAGACTGCCCCAGGGTCCTACAAGTACACGGCAAAGACGTACGACGTTTTGGCAGATAACCCGGTGAGCACCGGCGACCTGACCGTAGACAGCTACGTCAGTCGTGGGAAAACGCATTGGATCGTCATGCGTGGCGCGCCCCGGACCAAAGTCGACCGTGCGAAGCTCTTGAAGGCTTGCAAGTTCGTCACTGATGCCGAGACCGATTTCTTTGGTGATTCCGCACCATACGATCATTATGTGTGGCACTTCGCTGTAAACGACAACGAAGATGGCGCAGGTGGGCTTGAGCATTTGGCCAGCACCGAGATCACCCTCGCAAGGGGCGTCGGTCCGCGCGTGGTCGACGTTTTGGCTCACGAGTTCTTCCACCTTTGGAATGTGAAGCGGATACGCTCGAAGGCGTTGGGTCCGTTCGATTACACCAAGCTGCCGGATACGGGGGCGATCTGGTGGCTAGAAGGCGTTACCGACTACTACGCCTATACTCTCCTGCATCGATACGGCTGGACGAACGACTCCGGCTACTTTGACACGATCGCGTCCAACCTCACGATTGTTCGACGGAATCAGGCGCACAAGGAGATCGGTCCAAACGAGGCGAGCATGCGCGTCGACGAGGATTCCAGCGGAAAGGGGAACAGCAACGGCTACCACATCAGCTACTACAACCTTGGCTGGCTGGCCGGTATGTGCCTCGATATTGAAATGCGGTCGGAGACGAAGGGTGCTCATACGCTCGACGACGTGGAACATGCACTTTGGCAGATGTGCCGCGACGATAAGCCCGGCTTCGAAGAGGATGAGATTCGGAAGCAGATGGTGAAGTTCGGCGGCAAGGGGATGGGCCTCGCCTACGACCGAATCGTGATGTGGCCGGACGGAATGAAACTGGAGGAGACCCTTGCAAAGGTTGGACTTCAACTGGTGGCGAAACCGGAACCGTATGTCGACCTCGGCTTTGCCTTCGGCGGTGGATTTGGGTCACCGGGTATTCGGGTGAATGCCGTCACCGGCGCTGCAGGCAGGCTTGAAGTTGGAGACACAATTGTCGGTGTGAATGGCGTCGATTTCGGCGATGACACCGGCAGGACCCTGATCGCCTCGATGGGGCGGGAGATGAGGTCTGCCGCCGCCGGCAAGGCAATTAAGTTGGCGATTATCCGGGCAGGCAAGTCGATGGCCGTGGAGGTCGTCCCGATGGCAGCCAGCCGAAAAACTTATACGGTTCAGCGAATAGACAACCCGACGACCCAGCAGAAGCAGTTGGGCGATGCTTGGTTGGCCAAGATGACTTTCAAGCCTTAAGGTTCGGGTCGGGCGCCATGGTGTTCCACAGTGTTTCGAGGTCGTAGAACTGCCTCTGCTCCTCGCGCATCACGTGGAACACCACGTCGCCGTAGTCTTGAAGTACCCAGCCGGATCGCTCACCTTCGGTTCGGATCGGTTTGATCCGGCTGATCTCAAGTTTCTCGGCTACGCGCTCAGCGATGGATTGGACGTGCCGGTCGCTGTTGCCGCTGCACACGATAAAGAATTCGGCTATCGAGGTCTTTGCGCGTACGTCCAGGGTCTCAATCTGTTCCGCCTTCATGTCGTCGGCGGCTTCGATGATTTTTTCTACTTTCTCTTGTGGTGTCATTCGTTTCTGTAAAGCTTGTTTGATTCGATGTATTGGTGGACTTCCGGTGTGATCCAGGGAGTCGTAACTTGGTGCTTCTGCAGGCGGGTCCGCAGTTCGGAGGAAGAAATGTCGAGTGCCGGCATTGTTATGACGTCAACCTTGCCCTTAAATTCCTCGGGCAGTTTGATTAGGACGTCCGAGACGATCAGTGGCGGCCGGACGGCCACGCCAAGGCGGCAAAGACGCATCAGACGCCCCGGACTCTTCCAGTTGGGCAGACTTCGTAAGGCGTCGGCGCCCATTATGAACCAGTACTCTCCCGGGCTTACCATCTGCATTTCGGTAATGGTGTCTACGGTGTAGCTTGGTCCGCCGCGAGTGATCTCCATGTCCGAATACGCCATCTTAGGCTGGTCTTTAATGAGTTTCTCGACCATCGCGATCCTGTGTTTTGCGGGGGTCCCAGATCGGACTGACTTGATGGGGTTTCTGTTCGCGGGAATGAACAGAAGTTCATCGAGTTCCAGTTGATCGATCGCTGCCAACCCTAAGGACAGGTGGCCGGAATGCGGCGGGTCGAACGTACCTCCGAGAATTCCGATCCTCATTGTTCGTCCGTGAAGGCGAATGAAACCTCTCCAATTTCCACGTTGTCTCCCTCTTGCGCTCCGATTTCTCGCAGCTTGTCGATAACCCCGATCCGCTCAAGCCTCCGGTGAAGGTACCTGAGCGCTTCGTTGTTCGCGAGGTCGGTCATCTCAACAAGCCGCTCGATTCGGCGACCCTTGACGGCATATCCATCTTCGGTTTCTTCGACCTCGAAGGTCAAGTCGTGGCCGGGACGCAGGGCAGGAAGCAGCATCGGGATCTCTGCTTCCGGCTTCGAAGCCACCAAAGCATCCCAGATTTCTTGAAGCAATTCGGGAAGGCCTTGGCCGGTGTAGCCGGAGATCGGCACCATCGGAACCTCCATCGCTTCGAACCGCCGGCGGAGCGCATCGAAGTCGGCGGATGGAATGACATCTACCTTGTTCAGGGCAATGATCCTTGGGCGCTTCCAGACCGCTTCTGAGTAGAGTCTCAACTCGTCCTCGATCATGTGGAAGTTGGCCACCGGGTCGGCGTCTTCGGGGGGGCAGCAATCCACAACGTGAACCAGAACGCGGTTTCGTTCCACGTGCTTCAGGAATTGGTGACCGAGACCGACACCTTCGCTGGCGCCTTGGATGAGACCCGGCATGTCCGCCACAACGAAAGTGTCATCCAGATACTTGACCACTCCGAGGTTCGGGATGATGGTTGTAAAGGCGTAATCTGCAATCTTTGGCTTGGCGGCGCTGATCCGCGAGATCAGGGTGCTCTTGCCCGCGTTCGGGAGGCCGATGAGCCCAACATCTGCAAGAAGTTTCAGCTCAAGCTTGGCAACGATCCTTTCCGGCGGGGCGCCTTTTTGGGCGAAGTTCGGCGCTTGGCGAACGCTGCTGGTGTAGTGGTTATTGCCGAAGCCGCCCTTTCCACCCTTGCATAGAACGTATTTCATGCCGTTGGTCGCCATGTCGACGATCACATCGCCGGTTTCATTGTCTGCAACAACGGTTCCTACCGGGACCTTAACCTCGACATCCTTGGCGTCTTTGCCGCGTTTATTGCCGACACCGTGACCGCCGTCGCCGGCCTCGAGGTGCTGCTGAAGCTTTAAGTCGTACAGGGTCCGCCGGTTCCGGTCAGCGACAAGGATCAGGTCGCCGCCCCGTCCGCCGTCGGAGCCATTTGGCCCACCACGGGGGACATGCTTCTCGCGATGGAAGCTAACTGCCCCCGAACCGCCGCGGCCAGAGGCGAAAATAACAACCGCTTCGTCCAAGAACATAGACAAGAGTGTACCTGTGGGCAATTACCCCGTGTCCAAGAGGGCAAAGCTACCGGTCAAACGTCAGTTGCAATCCGATATCCAAACTGTCGTTATTGAATCCCGCAATACTCCCTCCGTTGTCGATTAAGTTCTTACCGATAGAGTACACGACGCTATTTGAGCGGCGATATATCAATGGGTTCCCCGTATAGGGGTCGTTTGGCCAGGAGCGCAGGATTGGGATGAAGCCGTCCTCGTCCTTCGGCAACTCGCCATTATGAGAATTGCGATACAGTCTCGAAGCCAAGAGAACACGCACCGCGCTGCGCATCGCCCTGCAAACAGCAGAGCGGTTGACGAGTTCCTTGTCGTCGATATCGTAACCGATCATCACCCTGCCGAAATAGTTGTCTGTGTTATAGGTGGCGACCCGGTAGCGAATGCGCTCCACTTGACTGAGTCGCTGGTCGACGTCGTCGCGTCCCGGTGGCATCGGCAAGCGATTGCGGGCGTTCCTCTGGATCTTTTCCGCTGAATTGTCGTAACGGCTAAATGGCCTCAGAGTATTTGCCATCTCGATGGCATACACCTTGCCGATTTCCTTTGAAGTTGCGAGTGCGTCGTAGCTGGTTTCAAACGCTGGGTCCGCCGCATCGAGCGAGGGTATCGTGTTGCTTGCGCTCACATCCCTGTCGTCACTATTTCGGTAAGGATCCGGCAATTTCGGCAATATATTCTGCTGAAAATGGATGCGGAGGCACTCTGCAATCCTTCGATCTTCCTCCGGCGACGCGGGAAGCAGCCTTAGGAGCTCTTGGCAGTCGGCGATTGGCGACATGGGATTTCGCGCATAGTCGCTCACCGCCCGGAGCGCCGAAACCTCAATTGAGGCGGAGACGAAGTAGTGAACCAATCCACCGTTTAAATGCCAAATTCGGTCGGAGATAAGGATCAGCGAACGCAGACAGAACATCGCTTCGCCAAGGTCTCCGCTAGCCTCATAGGCTGAAGCGCTGTCGACCAGGCCTTTGGTCATTTGCTTTAGCTTTGAGTACAGCTCATTGGGATCTCGAGGGCCGATGTATCCTCGACGGCGTCCCCTCGACTGCACAACAGGGAACTGGATTGGGCCCGATTTCAGAATCCTCATGACTTTGGCAAAGCGTCCGTCATGCCAAACCTTGTCTGCCGCGCCCATAGCTTCAAGCGACGTCCTGCCTGGGTGGGCGGAAAGGAGCGAGAGCTCTTTGATCTCGAAGGACTGGAGCACATTGAAGAGCGCAGCCAACCTAATTTCCGCATCGTTGTCCGGAGCCTGAGGTTCGAGCAGTTCTTTCGGCAGAACGGCGATCACCTCGTCGTAAGTCGCGGTTCGTATCCGCGGGTGAAGGTACCGCCAGCACGTAAATGCGACGGCTAGAGCCACAGTCGCCAACACTGCCCGAACTGCATGCTTAGCGGCCAGCGCCTCTCCCAGCGGGGCCGCGTGGAGGTCCGCCAAACCTGGGCGGCGGAGCGCCGGGGGGCGCCTGTTTGGCTGCCATGAACGGCTTTGAGGGGGGCAGAACCACCAGCGAGAGCCCAACATCTTTTGCCGAGGAGAGGGGACCGGCAACCTGGCCACCGTCATCCTTCATGTTTTGTCCAATAGAGTACGCGACTTCACGGCTGGTGTTATATTTCATCGGCTGACCATCAACGGGGTCGGCCGGCCAAACACCAAGAACAGGTCCGAAGTCACTCGTTGTTTTTGGAAGCGATCCTCCGTGCGATGCACGGTATATCCGGGAAGCCAATGAAACTCGGGCAGCATTTCGCAATGCTCGCCACCGGCAGGACATTTCAACGAGGACTTTGTCGCTCATTTCTTCGGAGATCAACAGACGCCCAAAGTAGTTGTCGGTGTTGTAGGTCTTGACTTTGAACTTGAACTTCTCCATCCTCCGGGAAGAACCCTTGAACCTGCTCAGGTCTGGAATCGGAGGAAGGCCGGTGATTGCCTTGAGTTGAATCTGGTGGCCGACGTCTTTGTACTGGCTCAGTGGCTTCTGAGCATTTTCAATTCCTGCGGTAAACAGTTTTCCGAGTTCCGTTGCGGTTTCCGTCGCGTCGTAAGAAGTCTTAAATCCCAAGTCGCTTCGTGAAGTCATTTCCTCAGCATCAAGTTGCGATTCGTCCGGGGTCTCCTTGAAGTCCTTATATGGGTCGGCAATTCTCGGCGCCTTCTCCCAGACGAATTCATTTTTCAGAGAGTTCACTAAGTAGTCGTCTATGATCGGCGCCGGAGGAATATCTTTTAACAGGGCCTCGCAATCTTGAGGAGAGGTACGGGGATCCTGAGCGGCATCGCCAACCGCCCTCATTGCTCCTGTCTCCAGCGAGAGAGCCTCCATGTAGAAGCTTAGCGGGCCTTGAATATCCCAAACCTTTTCGGCGATTGTCGTAGCTGCGAGCATTGAGTTAAGTGCTTGTGCTGCATGGCCAGTATGTCGATAGCCGGCCGCTGACTCAAGAAGCGCCCTCTGAAGCTGTTTGATCTTGTCCAGGTCACCCATTGTCTCGCCAATGGAACTGCCAGAATCTGCTCCTACTTTGCTGATCTGAGTTGACGTCATATGGATCGGACCCGAGCTAAATACCTTCAGAATCTCGGCAAGTCTTCCATCGCTCCAGAGGCCGTCCGCTGCCTTGACTCTTTCGTCGTCCGACTTTGATTTGGTGATGACGGGACCAAAGGTTCTTGGTTCGTATTTGCCGATGGCGGCGACTAATTTGACCATTCGGTCCTCGGCGTCTTTGTCGGCGGGAGCGGCTTTCATGAGGTCCGCCGGGACGATCGACGCAATGTCTGCCTCACTTGCCGTGTGGATCTTGGGGGTGAAGAAGCGCCAGTAGACAATGACCGCGACCAAAGCAAGAATGATCAGTCGGGTGGCTACTCTGCCCGGTTTCGTCTTGACAAACCATTTCACGAAGACATGATATACGGATCGCCGGATTCTCGTAGACGATTCCGGCGTACTATCTCAATCTGCAATGGTAGAGAGGTTAGCCGGGTGGTTCAGCGCGAAAGGTTGGACGCCATTCGAGTTTCAAAAAGAGGTTTGGCAGGCTTATCTCGACGGCGAGAATGGGCTGATTCACTCTGCCACCGGGACGGGAAAGACGCTGGCCGCCTGGATGGGCCCATTGGGGGAATGGCTGGGTGAGAACCCGGATCCGGCTCTTAAACTGGCAAAACGGAATGACGCACCGGGCTTGCGGGTGCTTTGGATTACGCCGTTGCGCGCCCTGGCTGCTGATACAGAGCTCTCGCTGCGGCTGCCGCTGGAGGACCTGGGAATTCCGTGGACGGTTGAGACGCGTACTGGCGATACCTCCCAAAGCCTGCGAAAGAAGCAAGGCGAACAGTTGCCGACGGCGTTGATCACAACTCCAGAAAGCTTCACGTTGATGCTGACGCGCGACGACGCGGAAGAGCTCTTCGGCGACTTGCGATGCATTGTTGTGGACGAGTGGCATGAGTTGATGTCTACGAAGCGAGGGGTGCAAACCGAGTTGGCGTTGGCGCGCGTTCGGCGGCTTAAGCCAGGGGTGAAGACATGGGGTGTATCTGCCACACTTGGCAACCTTGAGGATGCGTCTCAGACGCTGCAAGGTATAGGCGCTGCCGCCCGAATCGTCGAGGGGCACATGACGAAGCAGATCATTATCGACTCGATCCTGCCTACGAATATCAGCCGGTTTCCGTGGTCGGGTCACTTTGGAACTTCGATGGTTCCTCCCGTCATCAGCTCGATTGAGGAAGGCGGCACCTGTCTGATCTTTACGAATACGCGATCGCAAGCTGAGCTCTGGCATCAGATCATCACGGACACGCGGCCCGATTGGGCGGACCTGGTCGCGTTGCATCATGGATCGCTCGACCGTGCCGTACGGGATCAGGTTGAGGCAGACCTAAAGGCAGGGAAGTTACGGGCAGTTGTGACCACCTCCAGCCTTGATCTTGGGGTCGACTTTTCGCCGGTCGATCGAGTGCTTCAGTTGGGAAGCCCGAAGGGAGTCGCGCGGCTTCTTCAGCGGGCAGGTAGAAGCGGCCACCGGCCGGGCGCCGCGAGCCGAGTCACGTGCGTGCCGATGCACGCGTTTGAAATGGTGGACATTGCAGCGGCCAGGCAGGCTGCGCTCGCCGGACGAATCGAGGCGCGAGACCACCTGTCTAAACCCCTCGATGTACTCTCTCAGCACGTCGTCAGCATCGCGGCCGGAACTGGATTCCGGTATCAGCCGATGCTCGATGAAGTCCGTACAACAGTTGCCTATCAGGATTTGACCGTCGAAGAGTGGGATTGGGTTCTTGACTTTGTCGTCCGAGGCGGCGAGAGTCTAAGGGCGTATCCGGAGTATCGCCGGGTTGAAATCGGCGAAGATGGGGTCTACCGGGTAACCGACAAGGACATCGCAAGGCGACACCGGATGTCGATCGGCACGATCATGAGCGACACCGCGATGGTGGTGCAGTACATGGGGGGGAAGCGGTTGGGGACGGTTGAGGAATCGTTCTTGGCACGGCTGAGCCCTGGCGACAAGTTCCTGTTTGCGGGAAAGGCGCTGCAGTTCGTGCGTATCAGCGAGATGACGGCTTGGGTCAAGAAGGCGGCGAGCCTAAAAGGCGCGATTCCGCGCTGGGCAGGAGGCAGGATGCCGCTAACGACGGAGTTGGCGCATGCGATCCGGCAGGAGCTGGAGTGCGCGAAATACGGCGAGTTGAGGTCTCCCGAAATGGAGCTGTTGGCGCCTATTTTGTCGGTGCAGGCGAATTGGTCGGCGATTCCGGCCGAAGACGAGTTTCTCATCGAGCAGATTGAGACGAACGAGGGGCATCACCTCTTCTTTTATCCATTCGAGGGTCGGCTGGTGCATGAAGGGCTAGCCGCACTGTTTGCATACCGAATCTCGCGAATCCAACCCATCACCTTCAGCCTCGCCTGCAACGACTATGGCTTCGAACTCCTCGCGCCGGAGCGGGCGCCTCTCGCCGAGGCTGTTCAGGATGGGCTGTTCTCTCCCCAGAACCTGCTTCACGACATTCCGGCGAGCCTAAACGCGGCGGAAATGGCCAAGCGGCAGTTTCGCGAGATTGCACGGATCGCGGGACTGGTGTTTCAGGGGTACCCGGGAATGCACAAAACGGTGAAGCAGGTGCAGGCAACCAGCAGCCTCTTTTACGATGTCTTTGTCCGCTACGATCCGAACAACATGCTGCTTCAGCAGGCGGCGAAAGAAGTGCTTGAGAGGCAGCTTGAACAGAGCCGCCTTGCTACCGCGCTTGGAAGGCTGTCGAACTCGACAATCCTGATTACTAACCCCGAAAGTCCAACTCCGATGGCCTTTCCAATCCTGGTGGACCGGCTGCGAGAGACCGTCACGAGCGAGAATATCAGCCAGCGAATTCAAAAACTATCGCTAAAACTTGAGAATGAAGCGGGTTGACAATAAAGTAGACGCACGTCGGGCATAATGTGGCGTGCACGGAGGCTGGGAAATATGCGTAGCAGGCGAGGCGCTGATCGCGCTGCCTCAGAAGGCGCTTTATTGGCCCGGTCAATCGACCCTTTTTATTGCCGACGTCCACCTAGGCAAGGATGCCAGCTTTCAGGCGCTTGGGATTCCGGTTCCGCTAGGCCCGACGACGGATACTTTCTTACGGCTGTCGGCTGTCCTTGCAATGGTGCGGCCGACGCGGCTAGTCTTGCTAGGCGATCTTTGGCACTCGAAGGCGGGCCGAACCGACTCGCTCGTGGCTGACTTTCTTGCCTGGAGGCAAGTAAATGCGTCGATCGAGATGATTCTGGTCGAGGGAAACCACGATGCCAAAGCCGGCCCGCTGCCGGCCGATTCCCAGGTGACGGAGGTTAAAGAGCCGCATGTCATCGGTCCCTTTGCCTTGTGTCACTATCCCGAGCCTTGCCCGAAAGGCTACGTATTAAGCGGGCATATCCACCCGGCGGTGGTGCTAGAAGGGAAGGGAAGACAAACCCTCAAACTCCCCTGCTTCTGGTTCGGGAAGGAAACTGCCGTCCTTCCCGCATTTGGGTCGTTCACCGGCTGCGCTCGGGTTTCGCCGGCCGAGGGCGATCAAGTTTTAATCGTGTGCGAAGACACGGTCTTACCAGTCAGAACTGGAGTTGCGAGTGGAGAGTGCTAGAGGAATTGAGGAAAAGGGGGAAATGAGGAAAGGAGGAAGGAGGAAGGAGGAATTAAGGTTTCCTCCTTTCCTCATTTCCCCTCCTTCCTCTATACAGAATTCCCAGGTAACTTCCCATTGAAATGGCTATCCCAATTGCTCTTCAGCTTTACTCCGTTCGCGATGATTGCGCACGCGACTTTTTTGGAACGATCGCCCAGGTGGCGGCGATGGGTTACGCCGGCGTCGAGTTCGCCGGATATCACGGCGTATCGGCGGCTGCCCTCAAAAAGGTGCTTGACGATAATGGCTTGCTGGTTGCCGGTACCCACGCTCCACTAGAAACCTTGGAGGGCGATGCGCTTGAAGCGACCGTCGAATTCCACAAGACGATCGGCTGTTCGAACCTGATCGTGCCGTGGTTGCCGGAAGCAACGCGCTCCACGCCGGAGGCCTGCAAGGCAACCGCCGATCGGTTCAACGCTATTAGTGAGAGGCTGAAACCTTACGGGATGAAGACCGGCTTTCACTGCCACGAAGGGGATATGCACGCCCTTGAAGGCGGAAAGAGTGCCTGGGACCTCTTGGCGGGTGGTACGTCGGATGATTTCATCATGCAGTACGACACTGCAAACGGCATGTCCGGTGGTGCAGATCCCGTTCAGCCGATTCTCGATTGGCCGGGTCGAGGTCTCAGCACGCACTTAAAGGAGTGGTCGGGCGAGCATGGCGCGGCGGTCATCGGCGAGGGGCAGATTCCCTGGAGCCGCGTGTTTGACGCGTGTGAGAGGGTTGGCGGAACCCAATGGTACGTCGTCGAGCATGAATCCTACGAAGGCATGTCGCCGCTTGAGGCGGTCGACGCCTGCGTCAAGAATCTAAGGGCGATGGGGAAGTAGGCTAAAGGTCCTCAAAAGTTCGATATTCTCTCTGAGAAATATCTTACGTGCAAATACACCAATTTTTGAGGACAATAGGTGGAAGCTAGTGTCAGCGAACGCTAGGCAATGAAAGCACGCTTCGGACCTGATCGTACATCGTCAGGTCCGATTTTTTGTCTGCGCTTAGTGCCTGGTTGCTGCAGAGTGCCCCACAACCCGTTCGTACGCTGCTGAGTCGCCTTCTGCCAACACGGAATCGTACGCCAGGTTCATCAGACCCAACGGGATCGCTACCTTCGTCGTTGCCGCGCTAGCCGTCTCAGCAAGCTCGTGCAGAAGCTGGGTCAGCTTCTCGAGATGTGCAATGACCTCGGGCGGGGCAGTTGGTCGAAGTTGATCGCACCTGGCTGTGTTGAATGCGGCATAGGCTCCGTAAAGCATTGCGGCAATTTGGGGCGATAGGTTGATCATCTCGTGATCGGACCTATCGGGTGGCCCGATTAGATACATAACGCTCTGCTCTTCGCGTTGGGCCTGGGTCGTAAAGTGCGCTGCGAAGCGTTGATCGCCTGGCTTGTTGGTCTGGATCAGACCGGTGACGATTGGAATCATGTTTAGGTGGGCCTGTTTTAGACCCTTGTGATAATTAATAAGGACGTTTCGTCCGTCTTCCTTAAACCTCTCGACAAAATCTCTCTCGAATGCCATCGGAGCCTCCTCATTGAGCGAATGTCTTCCTTTATCATTGGACCTTCATCAGGCCTGCATTACTATAAACATTTAGAGGCAAGACGTGGAGGTTAGATTGGCGAAAGGGTTCACTTTGATCGAATTGCTGACTGTTATTGCGATCTTGGCCGCGTTGGCCGCGATTCTTTTTCCGGTTCTGGCGTCGGCCCGGGAGTCTGCCAGATCGACAACCTGCCTTTCTAACCAGAGGCAAATCACCACTGCGCTTCTGATGTATGCAGATTCCAGCGCAGGTATGCCTCCGACTTTGGATCCCGTGCATCCTTGGCAAAGAGTGGCCGGGATTGGTGAACACTGGCTTCTTAGTTGCCCGGATTTTCAACCTTCCAATGCTCCGCCACCGGTGGGTGTGGGTTCCGTTTCCGGTTATGCGATCAACGATTGCGTGAGTCTGATTAGCCGACCGGTCGAGGAGGCAAGGACCGTTCTCCTCACAGAAGTGTCTTGCGATGACGTCACCCTTGCCGATGGCTCTCACAGCATTTTTTGCAAGGACATCATGGAGTTTCCCGATTGGTACTACACCAAGCCTGAGTTCATGTTACAGGCGACGACAGTAGTGACCCATCCGATCGGTGATTGGGGTACCACACGGCACCGGGGCCGATCGCATTATGCAATGTTGGATAGCCACGTGGTGACCTTGGATCCATCGGCGTTAGCGGTTCCAAAAGGCGTCCAAGCGTGCCGCATAGATGCGACGGAGTGGTACGGACCGGCGTCAGGGCCTACGTTTGCAACATTCGTACAGCCCTCCCCGCCTTAGCGAAGGTCAACTGGTGTGCTTGGCGAGAATGTTATCGATCAACGCCTGCATCCCAGGAGGAAAGCTCCACGTCTGCTTGCACTCGTAGCACCGAAATGAGATTGTTGGCGTTATGACGCCATCGACGACTTCGAGTTCAGCGGTCGCCGTGAAACCATGGATGCAGGGAAGCCGACCCAGCGCCTTGTTAAGCTCGGCCGACAGGGCAGGTACGCGCTGCATGTGCCAATAACTTTAGCAGACACGCGGCGGGTGGACTTCAGTCCGCACAGGTGCCCCGGGTTTCAACCCGGCGTGAGTTTTCGCAGGTCGTTTGCTACAGTAGTCCGACAACCTCTTTAAACAGTACGGTGATGTGCTTGGGAACGGCTACTCGATCTACCTGCTGAACGCAAGCATATGTTTCGGTGAGCGGGCTGTGGAGAATCTGAAACGATTGAAAGTCAGACCGTAACCGTACTGCCTCGGCGTCTTTGAAGTCAGCCTCGATTAAAACGTGCGGTGTTCCTTGCTTGTCTTTCGTAGTGATCGCTATTCGCATACATCAGGATAGCTCTAAAGTCATGGCATTCGGTCTTGACTTGGCCTGACCTGCCTGTTGCGTGGTGGATATCGGCAATTAGAACACTGGGCCGAACGTTGTCGAATTATCGCAGGCCCAAGCAAACCCTAAGATCTTGGTTGCAGCTTCTGTTCCAACTGGTCCCAAGTCACACACGTACCGGGCCCGAGCATCAGGCTGCGAATCCCTATCGATTCCAGCTTGGGCCGATATCTTCGGACACCTGCAAGGGCTAAATTCGGCGTCAAGGTCGGATTCACATGTCCATCTTCGTCGAAGAGGGATGCCGTGGCTAACATCGAATAAACAATGCCGGCCTTTACGCCCTCGTCAGATTGGTTTGCAATCACGTCCAGCTTCCATGGGTCGCCCTGGCGTGTCAAGAACCGGAAAGCCGCAGTCGACTGCGTTTGGTTCGACTCTAAGGCCGCTGGCACTGCCCCAACGAATTTAGAATGGGTGATGGCGGGCTGGATCAGAATCTCCCACAGCCGGTGAATCTTCTCCGGGCTCAGGTCGGAACACTTGCGTTCGTCGCTTAGCGCGTATTCGTACAAGACGTCACCGTTGCCGTCTCGCATCGCCGTGATCATTTCTCGGGCCGACGCAACCAACGGGCTGGGCCGCAGGTACCAATAAGCAACAAGGGTCAGGGTCACCGCGAAAAACGTCAACCCTGACCAGCTAATTACCTTAAGGTTCATAAGGTTGGTGAAGCTGAAAATGGATTCAGGTCTGCCGTCAAGCAAATCGTTCCATTCACGCCTTGCTCAGTTTGGCATGGCCCTGTGCAGGTGCTCTGGGAGCAGATCCATGCCTTACCGTTCGGACTGCCCGTTTTGTAAGGACAGGCCGTTTTAGTTCCGGTCGTGTTGCAGAACTGCTGCTCATACCAGCAATTACAGCAATTCGGGCCCTGCATTTGGCACACAGATGTCGGTGTCCCCGTACCGCCGGGACTGCATCCCGATGGGCAGGAGACGTTCGAGCAATTGTCCTGGTCAAAGCCGAAAGTACAACCGCTATCACCATAGGATACACCGATGCCCAGCAGAGCCGAAAGGCAAACGACGACTAGAGATTTCCTGAACAGACCGTGAAACATGTGGATTCCTCCTTGCGACTTATTGCGTCCACCACGAAAGCGTCAGTGGAAACGCTCGATGCGTTTTTGCGTAAACTGATGTGTCAAGTTTGAGTCCGAGGACCGTCCAGTTCTGCCAACCGACAGAGACCGGTCCAGCCGATGGCTGATGGTTCGCATCGAACATCATCACCGTTGAAGAACCATATCGATTGACAAAGGCCGCCCAAAACTTCTGACTCGCCTGGTCATCACCGGGCTCCGGCCAAGTCTTGCTATACAAGGGCCATTCACCCATTGAGGCTGTTCCATGGCACTTTAAGCCGTCGGTAACCGTGCTGAAAAGAGTTTCCCCAGGAGGCAGTCCCATCTCCACCGGAGTACCTGCCTCGACCCCGTCGTATTGGCTCCGATACATCGATATCGCAACTCCGATCTGGTGCAAGTTCGATATGCATTCCGACTTCCGGGCAGAGCGGCGAACCTGGCTGAACACCGGATAGGAAATTGCCGCGAAGGTTGTTGCGATGGCGATAACGGCGAGGACCTCAGTCAGAGTAAATGCGCGTTTCATTTTTCCCTCTCTCCTGTCCACTCGGACGGCCAACTCAGAGTGTCCTTCCAAATCGAAGTTAGCGCGGCACCCTTCACAAGGTAAAAGCGGGGAGCAGATTCGGCCCCAAGGGCGCCAACGATCTCGCCTTTAGGATCGGCAATGATCCTTACTTTAGGGTCTGCCTTAGCGAAGGTCTGTTTTAGCTGCTTTTCGCTGGAAAGGTAAAGCAAGATGACTTGGTCCATCTTCGAATGCTGCAGCATCGACGGAGGCACCGATTTAAGCGAACACTGCGAACACGATCCAGCAAAAACCAACAGCGTCGGCGCCATAGGTTTCACTGGATCGTGAAATAAGTCGCTTTTCGGTAGAAGAACCTTCGTCCCGACTTTGGCATCATGAGCCGTCCAGTCGATAGGGCTCTTGAGTACTGCTCGATCAACGAATCTTGGCAAAATACAGAACCCTACTGCGAGGACCGCAGTTCCTCCCAACCAACCCAAAAGCGGGCCTACATACTTGCTCACGACAAGTAACATGATATCACAGCAATTCAGACTAGGGACAGAAATCTTCTAAACGACCTTTAAAGTTCATCGGTCCTGAGTTATCGATAGAATCAGTACCTCCGACCGTGATTAATGTCGAGGTGGTTCTGCGCAATGCTTATTTGCTCCAGCGGGGTTGGATTTCAGTCAATCGAATAATTTCAAGTCGCGGCAGTCGCTCCGCAAGCAATAAGCATAGTAGAATAATTGCTATTATGTCACTAGAGGCCATCGATTCGTCGGTTTCAATTCTTGGTCATGCTGCCCAAATCGTACAAGCTGGGTACCACGGCTTTATACGATATGTCTCTCCCGTCACCAGCACCTGGCCGACAAAACAATTAACTTCGGCGGAAATATCGGAGATTAAGAATATTCAGGGGACCAAGATTGGGCTCTGCTACGAATATGAGCCAAAAGATCAGGATTATGGCGTCCAGTTGGCCTACTTCACTCAAGACCAGGCAGTACGTGACGCGAATCGAGCTTTAGGGGTATGTAGCGCATTGGGCGTACCCAGCAGTGTGCCGGTCTTCTTCGGCGTCGATTGGGACTTCGTGCTTACCGATATCAATGGATCCGTTTTGGACTACTTTACAACAGTGCACTCCGAATTCGACGGAGCCGACCGACTTGTAGGAATATACGGATCTGGAGCATCGTGCCGCATTTTGAAGACGGCAGGGGTTGTCCATTACACGTGGATGGCTTACGCGCCCAGTTGGCTTGAGAACAATTCCTACCAAGACGCCGATATCGTTCAGGGGGACTCAATCAACGTAGTCGGTTTTGATGTAGATCCCGACGAAGTCGCGAACACAGATGTTCTTTGGTGATGAGGCGAAAATGCCTAAGCCATAGCAGCCAAGATCTCTTGAGCATCTATATCAGCGGTGGCTCGAGGTCTCTCTGTAAGCCCTACTTCTTTCTAGACGGGGAAGCGCTATTGCCGCTGGCGTGATTGGTCAGGAATACAAGGACTTCATAATATGTGTTTATCAGCGAATAACTGCAGTTGTGCGTTTCTGATAAACACCTTTTATGACAGTCCGACCTCTCGCAATAAAGCGGACTGCTCAACGGAACAGGGTTCCGATACGCCCCTATCCAGCGTCAAGATTGATAGCTTGGCGACAAGCGGTGAGATTCCTGAGAGTTTGGATGAGGCGGCGAGACTTGCGAGAGCGAGCGGGATTATTGAAGAGATCGGAATGCCGGATAGTTCCGTAAATGTGCGACTTCCAAACGAGTCGTTAGAGAGGTTTGTAGATCGGATTATTTCAGCCAGGGAACATCGTAGCGCCAGAGTTTCTTAGATCAGTGATTAACTCCTTAAGCGCTTTTAGGTCTTCGAAACCTGCCGCCATTGACACGGCTAGATCTTGCCCATTAGCGGTGTGCAGATTTACTATCCTGTAGCTATCCTTTTTAGCTAGGACCCATGGCGGAGGCGATACCCACATGCTAAGGACTGATCGCTTACTGTAAACGGCGACGCTGCTTTCGATATTGCCAGGGTCCATAACGAAAATGAAGTTGCTCGTTAGGAATACGGGGCCATTTGGCGAGTCGTAGAATTTGGTTACCTGCTCGCCGAATGCTTGCTCTGTCGCATAGAGCCTCTCGTAGTACTTCAGTCGCTCCGCCTCACTTCTGTTTTCCCACGGCGTAGCGGAATGCAATGCATTGTAATACCTAGTCGCGTCGTTTATGTTTACTCCCATTATCTGCCTCCTTCGAGTTTAAATTTTAGCAGGAAATTAGGATCTTGTCGGCACAATTTGCATAACGAAATGCAAAAAGGGGCACTTGTATGGAGAAAATATGGTGGCATGTGCCAATATTCTTATGAATCGGGATGCTGGAGAGGTCTTTATGTTTACACATCGGCACTATGTACCAATCCTTAAATGGAAGCAGGGGGAGTACCAGGCGCTTTTGCGACTAACCCCCACCATAAAGAACAGGATCACTCCCCTAATAGAGATTCCTCCAATCGGATACGACTATGAAAATGAGAAGCCGTCAGCGACCATCGATGCACATCTGGCCGAGTTTGGAAACCGCCTGAGAGCTAAATGGCAGTCTCGAAACTGCTTCGTCGATACGCACCTGGTCGGCGATTCGAAGCAGATGGCTAACGGACAGCACACCCTCGGCTTTGTTCTCGGAAAGGCCCGGGAGAATCAGTGTTCGGCAATTCCGGTCGTTCGTGTCACCTCTCCCGAACCTTTTCTCGCGGCCGCAAAGGGCGCGATCCAGTTGGATGGTCGCGGGGTATGTTTGAGATTGACCGCGGGAGATTTCGATAGTGAATCTCTCCGTTCAGACATTGAGGCGATTACCAAGTCTATAGGAGCAGGGAGGTCCGAGACAGATATCGTCATAGACCTCGCAGACTTTGGCTATCCATCGAAGCTGTCGTTTAAAACTAGCGTTATGGCTATGCTTGACATGGTGCCGTCATTAAACCAGTGGAGAACTCTAACTGTGGCCGGGGCATCGTTTCCTGCGTCGGTTTCGCAGGCCGTGGAGCAGGGCGTACCGAAAGAACTGCCTCGAAAGGAGTGGACCTCATATACCTACCTGCGCAAAGAGCTGAGCGACTCCGCGCGGATTCCAACCTTTGGGGACTACGGCGTGGCCCATTCGGACGTTCTAAGCCTGGATATGCGGATCGTTAAACCACTCGCAAAGCTTAGGTACACCGTAGATAATGCGTGGTACGTTGCACTGGGGTCTAACGTGCGTTCGAACGGATTTGGGCAATTCAAGGAAATGTGTAAAAAGCTCGTCGGAGAACCGTACTTCCGCGGACCTGGTTATTCTGTTGGAGACGCATACATTCACGATTGCGCCTTCGGGTCGGAACCCTCCGGCAATCTGACCACTTGGGTCTGGGTCTCGACTAACTGCCACCTAACAAAGGTGGTCGCTGACCTCGCCAGCCTGGACGCCCCTTGAGTGTTTCGCGCACCAGACGTCTTAGCTCAGGAAGGTCAACCAACTCCGTCAGCAACGAATAAAGATGGGACCTTGGAAATCGGAGCCTCTTCTCCTCGATGCCTAATCCACGGAGAATGCCTACGGCTTCTGGTCTCCACAGGAGTTCGGCAACGGCGACTGGGTTAAGGTCTGTATTCAGCGTGGGGCGCCTGTGATGGAGGAAATCTACTTTTAGGTCATGCTTACTCGCAATTTTGACGCCCCACCAATGCGGGATCATATCTAACGCACGCCCGTGGTGCTTTTCCCCAACAACTAGCGTCACCCTGTCGAAGACCTCGTTATAGACCATTATCTGCTGCGGAAGCCGGTCGAGGGTATCGACATCGCTTTTAATCTCGAACCCGTGCAGGAAGCCATTCACGACAACTATATCAGCACGGCACGTGCCGTGGCGTAGCCCTAGTTCATTCAACACCAGGGTATTGCCGTCTCTTCGATGCTCGATAAGGACGCTCCTGTGCAGAGCTTCACGGACTTCTTTGTCTGTATGCATCTTATGCCGATCCTTGTAAATATCTCGGTTCCTAGGGTCGTTCATTGGGGTTAGACCTATCCATGGTCGGCATAGTTCAGCTACGAGAAGGATGCTAGATAAGCATGGCAGTTTCTAATATTTCTCCCGTTCTTGCATGGGGACAAATCGACGCTGACTGTGGAAGACGTACGGGAAAACCTGGGGAGATCCATAAAAAAAGAGGAAAATCATAGAAATCGAATTGCCAGCTATCCGTCCGACTGAAACTCTTCCTTCGCGAGTTCTTCCTCAACCCATAATTTTCCGCCTTCGATCTTCGTCCGAAGGAACGTCTCGCCGTATGCGATGACCTTCAGGTCTTTCTCCCTGGCAACCCACAGAAAACCGTCTCCGGCCAGACTCACCGAACTATTCCGCTTGCGGTTCGGCGGCAGCGCGTCAAGTGATACGCGAATACGCGCCCAATTCCCGTCAAGGACATGAACGGCCTGTACAACCAGCCAATAGAACTTCCGTTCCTCTGCCGTTGTGAGTCGCCATCGCATGAATAAATTCTACAGCTGTGGGCCGTCGCAGGCGGTCTCCGGGCGCATTTCCAGTTTATTAAAATGTCGGGGCGTGGGCGTAAGACAAGCTACAAGTTAGGGTCTTACCGACCCGCGAGCGATTCACATTCGACTTCAGGCATTTCTATTTGGTGAATGCTGTCGTTTGGAGTTCGCAACCATTGAGCAGGGTCGCAGTCCGCGTTATAGTCCTCAATTCCTATTACGGCCTCACTAAAACGCTGATTAACCATCGATTTAAGGTTGCCAACGAGCTCATCAAAGTCGATTGGATGCACAGCCATCTTAATCGGATGGCAACATCGAAATGACCCTATTCCCGAAAAGTGGTTTTTAGAGACGAATCCGAATAGGTCTTTTTCGACTTTGTGTTCAGTGGCCGATCGGTATATTGCAGCACCCATATGCTTGGCTGTGAACCCGAAAACACGCGGCAATCCGAGCCTATGTAGATCGATTCTTTGATGCGCGCTGATTCTGTTGCTAGCGAGGATCACGAATCCAAACGGAACCGTTTTGTTGAGGCGGAAATCGTCGTATCCAATTAAAACGACCTCTATATTTAAATCTTGAGAAGTTGGCATGTCCAATCCTTAACCTTTTGTTTCCTGGCCTTGAGGCATTCAGCAGTTAGCTTGGCGATTTTCGGGCTAGATGGTTCCTCGTAGAAACCAAAGGCCCGATTGCAAATGTGGTCGATAGATTCGTCATCGGCGCTTAGTATTACTTCTTCGGCTGCGTCAATCGATCCCTTAACCTTGCTCAAGAAGTCTGAGCGGTTTCTCAGCAGTGCAGGCACTGGAATATCATCGTCCCTGAAGCCATGCTGGCTTTTATAGGCGTTCGTCCATGGTCTTTCCAGGTGGCCCAACGAATTGTTGTAGTCTACTAGCCATACGCCCAGCCCCGTCGCCGGCTCGACAATCAGGGTGTTCTTATAGTTCGTTGCCCTATCGGTGTTGCATACCCAGATGTCAAATAAGACATTCAGGGCGCTGTACGAATTGGCTATTGCTGCCGTGATAGCGTCTTTCTCATCGTCGTCCGGTGCGACCCCGAGAGAATCCAGAAACTGCCTTAGGGTTTGATATGGTGCGAACGGAGGCTCCTTTTGAACACAACCAAACTCGAATTTGTCGCGCCAAAGTAGCGCTGATGGAACAAAGACATGCAAAAGTTGGGCTAAATCGGCTGCTACCTTATCGCGGCCACCGTCATATGTGCGCTCGCGTGAGGGGCAGTCGTATTTCTGTAGCGCTTGATGTCCCTCGACTTCAAGGCGAAGAATGTGCCGCGTGGACTGTGTTGGTTGGCCGGAGGCTGCGCTCCGGCTTCCAAATTTGGTCGGGTCAGTTGAGAGCTTATGCAACCACTCGTCTAGGAGCGGATACTTTTGGCGCAAAAAATCGTCCATCAATGCTGTATCCACTGGCAGTGCTACACCCACTCGCGCCTTTCAGAAAATAAAAGCGGAGAGCGCATGGATTTTTCTAGGCATCTTCTGCATCTCATTCTTGTGTAATGAACGGATTTTCTGGCCTCAATAGAAGTGTAACCGAAAATAAATATTTTTCAATGTCACTCAGAAAATTATATTTTCAGGAACACGTTCCTCGACTGCGTCGAATGCCGCGACATCTCACGCGCGACATCGTGTTTGAGCCGCATTATGATCAGCGAGCGGGCGCAGCCCGCTTCCGGGTCCGCTCCGAAGGGAATAGCAGCCCTCGGGTAACAGTCGTGTCCGGCTTGCCCGGATCGGCTGTTTCTACCGCTTGGATCGCGCGGCATCTTGCGCTACGCGCACCATAAACGGGTTCGGCACCGCAGGATCTTGTTTTGTGCGACTCACGATTCGACTCTGGTCGAATGTGAACACAAGGACTTCATAATAATGATTATCAGAAAGATAATCGCAAAGCAGCCGAAGGGTGTTCTGGGGCTGTTTGGGGGTGCCGACGACCAGGTATTTGGGGTCTTACTGAGTTGGTGGTTACTCAGTCTGTGTTTGGCGCTTATTGCCCGGTTTGGGCTGTGCGAATCTTTCCTCGTTTTCGGCAGAGGCGATTCTAGAGGCAAAAAGAATTGGCGTTTGAGAGGTGTTGGCGTCAAACGGAGTTGCCTGATATGATGGGGTTAAGACTTGAGGCGGATTGGAAGACATGCGCACAAACAAGACCAAGGCAAAAGACTATTCTTCTATCTTTGTGGCCCTTACGGCAATCTGGGGTTGCTCTGCCATACCACTGTATTTATGCGGGTTTATAAATGTGCTTACTGGCTGCGCTGTCTTCTTAGTTCTCATTGTCCTGACTGGCATCTCGGATAAGCCCGAGCCGTGATCCCTTATGGCTTCTGAGGATGATGTCCGGCGAATCTGTTTGGGGTTGCCGGGGGTTGAGGAACGGGCTTATGAGCGGTTGCCTGGGTTCTTTGTTAAGCGGAACCTGTTCGCTCGGATCCGGACTCGGCCGGATGGGCTACTGGTTTGGCGGCCGACGGTCCTTGACAAAGAGGCGCTGATAGCTGAGCGGCCGGATGTGTTCTTTCAGACGCCGCATTACGAGGGGCATCCGAGTGTGCTGGTTCATCTCGATGCGGTCGAGGTCGGTGAGTTGGAGGAATTGTTGACGCTGGCATGGACCCTGCGGGCGCCGGCGAAGATGGTTTCTGCGTTCGAGGGGCGGGTCTCGTCTTAATGCAAGATCATTCAGTTGTGCATCCCGGCAGGCTCGTGATGGGATGAGAGAGTTTCACGCAAAGTCGCAAAGAACGCAAAGGAATTCTTTAGAATCCCCAAACTCCCTGTGATGGCTGAGGCACTCCATCACAAATACACCTCGATCCTTTGCGTTCTTTGCGTCTTCGCGTGAGATTATTCAGAATTGAACGAGCTTGGCTAGGTAGCTCCAGGCGGACCATAGGGGGTGGGATTGGGTTTCGGCTATGGAATGCCGGTCGAACGGTTCGCCGTTGATTTCTAGGCGTTCGATTTTGAGGTGGGTTCCTTCTAGGAGAAGCTCTAGGTCGGCAGGGGTGTAGCAGCGGATTTTTTGGGTTATGGCCATCGACTCGTTGGGTTCGCCGGTGGCGTCGTCGATTGGGCACCAGGTGTCTAGGAAACGGCTGTTGATGGGGTCGTAGTTGAAGCTGCGGCGCTGTCGGTAGCGGTGGCTGGGGTGGTTGCGATCCAGGGTCCAGGTCTTCCCTGCCTCGGTGAACCATCGGAAGGGGCTGAAGATGTCGACCAGCGCGCAGCCGCCGGGTTTAAGCCACTCATTAGCGATTCGGGTTAGGAGTCTTCTTTGATCAGCGTCGGAGCCGATGCCGAAACCGTCCCAGTAGCAGACGACCTCGAACTCTTTCTTGAGATCGACGGTGTAGAAGTCGGCTTCGAGGGCGGTGAGGCTGCCGGTTCTTGGTTGGGCGGCGAGGACGGCGATGTTGTTGGCGCGGGTTGGGCTGAATTCGACGGCGACTACGGAGTGGCCGGCGTCGGCCATTGCGATGGCGGCTTCCCCAGTGCCGGCGCCTAGTTCGAGGACGCGGTGGGGGCCGGGGCCGCACAGGCGAAGCATGGTTGCCAGGCGGTCTAGGTGGTGCTGCTGGACGCCGGTTGGGTCCCAGTATTCGCCGGCGCGGGTGTAGTAGGGCTTTACCCAGTCGAGACTGGATTCACCAGCGGTTTCTTGGGCCATGGCTTCGACTTGAGTTTGGCTAAGTATCAGGCTGGGCGGGCTGAAGCCCTGGGCACCTGTGCGGACTGAAGTCCACCCGCCGTCTAGGCGGTTTGGCGGAGTTCGTAGGTTTTTCGGTGCTCTAGTTCGGAGAGGGCGTCGTCGCAGCGGCTGATGATGCGGCGGGAGCGGGTGGCGGGGAGACGGGCCCAAAGCAATATTGCTGCGGCGGCTGCGCTGGAGATTAGGGCCAAGGCAACTACCGATTTAACTACTACTGAACTCGCTTCCGAATGACTCGACATATGCTTCCAATATATAAGACGACAATAAGGGCCGCTAGGTTTTAGCGGTAGGTACAACTACTTCGCTTTTTTAATGGTCAGCAGCTAAAGAATCGACTTTACGCGAGAATCTTGAGCGGGTTGACACGTTTAAATCAATAGCTTGGAACCGATTGAGGGTGCTGAGGGCGCCGAACTGCAGAAAAAAGGGGATCAATCGGATCGGGATCCGCTGTTCGACGTGGCAAAGGGCCTCGGAATCTTGTTCGTGATCGGGATTCACTCGACGAACAATTCATCGCGGCTGTATGTCAATCCGCACTCTGCTCAGTGGTGGACGCTTACCCTGATCAACCGGCTTTGTGATTTCGCGGTGCCGCTGTTTTTGTTGATCAGCGCGGTGCTTTCGGCGCGGAGCCTGCTTAGGAAGCCACAGGTGTTGCCTTTCTACCGCCGACGGCTGACTGGGGTTCTTTGGCCTTACTTCGTGTGGTCGATGATCTACTGGTGCGCGAAGGCTCTTCAGGAGCCGGCGAGCGGGAAGATTGAGACCGGGAATCTTCTGGGGTTCCACTTCTCCGCTCCTGCGTTGTTTGTCCACTTCAAGGCTCGGCTGCTGGAGTTGGTCTGGGGGAAGGCGTCGTTTCACCTTTACTTCTTGGTGGTCTTGGCTGAGTTGCTCGTGCTGCTACCGTTGGCGGTTCTTTACGTTCGG
>Ga0206816_1072_pt1 | contig 26463 bp, 13 predicted proteins | sample Alteio_BWOrgCont_88_FD_152866 | JGI IMG/M metagenome (GOLD analysis project Ga0206816, IMG submission 152866) | Enriched cells from forest soil in Barre Woods Harvard Forest LTER site, Petersham, Massachusetts, United States -... | ecosystem: Environmental > Terrestrial > Soil > Temperate forest >... | reverse complement strand
GATTAATTTCTATGGTATCAAACTTACTGAATTTAAAAGAAGAATTTCCTTTCCTATTATTCAAACATATCTTCCATTCAACAAAATCTTATTCCCAAAAATGGTTGTTAATCTCTGGGATATGAACCACATTGCCTGGAAGAATAATCTCCCTCTCTGTCGGATGGACCACATGTTCTGGAAAAATGTTCTCCCGCTCTGCCGGATGAACTACATGTTCTCGAAGAATGTTCTCCCGCTGTGCCGGATGGACTACATATTCTCGAAAAATGTTCTCCCGCTCTGCCGGAAGAACTACATATTCTCGAAAAATGTTCTTACGCTCTGTCAACAGAACTACATATTATGGAAATATGTAGTTACTATTCGAGGGATTATGGGGAATATTATGGGGAAGAATCATCGCAACAAGCTAAAAACTAACTTATCATATACAAAATGGCACGCTCACTGAAAAAACCTTGGTGGTCTCTTTTGATTCCAAAACAAATAACCTGGTGGAAAAATTATCCTAAAGCATTGGAGAAATACCAGGATGAACTGGAAGTAACTGATGATGAATTAAAACAAGCGCAGGATGATTCTGCAATGTTTTTATACTGCTATGCTCAAAATGCAAATACCATATCTTATAAGGAATCATTTATGGTTTATTTGAAAGATGTAATATATAGCAAGAAAAAAGGGGGAGAAGAAGCATCGCCAAATTTGACGGTATTGGCAAAACCAACGTTAGTAAAAAAAGGTATCATGCCCCGCACTTTTAAATATATTAAAATGTTGAGAACACGAAAAGGTTTTACATCAACCATAGCAGTTGCATTGAAAGTGGTTGGAGAGGATATAGCACCATTTAATGGTGATACTTTTGTTGCACAAGGAAAAGGTAAAACGACTCACGATGGAAATTTGATAGGGTATGTAATAGGTACTTATCTTGATGGAGCAGGAATTTTCAGACAGCGTGGAGATGATCCTGAATTTCATTTTATAAAAAGTATTTTCGGAGGCTTCTATTTGGATGATGAACCGAATTTGGAAGTGGGTCCCGAAACAAGACAATACCATGTAAGAGGCATTATCAATAATGAATATGTTGGCTTTCCAAGCAAGCCGTTTTCCTTGACCTGGACCAGCCCTCCACCGACGCTTGATGCAGGGGATGATAAAACTGAAATAAAAGCAGAAGAACCTAAAGCATAAGAACATTTTTAGAATTTTCATTAAGCAAGAAAAGCTCTCTTCGGAAACGAAGGGAGCTTTCTTTTTTTGGGGGGGAATAATTAGAATTCAGAAATTTTGATTAATCCTTCCAAAGCAATATTACATTAATAATAAATAATAAATAAAGTTTTGGATAATAATAAATCTTTTCCTAATATTGCAGCCTTAAAACAAATAATTAATGGGAACGCCGATGCCTGAACCAAGTAAGCGAAACAAATAAATAATAAATAAAATGAAAACTTTTAACAAAATTATCGTAATCGTGATGTGTGCTTTTGCACTTTCCACAACCCTCCATGCGCAAAATGTCGTAACGCTCCAGAGCGGCGGCAATGCGTACTTCTTCAACAATATTGATGATGCCGTTTCGGTGGCTAATCCTGGTGATTACATCTATGTCCCCGGTGGCGTGTGGGCTATCAACAACATTATTCATACTGGCGTGAATATTGTCGGTGTAGGATATAATCCAGATTCATGCGGTGCTACTGGAACTACCAAAATCACTGCCCCTGGTGCTTGCTATAACTTTATCATGATTAGTGGAGGAGCTGATAATGGTTCATTTACGGGAGTTCAGTTTTTAAATACTGTTAGCTTTGGCGGTGATTGTAATGTTGGAAATGAAGCGGTAAATAATTATTCCTTTTCAAGGTGTCGTTTTTCAGGGACTTATGGTAATATTTGCTTTTATGCAGGATGGAGTAATATTGCGCCAAGCACTAATTTGTTTCTGTCAGAAAATGTTTTCGATAATCAGGTTGAAGGATATTCAATATCAGGAGTTACAGCTACCAAGAATATTTTCACAAATTACATAGACCAAGTTGAAGCCAGCACTTTCAATAATAATATCTTTATGATTGCGGGTCAATGGAAATTCTTTAGTACCAATAATTGTTCTTTGAATAATAATATCGTAATAGATAATAATGGTGCTCCAAATTATCTATACTCCAACTGCAATGGAAATATCACCACCAATACTATCTACAATGAACCATACAATAACAATTATAACAACACAGAGATCGGTGGTATTTATAGCGCATCGCCTATCTTCGTAAATTTCACAGGCTTTACTTTTGATGTTCATGCTGACTATCATCTTGCAGGCGGCTCTCCTGGAATTGGTTATGGAAATGATGGCACCGATGTAGGGATATATGGAACAGCGGTGCCTTTCAAGGAAGGTGGCGTACCATTTAATCCACATATCCAATTGCAATCCATCGGCACCACGACGGATTCGCAAGGGCATCTTCCTATTCTTATCAACGTAGCTGCACAAGGTAATTAATCATTCATTAATCGCCACGAATTTCACGGATTAATTCGTGAAATCAATGGCTAAATAATTAATAAGATGAATAAGATAAAATTTCTTTTATTCGTGCTCTTCCTGTCTTTTAAGATAGGCAATGCACAGCAGCTCACGAGCTATGAATATTGGTTCGACAGCAATTATGGCGCAGTTGTTACTGTTCCTTTAATCAGCACTCCTGCCGAACTTTCACTGAATACTTCTATCAGCACTACTGGCTTGACTACCGGCTTCCATTTCGTTCATTTTCGATTCCAGGATATTAATGGAAAATACAGTTCCGTCCAGACCCAGATATTTGATAAGACTTCCCAGAACACCGGAACCAATTTTCTTATTGGTTATGAATATTGGTTTGACACCGCCTATTCAAACAAGACCAGCGTTCTGATTGCTGATTTGACTCAAGTTGATTTGAATACTATTCTTACCGCGGCGACTTTAACGAATGGTGTCCATGCCGTGCACATTCGTTTTCAGGATAATGGAGGAAACTGGAGCAGTGCCCTGTCTCAATCTTTCCTGAAGGCTGGCGGTTCTATTGTTTCCAATTCAATCATTGCATACAGATATTTTTTCAATAATAATTCTGTGAATATTGTTAATGTTACACTTCCAAGTCCGCAAAATCCTTATGATTTATTAAGCCAGATTGCTACAAGGAATTATACCCATCCCGGAATGAATACATTGAATATTCAATTTGAAGATACTACCGGATTCTGGAGTTCTATTCTTACGGATACTTTCTACAGAGATTCTATTCCTGTAGCAAACTTTACTTCAAATTCTCCGGTATGCCTCGGCAGTCCAACCAACTTTACTAATACTACAACAGAAGCAGACAGCTACCATTGGGACTTCGGCGATGGCAATAATGATACGAGCAATTCTCCAAGTCATACTTATGCAAATCCCGGAACATATACGGTTACTCTTTTTGCATATAGTTCTGTAAGTGGCTTGGATAGCAGCATTTCATACAATGTTGTTGTGAATGCTTTGCCCAGTCCTATTATTTCTGCAAGTTCCACTAATGCTACCTGCAACGGAGATTCAGTTAGTCTTGATGCGGGTGCCTGGGCTTCTTATCTTTGGACTAATGGTTCAACCGACGAAGTTATTTATGTAACATCAGGAGGAACATTTTATGTTACAGTTACAGATGCAAACGGATGTACAGGCATTGCAAATATGGCTATTACTGGTAGTTCATTGCCTACTCCTTCAATAAGTCCAAGTGGACCCACAACCTTCTGCGATGGAGGTTCAGTAACTCTATCTACTGGGAATTATACAACCTATAGCTGGAGTAATGGTGCAACCACACAATCAATTATTGCAACAGTAAGTGGAACATACAATGTAACAGTTACAGATGCGAATGGATGTTCAGCAACAGCTACTCAATCTGTTACTGTTAATCCTGTTCCAGTTCTGACAATAACTCCAAGCGGACCAACCAACTTCTGTACGGGCGGTTCTGTAACTCTTGATGCAGGTCTTCAAACATCTTACCTATGGAGTAATGGAGCTACCACCGAATCAATAGTTGTTACAGCCACAGGAAACTTTACTGTAGTTGTTTCGAATAGTTTCGGCTGTACAGCTTCTAATGGAGGGAATCAACCTTCTGGAGGAAATATTACTCAAGTCAATGGTAATCGAATCCATACTTTTACTTCAAGCGGAACCTTTATAATTCCTAATGGCTTCAATGCTAATGCAGAAGTGTTAGTTGTTGCCGGTGGTGGCGGTGGTTCTAAAGCAGGTGGTGGGGGTGCTGGTGGATTCATTGATACAACAATAAATCTTTCTTTTGGAAGTAATTTAGTTACTGTAGGAAATGGCGGAGCAGGTTCTGACGGAGATTCTCCAGGTAATGGTGAGAATTCAATATTCAGATCATTAATAGCCATAGGTGGTGGCGGTGGTGGTGGCTATAACGGTCAAGCTACAGCAGGACGAAATGGAGGATCAGGCGGTGGCGGTGGAATGAATCAAAGTTTATCTACTGAAAATGGATTTGGAGGTATTGGAACACCAGGGCAAGGCAATGATGGCGGTACTATTTCCGGTGAGAATTGCAGTCCTTGTGGTGGAGGCGGCGGTGCAGGAGGAGTTGGTGGCGCAGGAGTAAATGGAGGACAGTTTGGTGGTCCAGGTTTACCATCTTCTATTTCAGGTTCTACAGTTTATTATGCAGGTGGCGGTGGCGGTGGTTCTTATTGTGCTGGTGAAGGTGCAGGTGGTATTGGAGGTGGTGGAGCTGGTTACACAGGAAGTGGAACCGCAGGTACTCCAAACACTGGCGGTGGAGGCGGTGGAGGTGCAGGGGACTTAGGTGGTTCCGGTGCTGATGGTGGTTCTGGAATTGTCATTATTTCCTATCCTGTTAATAATAATACTGGATTGGCTGTAACTGTCAATGCAAACTTATCACCTATTATTACTGCAAGTGGAGCTACTACATTCTGCAATGGTGGTTCTGTAAATTTGGATGCAGAAGTTTATACAACTTATAATTGGAGTACCGGAGAAACTACAGAAACTATTACTGCTTCTGCAAGTGGAACTTATAGCGTTTCTGTTACTGATAACAATGGTTGTACAGGCAATGCATCTCAAGTGGTAACTGTAAACTCATTACCAACTCCATCCATAACTCCGAGTAGTTCTACAACGTTCTGTGATGGTAATTCCATTAATTTAGATGCAGGAGGTTATGCTTCTTTCTCTTGGAATAATGGAGCGACTGCTGAAGTTATAAATGTTTCAGCAAGTGGTTTGTATTCAGTAACAGTTACAGATGGAAATGGTTGTACTGGTATGGATTCTGTTAATGTTACTGTTAATCCATTACCCACTCCACCAACCATAACTCCAGATGGTCCAACAACATTCTGTAATGGAGGTTCTGTGAATTTAGATGCAGGATTGTATGCTGGTTATTCCTGGAATGTCGGTGGCAATACAGAAATCATAAATGCTACAACAAATGGAACTTATGAAGTCACCGTTAATGATAACAATGGATGTACTGCAACAGGTTCCATTGACATTACTGTAAATAGTGTATCTGCTGCAATCAATGCAAATGGTCCAACTTCCTTCTGTATTGGAGGGAATGTAACACTTAATGCCATGCCAGATTCAAATGCTTCCTATCTCTGGTCAACTGGTGAAACTACAGTTTCAATTACTGTCTCCAATACAAATAACTATACAGTAACTGTTACTGATTTGAATACAACTTGTACAGGTATAGCATCAATTGCCGTTACTTCATATCCATTCCCAACAGTTGTTGCAACTAATACAGGACCCTACTGCACAACAACAACTTTAGAGTTATCTGCAAATGGAACAAACATATTAAGCTACAATTGGAGCGGACCAAACGGTTTCACATCTACAAATCAAGATCCAACAATGGCTGATATGGAAGATATCAATATAGGAACTTATTATGTTACTGTTACTGGAAATGGCGGATGCACCGCTACTGGTTCTACGGATGTTTCTATTTCAGGTCACTCACCTTATTTCACCTTTGTTGGAATTACGGGATATACCAACTCTATTATTGATAGAGATACTGGTGGTCAATTTGACTATTATCATTTTAAGGTTATGTATTTTAGTCCTGATAATAATAAACCTGCAACAACGTTCCCACGTTTGATGATGGATTATGAAGGCAATGGTTCCTTTTTAGATCCTAATGATCGTTCTTATGTCATGCAAGAAGAAGATCCTACAGATACTAATACAGTAGATGGTAAGGTGTATTTCTTTAACGCACATATCTTGCCTACTGGCAACACATGGCAAACAAGTATTATTGCAAATGATAATTCACAATCGGCTTGTTCGGCAAGTTTCGGTCCGTTTGAAACACCAAAGGTTTTGGTTGCTCCAAACTTATACATATTTGCTAATGATATTACCTTTAGTAATCAAAATCCGGATCCATCTGCACCTTTAACAGTTTATGCAACCATTCACAATGAATCTGATTATCCGGCTTCCAACTTTGTAGTTCATCTTCACAACCAGTTTGATTCCTTAAATAATTATGGCGATATTACGGTTCCAAATATGTTCCCGCATTCAACCATAACCGTTAGTTGGAATATCACAACTCCATCTGTCCCTTCCTGGAATCCGATGCAGGTATTTGTTGATTATACCAATGTAATAGTTGAAACGAATGAATTGGATAATGTCGCAATTCGTCCATTTGTTTGTGGTGCATTCATCTTGCCTGGTGATATTCAAATTACCGCAGTTGCCAGCCCTTACTATTCTTGCAGTGGGACAACTGTTATCGGTGTTGCAGATTACCGTAATACCGCAGTTCCATTGGTAGATCCAAGTTGTGCCGGTGCTACTGTTACTATCTTTGTTCCTTCTACAGGTGCTACTTTCGTCGGATATACCGACAACTCCGGTCACTATGCTATTGGTATAAGTGGTCCTGCATCAACAGGCATTTTTCCATTTACTGTTTCCATCACTGATTATACCTTAAATGGTGATACTGCATCTACCTTTGGTGTAGTTCCATGTCCTGGTGGAGGTGGAGGTGGTGGAGGCGGTGGAGGCGGCGGTGGAGGTGGTGGCATCGGTGGAAGCATGTCCGGTTCTTCCTGTATTGCTGCAACTCAAACATACGCCGGAACATATACCATTGTAAATCCCACTTCTGATACTGTTCTAATCCCTACTTTAACAACATGGTCTGTAACACCAAGTAATGGAGTTTATCCATCTTCAGGTAGTTCATATACGACAGCTCCATTAAATCCTGGAGCGAGTCAAACATTTAATTTCCCATCGATTGTATTTACCTTACCTGGGACCTATAGTATTTGTGTTACCGGGAATTCAGATTTCAGCTTGTTGGAAAGTAACTATAGCGACAATACATTCTGTCAGAGTGTTACTGTTTGGGATGGTTGTGCTGACATTGTTCCAATTCCAAATTATTCGTTTAACTATTCCAGTTACTATCAATGTAATGAATCTAACATTCCATTCTGTCTGGAAAATATTGGAGGATTTGCTACGAACGACAGCTTCTGGGTTAGTCTTCATGTTATGCATGGAAATACAACAGAGGCAATCTATCAGCAGAAAGTTGGAAATATTCTTCCAAGATGCTTCAACAACTCTATATGTTTAAACTTCCCTCATAACTTTGCAGATAGTGGAAATTATACTTTCGTTGTTTATGCTGATACATCTAATGTTATTAATGAATGTGACGAGACCAATAATGTTATGACCATTGATGGATATGTGAACAGATGTCATCCAGATCTCTATGTTCAAGGGTGTGGGACATTTAATGTTACACCAATTGATCCATATAATTATGACAGCATAACAGTTTCTGCGGTTATTGGAAATCAGGGTGGATTTGATGCTACAGGACCTTTTGATGTTGAATTCGATGTGCCAAGCGTAGGCTCTTATTTTTATACTTATAACGGGAACCTGGCTTCTGGTGCAACAGCAACTATCAATCTAACAATACCGACACCTCCTTCTCCTGGGGCATATTTGACAGTTACCGCTGATCCTGCGAATGTTACCGACGATATATTGCAATATAATAACTCAAACTCTACTTTGTTAGGTTATGACTTTGCAATTGGACATAATTGTAATAATTATGATTGGTGGACTAATAACATTTTATGTAACCAACCAATAAATCTGTATGCGTATCTATACAGTTATGGTAATTACGTTGCTTCACATGTTAAAACAAGATTTGAGGTATCCGGTCCTGGACTTGCTCCCGGATGGAATGATTTAGGATTTGCTACAAATAATAATATCGGACTTACTTGTTCATGCCCGTATCTTGCGCAGTTACCAACTGTTTTTGCTCCTCCATTACCTGGGCAATACCAGTTAAGAATGACGGCAAACTATGATGGTTATTATCCTGAAACATCTTATGCAAATGACACGTTGGTCGTAACACTCAACAGTGTTTGTTTATCTGATTACAGGATATTATCACAGTACATAAATCCTTCTTTATTGAATCCTGCCCCTAATCAGCCAATTACTGTCGATATCACTTATGAGAACATTGGCACTTCCGATTTCAATGGTAACGATTCCGTTTACATTTCTCTTAAAGCAGATAATACTATGATTGATTCGGTTTACGACCGAGGTTATCTTGCACAAGGAGATCATAATACTATTCATATCCCAACATCATGGAGTTCTCCGATAGTTGGTATTCACGTCCTTCGTGCTGCTGTCAATAGTGATCATCATATTCAGGAAAGTAATTATGATAACAACGAAGCAACTCGTGCCGTCATAGTTGGTAATTCACCAAACTTATTCTTCACTCAATTGATGCCAAGTGACAGTACTCCTTCTTCGGGTCAAAACATTGCATTCAATGTAACTATTGGAAATAGTGGGGACTTGGATGCTGATGCTACTGTAAACTTCAGTTATGTAAATCAATCAGGGCAGCAAGTTCAATTCTATTCATACAATGGACATTTCCCAATGCATGACAGCGTGAGTTTCACCTTCCCTTGGAATGTTTTGAATGCTTCTACTTATGTTTATGGAAACATTGTGAACACTGTCCCTGGGGAGAATCGTTATGATGACAATCTTGATTCTACAAAACTTGGAGGTTTGAATATCAACTTCACCAGTTCACAGTCAACATGTCCGAATACTCAAGATGGTTCTCTTACTGTTCATGTTACCAGCGGAGTGCCTCCGTATATTTACAATTGGACTACTGGTTCGAATGATTCTACAATCACAAATCAGTCATCCGGTCAGTATTCCGTTACTATTTCAGATAATGTCGGAACTACAGGTGTTGCAACTGGTACAATTACTCCTGCTTCAAATCCGATTGGAGGAATCAGTCCTATTGGTGCAACAACATTCTGTCCTGGTGGTTCAGTATTGCTTATTTCAAATCCTTCTGATCAGTATTTATGGAGTACAGGTGAAACAACTCAAGCGATTACAGCATCTGCAACAGGAACTTATTCAGTAACGTCAACAAACAGTGCTGGATGTTCCGCAACTGCTTCTCAATTTGTATTGGTTCATGATTTACCAACTCCAACTATTACTGCAAATGGTCCAACAACGATCTGTCAGGGTGGTGGAGTAAATCTTGATGCAGGTGCTGGTTATTCATCATATAACTGGAATACCGGAAACAATACCGAAGTCATTACAGCTCACAATAACTTTACTTACATTGTGACGGTTGGTGATAATATAGGATGTACTGGAACCGGTTCTATTGATATAACAGTTAATCCAAATACTACCGCTACAATTACCCCTAATGGTCCAACGACATTTGCTCAAGGAGGAGATGTGATTCTTGATGCAGGAAGTCATACCGGGTATTCATGGAGCAATGGAAGCACAGATGAAACTATTGATGTTACAACAAGCGGTACTTACACCGTTACTGTTTCCAATCAATATGGTTGCACTGCAACTGCTTCTGTTGTTGTTACCGTTACAAATGTTGTTATCACTCCGACAATAACTCCAAGCGGACCAACAACCTTCTGTTCCGGAGGCTCTGTAAGTCTCGATGCGGGTTTATGGACTTCCTACTTATGGAGCACTGGTGAAACAACTGAATCAATCACTGTTACCACCAATGGCAACTACACAGTTACGGTTACTGATAGCAACAGCAACACAGGTTCAGCTTCTCAAAACGTTACTGTCTATACCAGCCCGAATCCTTCTATTACATTAAGCTCTCCACCTGTATTCTGTAATGGAGGCAATGTAACTTTGGATGCAGGCAATTGGACTTCATATCTATGGAGTGATGGCGAAACAATAGAAACAATTACGCTGACTACCGGTGGAAATTTCTGTGTTACTGTTTCCAATGGTAATGCTTGCACTGGAATTGTTTGTCAGAATGTTGTAGTTAATCCTGTTCCGACACCTTCCATAACTCCCAATGGTGCTACTTCCTTCTGTGCAGGTAGTTCTGTAACGTTGGATGCCGGTGCTTCCTATACTACTTATGCTTGGAGCAATGGTGCTACCACCGAAAACGTTTTAGCTACAACTAATGGAACTTATACGGTAACCGTTACTAATTCGGATGGTTGCGCTGGTTCAGCTTCTATTGGAATAACTGTTTATGCATTACCAACTCCAACCATTTCTCCAAGTGGTGCAACTACCTTCTGTCAAGGTGGTTCAGTTACTCTCGATGCGGGTTCATATACTTCATTCAGTTGGAGTAATGGCGCGACTACCGAGGCAACTTCTATATCAACAAGTGGAACCTATTCAGTAACCGTAATGAATGCAAATGGTTGTAATGGTTCAACTTCGATAGTAGTTACGGTTAATCCATTACCAAATCCATCCATTGCACCTGGTGGTCCAACGACCTTCTGCCAAGGTGGCTCGGTAACTTTGAACGCTGGTTTATTCGCTATTTACAATTGGTCTAATGGAGCTTCCACGCAAAGCATTAATGCCTCAACAAGTAGTAATTATATGGTTACCGTTACTGATGCAAATAGCTGTACAGGCATTGCATCCCAAATGGTTATTGTTAATCCATTACCGACACCTTCCATTACACCAAGTGGTGCTACGACATTCTGTCAAGGAGGTTCCATTATGTTGGATGCAGGTTTATTTGTTTCTTATTCATGGAATGGCGGTGCTACTACCGAAACTGTAAGTGCCTCAACTAGCGGGACTTATTCAGTAACGGTTCAAGATGGAAATGGATGCTCTAATTCAACTTCTATTGTTGTTACAGTGAATCCTTTGCCGCTTGCCACAATAACACCAGGCAGTGCTACAACCTTCTGTCAAGGAGGTTCTGTTAGTTTGATGGCTACTGCTTCTGCTTCATACCTTTGGAATACAGGTTCTATTAACCAAAGCATTGTAGCAAATGCAAGCGGTTCTTATTCTGTAACTATTACAAATGGCACTGGTTGTACAGGCGTTACTTCTCAAGCTGTTACCGTGAATCCATTGCCGACACCTGTCATTATTCCAAATGGTCCAACGACCTTCTGTGCGGGCGGTTCGGTAACATTAGATGCTGGAAGTTATTCCAATTATCTCTGGAGCAATAGTGCTACCACAGAACAGATAACCGTTACTACTGCTAATACCTACAAAGTGACAGTTACTACTGCGCAAGGTTGCACAGGGGTTTCAACAGGAATAATTACCACAATTACTCCTACTATTACCGGACTTACAATTACAGGTCCTACAAGCGGTTGCAGCGGAAGTAATATTGCATTGACAACCGGCACCACTTATAATTCTTATAATTGGAGTACGGGAGCCACTATCCAATCCATCAATGTTTCAGCAACCGATACCTACTATGTTACTGTTTCTAATGGAGGGAATTGCACTGCTGTGGCGCATCATTCCGTCATCATTCAACAGGTTCCTGTTCCGAATATTATTCCTGCAAATCTTTCAAATCTTTGCAGCGGAGGTAATGCAACCCTCACTGTCGGTGCCACTTTCGCTTCCTACCTATGGAATACGAATGCCATGACACAAGGTATCACTATTAATACCGGAGGAACATATTCTGTAACCGTTTCGAGTTCTAACGGATGTACGGGCACGGCAGCTACCACAGTTTCAAGTGGATGCGTTCTTCCAACAAACCTGTCCACCAATACTATTTCTGCTACTGGCGGCATGGCAAACTGGATTGAACCGGGTTGTTATTATGGATATACGCTAAGAATCAGTAAGCATAATGCAAATGTCTGGACGAATTATACCATTGCTCCAAATACCCATTATACCTTCTCCGGCTTGTTGCGAAATACAACTTATGACTGGCAAATTCAGACCAATTGTAATGCAAGCGGAACGATTAATTCGGGCTTCAGTGCTACCCAAACCTTTACCACTTTGGCAAGGTTAGAAGGAGGGGAAACAGAGAATTCTGATTATGCTTTCAACGTCTTCCCGAATCCTGCGAGCGACAAGGTTACCGTTACTTTCTTAGCAGATAAGGAAGCGAATTACAGGCTTCGTTTAATGGATATTACAGGCAGAATTATTTTGAATGAAGCTCATGCTTCGGTGGTTGGAGAAAATCAGATTGAAGTTGATTTATCCGGCATTGCCAAGGGGCTTTACCTGGTTCAATTGGAAAACGGAGATGCCGTCCTTCAAGCCAAGATAGTTGTTCAATAACAATAGGAATAAGAAATAACCCTTCATAATTCCATTTGACAAACCGCCTTCTCTGAATTAGAGAGGGCGGTTTTGTTTTGGGGAATATTTTATAATTTTACATCTATGAAATCTATATTCCTGATAGCAATAGTCCTCTCTTCCATAATCATTTCCTCCTGCAATACTTCGAACAAAGTCGTATCATCAAGTTTCATTCAAAAGAGGAAATACAATAAAGGGTATCATCTTGAATGGCTTGCAAATAAAGGGAATCCGCATCCTTCCATTGCAAAGAATGAAAAAATATCTGCCAAAGAAAAAGTTTTAATTCCATACCAAACAATTATTCCAAAGAAGGATTCAATCTTCATTTCAAATACTTTTATTCCCAATAAAGAGGATGATAAATTGATTGCTTCTATTGACAATGGTATGATTATTACTTATCAGCCTAAAGCTTTTTTTATTCAGGATAATGATTCATTGAAAAATAAAAACACTCAAGATGCAATCCAAATAGAAAAAAGTAAATATGTTCCTTTGGTAACTTTTATAGCTACTTTGATAGGATTAGTTTGCTGCATTGTATTGGCTCTATATCCTGCATTATATTGGTTTGGTCTTATTTTCGATATTACTTCAACAATAAGTCTTACTTGGGATATTAATTATACTTTTTAAACCATCAAAGTATAAGGAACTTGGTTTTTTAATAGCAAGTATTCTTATGCTAATTTTGAGTTTATGTATTATAATATCAATAAATTCTAATGGACCCTAAGGATTTTTCATCAAGGGGTCGCAATCATAAAATGATGAAAGAAATGATACTTTGCAATCAGGATACTCATCAAGTAAGGTTGTTCACCCAATCTTTCATGATATATTAAGTTTGCCTTGGATAGTTTGTATTACTAAGGCTGTCAAAATAATCATCCTGACGTTCTTTTCATTCAGTTCTTTATTCATATTACTCTTCTTTTGATTCTTTTTACATTATAGTATCTTCGTTTTCATTAACAATAGTCTTACTCAATTCAACATGATGTTAGAATAATCATGTTCAGTATTCATGTAATCGTTATGAACATCACTGTAATCCTTCGGAACATTAATGTAACCGTTCGGAACATCACTGTAACCATTCGGAACATTAATGTAATCGTTCGGAACATTAATGTAACCATTCGGAACATCACTGTAACCATTCGGAACATCACTGTAACCATTCGGAACATTAATGTAATGGTTCGGAACATTAATGTAATCCTTCGGAACATTAATGTAATCCTTCGGAACATTAATGTAACCATTCGGAACATCACTGTAACCATTCGGAACATTAATGTAATCGTTCGGAACATCAATGTAACCATTCGGAACATACAATTCAATCTAAATCGAATTAAAGTACGCTAAAACAGTCATTAAACATGTAAACACTATATATGAACTTGCATAAACAGTTTCAATATTTGAATGTATCATAATCGAATACGCTTGTATGACAGTACTTTCAATGAATACCATACTCGTATTCGCAGTCATCAATATCAATTCACCTTTTCCAATCACGCTATTCATTATAATTAGTATTTTGTTATTGAATTTGATTGTTGGAATTATTTGTACCGGGCAAAAGAAGGTTTTATGTTGTCCCGATGTATTGGGAGGAATTTTGGGAGTGGGAATTTAATAATCCAAATGTTATATATTTTTGCAGAATGACAAAAGCAATTATTGTTGAACTAATTTTTCTTGGAAGCTTTTCCATTTCTCATTCTCAAAATATAACAGACATCTAACTCAAAAGTAAGAGGAATAATAAGTATTAATCCTTTATAAATAATATTTGGAGAATTAAGAATAGAATATGAGAAACCCTATTAATGGAGATATAGGTTCCGGTACAATAATATTTAGTAATATTACTCCTCAAATGGGAATTACTATTGGTTATAAATTAAAATAACAAACCATTCAAGATTTTAATAACCTTGAATGGGTTCTGATTTTTCATTTCATCGTCTTGTGACTACGACCTTTTTTGGGAGTAGCAACAAGACGAAGAAGATTATTAATATCGGTATTTATAATTTTATCTAATTTTGAACCGTTGTTAAAATATAAATCCCCTAAGAATAATAGTATGATAAGTTCTGGAAGGAACCATAAGATGTGGAAGGCTGTCGTGGCTTTAATATTTAATATTGCAATTCTTTTTATTGCTGCTAATGGCTTTGCGCAATCGGCTCAAAAGATAGATTTGCTGAAGACTCAATTCCCTGAAACGAATGCTGTGTTGGCTGTTAATAAAGAGGCTTTGACTATCGAATTAAAAGAGACGGGGCTTGCCATTACCAGCGATAATTATTATGAAATGGTCTATCTCACCGACCATGTTAATGAATATGCCAACAAGAGTATTTATTACTCCGATTTCAGCGATGTCGCCAACATAGAAGCCAAGACCATCACCTCCGAAAAGGCTGGAAATAAAACTTTGAAAGTCCTTAATATATTTACTAAAGATGACTTTGGTTCGGGAATATTTTATGGCAGCGGAAAGAAGAAAGAATTTGTGTTTCCGGGAGTTCAGGAAGGCGCGCGGTCTGTGCTTTCTTATAAGGAAATTATCAAGGATCCGCACTTCCTTGGAGCATTTTATTTTGGTTCTTATGTGCCAGTTATTAATGGAGAATATTCCGTTACCTTTCCTAAGGAAGTGAAGATAAAATACCGGCTCTTGGGAGGTGATACTTCTGGCATTGAATTTAGCAGTAAGCCTAATAAGAAAAGTACGACCTATACCTGGAAAGTAAAGAACTTTCCTGCCATGAACTTTGAAGAAGATTCGCCACCGTTGAATTCTTATTCGCCACATGTGGTGGTATATATTGATGAATACGTTTTCAATGGGCAGACTGTGAAGGTTTTGGGTGAAGTAAAGGACTTGTATAACTGGTATTATTCATTGACCAAAGGGGTGAATGATAAGGAAGATGAGGGCATGAAAACGATTGTGGATTCATTGATAAAAGGTGTGAATAATGACAGTGAGAAGGCAAAGCGAATCTTTTATTGGGTTCAGGATAAGATAAAATATGTGGCGTTTGAAGCGGGCTTGGAAGGCTTTGTTCCAAGGAATGCAGCATTGGTTTGTTCACGTAAATATGGCGACTGCAAAGACATGGCAAGCATCATCACCAATATGATGAATTATGCCGGAATCAAAGCCCATCTCACATGGATTGGTACGCGTGATATTCCTTATACTTATGAAGATGTTCCCCTGCCGATAACAGATAATCACATGATAGCCTGTGCTGAAATCAATGGAAAGAAATTGTTCTTTGATGCCACCGGAATCTGTACTCCTTATGGCTTTCCTACCGCGATGATTCAAGGAAAGGAGGCATTGGTGGGCGAAGGTGAGAATAAATTTGAAATCATTAAAGTGCCCGTCGTTCCCAAAGAAAAGAATACATTGAATGATACTTGTACCTTCACAGTTGAGAATAAAATATTGAAAGGAAAAGGAAAGTCTGTCTTTACAGGATATAAGAAATTAGATGTCTTTTATAAACGTTATGCCAAATCAAAAGAAGAAGCCAATGATGCCGTTAAAGCCTTTATCTACAAGGGAAGCAATAAGTTTAATGTAACAGATTTTAAGTACGATGGCTTGGATGACAGGGATAAAGATTTGACCATTGATTATGACTTTACTTTGCCTGATTATGCACAGGTATTGAGTGATCAGATCTATGTGAATCTTAACTTAGACAAGAGCTTTGGGAATGAAGAAGTAGATATTCACAACAGAAAAACCGACAGGGTTATTGAATACAAATTCATCAATCATCATACCTCTAAACTTGAACTGCCGCAAGGGTTTAATATCAAATACCTGCCTCCAAATGATTCCTTCCATGATGATGAATTCGGGTATGATATTTCTTATAAAAAGGAAAATAATTCTATCTATTGCGATAAGTCAATTTACATAAATCAACTGCTTCTTCAGAAGTCGAAATTCGAGACCTGGAACAAGATGATTTCTCAATTAAATAAAGCCTACAAGGAAGTTGTGGTGCTGCAAAATTCCAAATAATTATTATCTAATATTTTCATTATGAACATTAAACAAAGTGTTGTTATTATTCTTTTATTATTCCCGATAATTCTTTCCGCTAAGGATGGTTATGAAAAGTTCCAATGGGAAGAGAAACCTGCTATTCATCAACTGTCTGCTGACTATGAAAAGGAAAGTGCAGTGATTATTGAAAGCCTTGTCAGAGATGAATATGTCTTCAATAGTGTGGAGGGTTTAGACCTTTATAAAACAATCCATAAAATCATCAGAGTGAATGATGATAAGGCTCTCGAAAGATTCAATAAGGTTTATATTTCCATGAATGATGTGGAATCGGTGGTGGAGCTTAAAGCCCGTTCCATTTCTAAAGATGGAAGGGTGAACGAGGTGGATAAAAACAGTATTAAAATGACCGAACAAAATGAATCTGATAATACCTACAAGATATTCGCAATTGATGGATTGGAGAAGGGTTCGGAGGTAGAGTATTATTTTATTCTTAAGAAATATCCAAGCTTCTTCGACAGAGAATTCATGCAACAGGAAACTCCTTACAAACGTAATCGAATTGAAATAATAACTCCTGAAAAAATCATTTTCAAAGCCAAGAGTTATAATAACTATCCTGAATTAAAAGACTCACTCATGAATGGTAAACATTGGTTAACTGCAGAGGCAAATAATATTCCTGAACTGCATGAGGAGGAATATGCTTTTTACTTCTCTAATTTAATGCGTGTGGAATCAAAGCTGGATAAGAATTTAAAGCAAAGCGATAAGGGAACCTTGACCTGGGAGGATGCTTCACAAAGTATTTACAACCGCATCTATGCTTCTGAAAAGAATGACAGTTATACAAAGAAAATAGATAAGATCATTAAGAAGGAATTGCATCTCAAGGGTATGGATGAAGCCTCTAAAATCAAGGCTATTGAAATTTATATCAAAACAAATTATTTATTAAAACCAAACTCTGCAGAAGGCTTGAATAATCTTGATAACATCATTAAGAATAAGTACGCTGCGACTACAGGTTTGATAAAATTATATGCAGCTTTTTTTAAGCAGGCGGACATTAATACCGAGTTGGTTTTGACGACTGATAAGAAGGATGTTTTATTCGATGGAAACTTCGATTCATGGAATTACCTGGAAGAATATCTTTTCTATTTCCCGAAAGAAGACAGATTCATTGCTCCTACAGAAACCCCTTACCGTTACCCGCTGATCCCTTACTATTGGACGGATAATGATGGCCTCTTTATTGAGAATGTTGTATTAGGAGAATCTCAATTAGGGATTGGAAAGAAATTCCCGATTACCGAGTTGAGGCATCAGATAAAACATATCCCTGCGTTTGATGCGGAGTTCAGTTATGATGACCATGATATCAAGATTGATTTCAATGCTGACTTGAGCGATGCCACAACACATGTGAAGCGATCTATATCGGGCTTCAATGCCATTACTATCCAGCCTTACATAAAACTTATTCCTGCCGATAAACAAAAGGAAGCCTGTGAAAGTCTTTTAAAAGACAGTGAGAAAGATGCGAAAGTATCTAACATGAAAACTTCAAATACGGACCCTAATATTTCTCCTTACTACAAACCCTTTATTGTTGAAGGAGACATGCAGGGGACGGGGTTTTTGGAGAAGGCGGGCAATGATTATTTATTCAAGATTGGAACTGTTATCGGTCCGCAAACAGAGCTTTATGCCGAAAAGAAAAGGGAGTGCCCCATTGAGCATGAGTTCAATCGTCGGTATGACAGAACCATTATCTTCAACATTCCGAAAGGATATAAAATCAAAAACCTAAATGATCTCAATATGGATGTCTTTCATTTAAAGAATGGAGAGCGCGATTATTCTTTTACTTCTTCTTATAAAATGGATGGCGATAAAGTCATTGTTCAGGTCTATGAATTCTATAAGAGCATGTACGCTCCGATCTCTGAATATGAGGTGTTCAGGAAGGTGATTAATGCTTCCGCAGATTTTAATAAAGTGACTTTGGTGATTGAGAAGGAGTAATCACTTACATCTTTCCAACAACAATTTTCCTGTTATAAGTTTTATCTCCGACTAATAGTTCAAGGAAGTAAATCCCTGATGGTTCGTGGCTTAGGTCTATGTCCTTAGTAGTTGTTCCAGAAGAAGTTTTAATATTCTCTTCATAGATTAATTGTCCAAGAACATTCCTTATTCTGATTCCCGATTCGTAATTCTTAATCCCTAATTGAATCGTAAAGATTCCATTAGTGGGATTAGGATAGATGCTGAATCCTTCATTGGTAGCAATTTCATTGATGCCTGTGGAGAAGCATACTGAATCAGAAACACCAGTGCATCCGTTGCTATCAATAACCATTACAGAATAGCAGCCATTCATAGTAACGACGATAGACTGAGTCGTGTCTCCAGTTATTGCATTGGCAAAATAATTCCACTGGTAATGTGAATAAGGAGGAACCGTCAAAGTATCTCCCTGCCTTGTTATTAAAGGATTAGGAAGAGGATAAACAGTTATACTCTCAAAGGCTGATGCGCCGGTACATCCATAGTTGTCGGTGAGGGCAACAAAGAATACCCCTGTAGAATCCACAGCAATACTTTGAGTGGTGGCTCCGGTATTCCAAAGGTAAGAGGAGCCATTAGGAGCACAAGCCAGTGTATCTATAAATCCCTGGCAAAAGGAAGTGGGTCCATCTGAAATAATAACAGGTGTCGGCAAGGGATTAATCATAACTTGCAAAGTATCCGTAGTAGCTGAACACCCATTAGAATCAGTCATAGTAACAACATAGCTTCCTGCCGTATTCACAATAATACTTTGTGTATTTGAATTGGTATTCCAGAGATAAGAAGCACCAGCGGGAATGCAGGTCAGGGTATCAAACTGTCCATTGCAAAAGGGAATAATCAAAGAGGAGGTAATGCTCGGAGTGGGCAAAGGATTCACGGTAACAAGGGCAAAGGTATTCATCATGCAGCCCGCATCAGTAGTAACGCTCACGGCATAGAATCCAGAAGTATGAACCGTGATGCTTTGTGTGCTATCCGTAGTATTCCAATGGTAGAGGGAATCCTGCGTGACAGTGAGCGTCACGCTATCCCCCTGGCAAAAGGTAAGTGGTCCGCTCGGGGTAATGACGGGATAAGGATAGACCGTAACATTCGTGGCAGCAGTAGCCGTACATCCATTGCCGGAGGTGATGGTAATGCTGTAGTTTCCTGATGTATCCACAGTGATGCTATCTGTGGTGGACGCGGTATTCCAAAGGTAAGATGCGGACGTATCAACGGCAAGCTGCACACTGTCTCCTTCGCAGAAGGCAAGGGGTCCATTGGCAGTGATGACGGGGGTTGCGGGACTTTGATTCACGGTGATATAATTCGTAATGGTAAAGGTATCAGCAGGGCATACCGATGTATCATTGCGGACGATGAGGGTTACCGAATACACTCCGACATTATGATAGCTATGGTTTGGGCTTGGGGTAAGGCTTTGCTGGAGGTCGCCGAACTCCCAAAGATAGTTCGTGGCATTGCTGCTGGCATTGGTGAAGTGAACTGAATATGGACTGCACCCGATAGTATCATTGGTAGTGAAGGCGGCTTGCACCAAGGGATAGACAGTAACAGGGACTGTCGCCGAAACGCCCGTGCAGCCAAGACTATCGGTGAGGGTAACGCGGTAATTGCCGGAGCTATAAACGGTAATGCTTTGGGTGGTAGCGCCATTATTCCAGAGGTAGGCACTGTCGGCACTGGAAGTCAGGATGACGCTGTCTCCCTGGCATAGCACCGTATTGCCGGTGGTGGAAACGATGGGCGTGGGGACAGGATTAACGGTAACATCAATGGTAGCTGATGCCGTGCAGCCATTGCTATCGGTAATGGTAACGGAATAATAATTAGAGGTAAAGACAGTGATGCTTTGGGTGGTGCTGTTATTGGCATCATTCCATAAATAATAAGGGGCTTGGGAGGAGGTGAGCGTGACGGAATCGCCTTGGCAGAAGGTGGTGTCGGAGGAATTACTAATAATAGGTGGGGTAAGATAGCACAAAGAATACTTAAATATTACTCCATCTCCATTAGTTCCTCCAATATTTGTCATTCCATACAAAAAGATTCCATTTTTAATAAGAGATCCGTATGGATATTGCCCGTTTGTGGTATTTGGAAAATCATAAAGGTCAGTATATCCCGATCCATCTGGTAATATTTTAAAAACCACACCATTAGAGTTAGCACCGCCATTAGTTGCCATTCCATATAAAAAGGTTCCATCAAAAATAAGAGAACCATGGGGACCATTTGCATTTGAAGATGAAAAGGTAGGTAATGTTTCATATTGTGTTCCATCCGGCATTATTTTAAAAATGACACCATGACCACTTGAGCCACCCGAAGTCGTCATTCCATATAGGAATGTACCATCAGAAACAAGCGAACCATGTGGGTAAGCTCCATCTGTACCAGAGAAGTTATGCAAAGTATCATACCCTGTTCCATCACGCAATATTTTAAAGATTAGACCCTGATTGCTTGTACCTCCTGCATCCGTCATTCCATAAAGGTATGTTCCATCAGAAATGAAAGAACCATAAGGATCAGCTCCATAATAATAGCCTTGAAAAGCCAATAAATTAATATAGCCTGTACCATCTGTTTTTATTTTAAAAATGATTCCAACAGTATTTGGACTTCCTGATCGAGTCATTCCATACAAAAATGTACCGTCATAATAAAGAGCACCATGAGGTTCACATCCATCTGTATAAACATTTCCAAAATTATACAATACTGAATATCCTGTACCATTTGGCAATATTTTAAAAATTACACCACAATTATATAGACCGCCTTGCTCTGCCATTCCATATAGATAAGTGCCATCAGAAATAAGAGAGCCATCTGGATATTTTCCATTTGTATTTGTAAAATTCAATAGGGTATCATACCCAGTTCCATCTGGATGTATTTTAAAGATTGTTCCAAAATTGTTTGTTCCTCCTGAATATGTCATCCCATAAAGATAAGTTCCATCAGAATAAAGGTCTCCATAAGGATTGCTACCGTTTGAACTACCTGCGAAATTAAGCAGGTTTGTGTATTGAGCGTTTGTGCTCAAACCTAAGAAGGCAAGCACGATTAAGATTAAGATTTTTTTCATTGTATAAAGCATATAGATATTTTATTATCCCGATGTATCGGGAGGGCAAAAATAGGAAATGGGTGGGAATTGAGGAATAGACAAAACTTGGGTGCACGACAAATTTCCATATTCAACAATTCATTGCCGTTGGCTTTAGCCAACGGATCAATTGACAATAAGTATTTGGCTTTAGCCAAAATAGGCATAAATATTTGGCTAAAGCCAATTCATCAATTCTATTTAATCCGTTGGCTAAAGCCAACGGCAATGAATATTATAATCCAACTTTTGGAAATTTGTCGTACACCCCAAAACTTTTTCTTGGATGTTATTAATATTTAATTACCTATATTTGCAGCCCCAGAAAATACAGGGCATTTCAGTAACAAGAGATTTAAGCATTCAGAAAAAAAGTTTACAGGTCATTAAATAAAATACAAACCAGCAGAATTAAATTCTAAGAAGCGCATGAGCATGAATCGGCTGGTTACCTTAAACCTTAATCGTTATTCCATTCCCAATAACAAATTCCAAAAGTTAGGATACTGCAGACATACAATGGGTCTGTTTTTGGGAAAACAGGGGTATTGTTTATATACAGTACGTCCTCTTTTTGAAAAACAGGGGTATTGTTTATATACAGTTGGTCTTCCTTCCAAAAAACAGGGGTATTGTTTACATACAATAGGTCTGTTTTCCGAAAAACAGGGGTATTGTATGTCGGCAGTATCCTAACTCTAATGATGAAATCTAATAATAAACCTAATAAAATATAATAAATTATGAGTATGAAAAGAGTTCGGTTAGATTCCGAAGCAAAAATTCAAGCGGCATTGAATACATGTAAAGCAAGGTATGATGAACAATTGGCATTGGGAATAAATTTCCTGAAGGTTATTACGGTAACGGATATGAATGGTGAATTTACTGATTTGCCGTTGTTAAGAATTTTGAGGAATTCGGCAGCTTCGGCAGAACATATCGGTGTCGAAAATGTGACGACCGCAGGCGAGAATCTCTTTAATCGCGCTTCCTGGTATTTTAATGAAGTGAAAGGTCATGTTATTTGCAAGGACAATCCGGTTGGAGTTTATACCATCTATGGCTTGGACCTTGACGGTAATCATCCGGTGATGGATACTCCGGAGAAATTGATGGCTGCGGGGGATGACATTCGCCTGGGCGACATACAGATGGGCACGGACGGATATGTCGTGAATACAGGCTTCGATGCGGCAAGCGTACAGACATTGTTCCTTATTTATAAGCCGTTAGTTATTGCTAAGAATGCCAAGAAAGGATTGGCAGGAACTGCTGAAACGAATTTTACGGTGAAGGGCGAACAAGTGGTGGCTACGTTGGATATTATTTTTGACGCTGTTGTTACCTATAATAGTACGATGACCGAACCTCAATTGAGAGAGGAACTGGCATTGTGGGGCTTTCATTATGAAGTCGCCAAAGTCAAGAGTACCATTGGCGGAGATATTTTTCTTCCAGATGGCATCACGAAGGCTGCTGGAGCGGAAGTTCGTATCGGCAAACATTTCAATGCTGATGGAAAACTTTCTAAAGAAGGCGTGAAAGTTACTGCCGATGCAAACGGACATTTCAGTGCTGATACAGAAATTGAAGGAGCTACTTTTATTAATGTCAGGATTTTGAATTGTGCAGACAACAGTCCTGCGATAACTATTGTGCCCGGCACGAACCTGTTGACCAATGTCATCCACATGGTGGCGGGGACTTCGAGTTTGTAACTATTGAATCTCTTTTTTCTTTAATCGTCTTGTGATTGCGACCCTTTCGGGGAGCAACAACAAGACGATGAATGCAATTACGAATTACAATTTAGGAATTAGGAATTAGGAATTTCAAATGTGTCTTAATTCGTACTTCGGAATTGAATTAAGAATTTATCGCTGCAATGGCTTTTATCCTGTGGATTTTGATGATGGCATAGAGGGATAGCAGGATTGCAATCATCAGGACTACGTAGCCTTGGAGGAAGAAATTGGACGGGGCGAGAGTGGGACGGATGACCGGCTCGAAATTGTATTTGATTGCCATGTTTGCCCATTCGCCGGTCATCACGATGGGGTGATAATAGAAATATAAAACGATGGGCAATGCACCGAGAATACCTGTGATGGTGCCGACTACCGACATGAGGATCATCTCCATGATGATGACTGTGGTGAGGATTCTTTTCTTCATGCCGATGGCGATGAGGATGCCGAATTCATGCATCCGTTCGTTAAGCATCATGAGGATGGTGCCAAAGATTCCGAAAGCAATGACGAGATATAGAATGCCTGACATGATGACGTTTTGCCCCAACTTTGCCTGGAATACCTGGTCTAATTCGGGGATCATCTCTTGCCAGGTCATGACTTCGTAATCCATGCCTGCGGTTTGATTGATGATGCTGCTCTTGACGGCATCGAGTCCGTACCTGCTTTTGAGCATGATGGAGATGGAAGTATAGCGGGCATCAGTGCTCAAGAAGTTGCGGCTGGCGGGCATCGGGAGCCATGCCATTGATTTATTCATCTCCGGCACACCGAGTCGGGCAATGCCTTTTATGGAGTATTTTCCTGCTGCCATATTGCCATGATATCCTTGCCCAAGAAGGATGATGGTATCGTTTAATTTAAGTCTTAAATATTCTGCAAGACCTTCGGCTATCATGATACCGGAATCATTGGCGGTGAGGTATTTCCCTGCGATTATTTTCTTGGAAAGTTCGCCTACCTTATCTTCCTTTTCAGGGTCTATGCCGACGACCAGAATACCTTTGGTTCGTTCGCCGGAAGATGCCAGGGCAAAGGATTCCAGGTGCGGCGACCATGAGGTAATATCTTTTTCATTGTTAAGAATGGCAGCAAGTTTCGGGTTCTCTTCCATGGTGCTGTCAATGGATTTATTATCCCAGTACCCTGTGTGATGAATCTGCAGATAGCCGCATGACATGCTCACGGTATCGGCAATCATCTTATCGAATATGCCTATCATCATCACCCGCATGAGGATTGCGAAGATCACCGCGAAGAAAATGGAGGAGACTGTGATGAGGGTGCGGCGGCGACTTCTCCACATATTGCGCCATGCGAGTTTGAAGTACATCAGATTGTAATTATCATGGGGCAAAATTAGGAATTAAAGGGCAAATTTGATGGAATAAAAAAAGAGCGATATGTTTATATCGCTCTTTCTTCTTAAGTGAATCAGGGATTATTTCTGGACTACGAATTTCCCTCTTGTGCTTTCATTATTTCCTCTTACTTCATAGAAATAAATTCCATTATTCCAATTGACAATTGACAATTGACAATTGATAATTGACATTGGATAGGAGCATTTCATGATAGACTTCATTCCCCAAAACATCTGTAATTATCAATTGACTATTATCAATTGTCAATTGTGAGTGAATGTTCAGAGTGGTGCTGGCGGGATTAGGATAAACCGTAATTCCTGATGCCATAGCAACGGGATTATTCACAGCCGTGGCATTGTCATTTACCAAAATAAAACTGGAGTAATATGGATAGTTTCCATCGGTGGTGATGTTCATATTTCTCAAGGTATCAAATTGACCCAAAGCTATATCCCATGCGAATATCACTCCGCCGGTGTAGGTACCTCCTTCAGTAGTCATTCCATATAATTTCCCATTGAATGGTAGCAAACTTCCATGCGGACTTGAGCCATGTGCCGCTCCATCAAAACTCATCAAGGTATCAAATGTAGTGCCCGCTGTATCTATGCTGAATAGCATCCCCTTTCCATAAGCTCCTCCTAAAGTTGTCATTCCATAAAGTATGCCGGATACTTCGACTAAATCAGCATTAGGTTGTGAGCCGTCAGAGGTAATGAAACTATGTAAAGTCGTCAAGGTACTATCTGGAATATTATAACTGAAAATAACCCCTTGCCCGATAGAACCGCCTTGTTGCACCGTTCCATATAATTTGCCATTAGCTGCCTGAATCAAGCTGCCATAAGGATATTCACCATGAAAATAATCGAAGCCAAACATATTCGTATAGACGTTGGTATTGGGATTGAAGCGGAATAACGCGCCATATCCGCCGCCATTGCCGCCTTCATAACACATTCCATACATGTTGCCATCATTAGCGAGCAATAAACTTCCATAAGGAGAATTGCCACTTGTAGCTGTTCCATCAAAGCTAAAGAGATCGGCATAAGTGCCCGCGGTAGTGTCATAACTGTATATCACGCCCAATCCATGAGAGCCTCCACGTTGTGTCATTCCATACAATTTCCCATTAGGTCCCTGAATGACATTTCCTGAAGGACCAGTGTTGCTGTTTCCGGTAAGGCTGTGAAGGGTGTCCAACACATCTGTTGCAGGATTGAAACTGAAAAGCACACCTTCATTGTGGATGCCTCCGAGGG
>Ga0206816_1070_pt1 | contig 26586 bp, 19 predicted proteins | sample Alteio_BWOrgCont_88_FD_152866 | JGI IMG/M metagenome (GOLD analysis project Ga0206816, IMG submission 152866) | Enriched cells from forest soil in Barre Woods Harvard Forest LTER site, Petersham, Massachusetts, United States -... | ecosystem: Environmental > Terrestrial > Soil > Temperate forest >... | reverse complement strand
AAAATAAAATCATGAAAGACTCTAAAACCTTATTGCCTTATTTTATTCTTCATAATATGAAAAAGAGTTTTGGAATTCGAGAAAGGAAAATTGTGGTTTGGATATTCCTAATGATCTGTAAATAGCTTACATATCATGTCATTCCTCAAAAAAGCAATGCCATCCTACAGCCAAAGTCTGCTAAAATTTGGGTGTAGTATGGAAAAAGATTGGTGCATCAGGAAGCTTCATTAGACTAAGACACTAAGTTCACTAAGATTCACTAAGCGTACCTTTTTGAGGTTTTTCAGATATAACCAACGTATATGTGTATGCTTTATGTGTTGTAATATAGCATATTATGAATTTTCAGGGTTTATTTTCTAGCCTACGTCATCCTTTTATGACTGCCTTTTTGGGGATGATCTATGCACACATCATTTTGAATAAACTCCAATTGACTTAACCCAAAATTATTCATACAATCATACTCACCGTTCATACAAAATTTAGAACCGTTCATACATTCTAACTAATGTCGGGGGAGGTTTTGACCTAATTTTGCGCCCGATAAATATAATATAATCTAACAATATAATTATTAAAAATGAAGTCAATTACACAACAAAACGGTTCCCACATCGGAACAAAACTATTCTCATCGTTCTTCAGTGCAGCGATGTTCATGCTGATGTTTACATTAGCTATTATTCATGAATCCACTTTCGCACAGTCCACCCTTTGGGGCATGACCAGTGCAGGTGGAGCAAACAGTGGCGGGGTCATCTTTAAGTATGACCAGAATGCCAACACTTACACCGACATCAACGATTTGTCGGGTGCTACCGGAGACAATCCTGTGGGTTCTCTCTTGAGAACTAATGACGGGACTATCTATGGTATGACTAACGCCGGTGGTGCCAATGGTGTCGGGGCGATTTTTAAATATAACGTGTACACTTCTACGTACACTGATATTTATGATTTCGCAACCTCTACCGGTGCCAACCCTGTGGGGTCACTTATTCAGGCAAGCGATGGTAACTTTTATGGAGTTACTTCATTGGGCGGGGTCAATGGTGTCGGGGTATTGTTTCAATTTAATCCGAATACCAATACCTATTCCAAAAACGTGGATATGGATTCGGCACACGGAGCCACCCCTGCAGGTTCGTTAATAGAGGCGAATCCAGGCATTCTTTATGGAATGACGACTTACGGAGGTTACTATCGTCAGGGTGTTATTTTTGATTATAACATTTCTACCAATACCTATACCGATTTGAAAGATTTTTATTCCAGTTCCGGGAAGTATCCTGTAGGTTCTTTTGTTGAATCAGGCATGAAACTTTATGGAGTAACTCGCAAAGGCGGGACTACTGATGTGGGAACAATTCTTGAGTATGACATTACCAATAATAATTATCCCTATACAATAGATTTGGGACACATAGGAGGAAGCACTCCTTTAGGTTCTCTTGTCGCGGGAAATGATGGAAATATTTATGGAACCACAAGCCTCGGTGGAAATAATGGTGCGGGTCTTATTTTCAAGATAACGCCTCCCTTTAATTATATTTATGACACCTTGATCAAATTGTATAGTTTTTCAAGTTCCACAGGTGCTAATCCTAATGGAAGTCTGATGATAGCAAGCAATGGTAGCATGTATGGAATGACAAATGCAGGTGGAGGTAATAATGCAGGAGTAATCTATCAATATAATTCTTCATCGAATACTTATACCAAAAAGTCAGATATGGCAAGTGCAACTGGTTCAAGTCCTGCCAGTGGAAATTTATTAGAAGTCTATAACTGCAATAGCCCCGTTGACCAGTCCGAGACGATTTCAGATAATCAATGGTCAACTTCTCCCGGGTATTACGTTGGTCAATCATTCACAGCAGGAATGACAGGATTTATGACAAAATTCGGTTTGAAGTTTATGAATGCGGGAAAAATTATAATAGATATCTTCAAGGGAGCTGATGTATATGGAACCAAACTATACACTACAGATACCTTGAATGTTACTACAGGCTGGAATGATATTCCGGTATCGCCCGCTATAAACATTACTGCAGATAGCGTCTATACTTTTAAAATCGAAGTCTATAGTCCTACAAGTTATATTTCGATAGCGTCAAATGACCATTATTACCTGCATGATTATTATACGGGTGGAAATCTTTACTGGTCAGCACAAGGGAATTATAATAATACTACCCTTAATTTTAAGACTTATATATCCCAACTGCCAGTGGTAACCTGGAATACGACCTATAGCGGAACGTGCTATAACGCTTCTCCAGTTACTTTGTCAGGTGTATCTCCTTCCGGTGGAATATTTTCAGGAACAGGAGTAAGCGGCGGAGTATTTAATCCATCTATAGGAATCGGTACTTATGATTTTACCTATACCTACACCGATACCTACGGGTGCAGCAACTATGCCAAGAATTCTATTCTTGTAGATTCAATACCAGCTGGAACTGTTACATCAAATGCTGGGACATCATTTTGTCTTGGAACAGGGGTATTGACTGGACCTACCGTTGGACAGACCGGTGAAACGAATTTTGTTTCAGATCCATCTAATTCAGGAGGAACTCATACTATTTGTGATTGTCCTGCAGGCTATGTTGCAGTAGGTATTCAAGGACGACTGGGTGCTGATATTGATCAAATGTCACTTATCTGCAAACAATTATTGCCGAATGGAACTTTAGGTCAAAATACAGTATTAACCAATTCTGCCGGTACCAGTAACGGAGGATCAGCATTCGGACCATTCGACTTGCCCCCAAATAATATAATGATAGGCGGGACTTTGGATTATGGATATGGCTTTATTGATGGAGTTCAGCTTTTTGGTCAGTCGGTATCTTATATTTTGAATGATGGAACAAATACCAATTCACCAACCTCAACTGTTGATGTGTATTATCTATATTCACAAGGAAATGGTACACTGTATGTTCCAAACGGATCTGTGGTAACAGGTATGGAATGGATAAGTTCTCAATATACTCCAATATTTTCAAGTTCTGTAGCTTGGCGTTACAAACCGATCTCTTCATTTATCTATAATTATTCCTGGAGTACAGGAGAAACCACGGCAACAATAACTCCTGCTTCTTCTGGTACTTATTCATTGACTGTCAGCAATGGAGGAGGTTGCAGCAATACCGGATCAATAGCTGTTACTGTAAATCCTATTCCTACGGTTACTATTACTCCAAGCGGTGCCACATCTTTCTGTGCACCAGATTCTGTAACTCTTGATGCAGGAAGCCAATTTGCTTACTTGTGGAGCAATGGAGCTACTACTGAATCAATAACTGTTTCCACTTCAGGAACTTATTCAGTTACCGTTTCTAATGTATATAATTGCACATCTACATCATCACAGGTTGTAACGGTATATGCGAATCCTATTCCTACAATTACTGCTAATGGAGCTACCACATTTTGCAATGGAAGTTCAGTTGACTTAGATGCAGGAGGAGGTTACTTGGAATATTCCTGGAGTGATGGATCAACCACGGAAGTCCTTTCAGCAATTAATTCAGGAACCTATACTGTTACTGTTTCAAGTGCTCATGGATGTACCAGAACAACTTCTTCTCCATTAATAACTGTTAATCCATTACCACAAGGAAGCATTACAGCAAGTGGTACTATTTGTGTGAGCGGTCCCGCTCAATTGACATGGACTGCCACCGCTGGTACAGGACCTTTTACAGTTGTTTATAATGATGGTACAGCTGACCAGACAGTGAATAATGTTATTAGTGGAACTCCATTCAACGTGGCTACAGTTCCTGTTACCACTACAAACTATTCACTCATTTCTGTTTCTGATATTAATTGTTCCAGAACAACCGGCTTCACCGATAGCACAGCAACAATTGTTGTTAATACTCCGATGTTCACAGCATGTCCTGCTAATGCAATTAACCAAGCCAGTACAAGCAATTGTACAGCTATAGTTAATTATACATCAACAGCAATAGGCAGTCCTGCGCCAACGATTTCCTATACATTCACAGGCGCAACAACAGGCAGTGGCAGTGGCACAGGTAGTGGTTCAACATTTAATGTTGGTACCACAGTGGTTACCATCACTGCACAAAACAGTTGCACAAGTATTTATTGTATATTCAATGTTATTATTACTACCGGGCAAGCACCTGTCTTTACGAGTTGCCCTTCTAATATCTCTGTCTCTACTGATCCTAATGAGTGCAGTGCAGTCGTGAACTTTAATACCACTGCTACTGCGACTTGTGGTGGTATTGTAAATATTACCCAAGGACAAAACTTTAATTATACCGGTTCAGTACAAACCTTTACTGTTCCTGCCGGAATCACTTCTATTAATATTAATGCAATAGGTGCAGGTGGTGGAAATGATGGTCAGTATAATTCTACTCCTTCAATTGGTGGTGCAGGAGCATCAATATCCGGTGATTTTATAGTAACACCAGGTCAAATTATTTATCTAATGGTCGGACAGAAAGGTGAAGATAACTTTATGCAAGATGCTGGTGGTGGTGGTGGTGGTGGAACCTTTGTTACAACAGATTCAACATTCGTCAGTGGTCTTTTGATTGCTGCAGGCGGTGGTGGTGGGGCATCTTATGACAATGCTGCGGATGCAAGTACATCAACAAATGGAACTGATGGAAGCCCTGATGGAAACGACGGAACAGGTACCGGAGGTATTAATGGAAATGGCGGAACGAATGGAAATAATTCTGGTGGGGGTGCAGGATGGTTAAGCAATGGTTCAAATACCTATAATAATGTAGGCGGATTTTCTCCCTCCAATGGAGGTGCTGGAGGTGCTTATTGTAATGGTGGAATTGGAGGTTATGGTGGCGGAGGAAGTTCATGTGGTGGCGGCGGCGGTGGCGGCGGTTATTCTGGCGGTGGTGGTGGCGGCGACGTCTTTCAATGGCAATATTATGACTGGTATGGCTGGTATTACAACTTTGCTTATTATGTAAGCGGTGGCAGTGGAGGCTCATTCAATGGAGGAGCTAATCAAGTCAATACCGGAGGAGTTAATCATAGCGATGGGACGGTTACTATTTCATGGAATACAGGCTCTGTGGCTTCCCCATTGGTAACTGCAACTTCTGGTTTAGCTTCCGGTTCAGCTTTTCCAAAAGGAACTACTGTCGAAACCTTTATTGCAAAGGATGCTTCTGGAAATACGACCTCTTGTTCTTTCAATATTACTGTTTCTGATACTACTCCTCCGACATTTGCTACCCATTCAAATATTACTGTCAATAACGACTCTTCACTTTGCAGCGCCGTAGTTACATTTAATAATCCTACAGCTACAGATAATTGCGGCGGTATATTAAGTTCTGGCAACACAGGACTTGAATCCTTTGCATATACAGGCTCCGTTCAATCGTTCACTGTTCCTGCCGGAGTAAATAATGTAAACATAAATGCTTTAGGTGGCGGCGGTGGTAATGATATTATTTTTACTGGTGGTGCCGGTGCTTCTATGTCCGGTAATTTTGGTGTTACTTCAGGACAAATCCTATATCTATTAATAGGACAACGAGGTGGAGATAATTCAAACTATGATGGTGGAGCAGGTGGTGGCGGAGGGGGAACTTTCATAACTACCGACTCTACATTTGTTACTGGTCTATTGATTGCGGCTGGAGGTGGCGGCGGTGCAGGAGCAGGTGGTGGAAACGATGCGAACATTTCTACTGATGGAAGCAATGGCGATCCAAATACTTATGCTGGAGAAATTTATGGTGGAACAAATGGTTATGGTGGCAATACATTATATTTTTCCGGAGGTGGTGCCGGATGGTTAAGTGATGGTGCCAATGACTCTTATTCTTGCGGAAACACAGGTGGTTTAAGCCCTGCCGATGGTGGTGCCGGTGGTGGAAATTGCACTGGCGGGACAGGTGGATATGGAGGTGGCGGCAGTGCGGCTAATGGAGGTGGTGGCGGTGGAGGATATTCCGGTGGTGCAGGTGGGGATATTTCTTATTATTACCAAGCAGGAAGTTACGGTGGTGGCGGTGGTTCCTATAATACAGGAACAAATCAAGTCAATACAGCAGGTGTTAATCACAGTGACGGTATGGCAATTATTTCATGGGGAGATTCTGTTGCTGCTCCATTAGTAATACATACTTCCGGTCTGCCTTCAGGCTCTGCATTCCCAATAGGAACCACTACTGAAATTTATACTGCCACAGATGCTTCCGGTAATACTTCTACATGTTCATTCACAGTGACTGTCAATCTTTCATTACAAGGAAGTCTCACTGCGAATGGTCCATTCTGCGGCTCTGGCAATGGTCAATTAACATGGACTGCAACTGGAGGCACTGGTCCATTCACAATTGTTTACAATGATGGCACCGCCAACAGAACTGCAACTGGCGTGGTGAGCGGCACTCCATTCAATGTATATTCAAGCACCGTTACCAGCACAACTACATACACATTGGTATCCGTGAGCGATATCTATTGCACAAGAAACAGCGGGTTCACAAATGGTTCTGCAACAATAGTTGCTCATCCTGTTCCAAATCCTTCTATAACAGAAACAGATTATTCAGGGTCAACCAACAATGATGGAATTATCTGTAATGGTAACAGTGCAACATTAAATACAGGTTCTTTTAGTTCCTATACCTGGTCGTGTGGTAATGCAACAAGCCAATCAATCACTGTTGCGCCAACCAATTCCACAACCTACACGGTAACCGTATCAAATGGATATTGCACCGCAACAGCTTCTGCTACTATTACTGTCAACAGTGCCCCAACTGCCGCTTCTACCGCGGGTTCCATTGCATGTAATGGCGGCACGACAACCATCAATGTATCAGCTACAGGCGGCACAACTCCTTACACAGGAACAGGTATTAATACTGTAACCAGCGGTTCATATACGTACACCGTTACTGATGTGAATGGCTGCAAGTCCTCAACTTCCCAAAGCATTACTCAGCCTGCCGCAGTTACCTTCTCAACTGTTGTAACGAATAATTCTTCCTGCACCACAGCGCATACGGCAAGCATTGCTGTTACAGGGTCAGGGGGCACGGGCATGAAAACATATTCTGACAATGGAGGCACGTCTTATCAGGGTGCATCGTTGTTCAGCACATTGGCGAACGGAACTTATTCCGTCAAAGTAAAAGATGCCAATAGCTGTGTGAGTGGCACTTCTTCCATCGTCATTACCAGCAGTCCGGGCATTACATTTAATACATCTGTTGTTAATGCATCAAATTGTTCTACAGCGAATGGGAAAATTACTGTCACAGCCACCGGAGGCGCAGGAGCTTATAATTATTCTAAAAATGGAGGCACCGTTTATCAATCCTCTAATATCTTCAACCTGCTGCTTCCCGGAACTTATTCCGTAAAAGTAAAAGACCCCTTAGGATGTGTTTCAACAGTAACTTCGGTAAGTGTAAATTCTAATTCCGGTGCGTGCAGAACGATGATGGATGAAGCCGTTACTTCATCATCCAATACATTTAGTGTCTATCCAAATCCTGCGAGTGATGCGGCGACTATTCTTTTCTCATCTGATAAAACGGATGGATATACTATTCGTATGATTGATGTAACTGGGAGGATGATATTCTCTCAAAATGGTACTTCTGTAATCGGCGAGAACCAGTATCAAATGAATCTTTCAGAATTAGCAAAAGGAATTTATTTGGTGATCTTACAAAATGGAGATGAAGTCTTCCAAAGTAAGTTAGTCGTTCAATAAAAAATCCTGATTTTATAAAGCAGCAAACCCTTTGATAATCTTATCAAGGGGTTTGTTGTTTTTGGTTTAATAAGACGATGAAAGAAAAAATTATACAATTAAATTTCTAAAAAATACCCTTCAAGGCAATGATCTTTTCATCATGCAATATTTCATCAAACCCTAATGATGAAAGGCTTTTCAGTGACCTAATTTAGTGATCACTCTCATCAAATTCTCTGCTGTATCTCTTTCATCTTAAATATTATTCATAGTTTTGCGCCATCTAAAATAAGAAAACTTTAGGGCGTAATAATATGGATGAAATTATCAATGCAATAATTTTTGCAAACGAAAAACACACGGCTACCGAGATGGGTAAAGAGATTATGAGCAACTCTAAGGGTATCAGAATCCTTGCCAAATGCAGTACCAAGGAGGAACTCCTCACGGAAATCAAGGATGAAGATGATGCTATTATTTTTATAAATATTTATAAAGGTGTCAAAGATATTACAGAATATCTGAAATCTTTTGGGCTTAAAAAAAGAAAGTTTGTTTGTTTCATTCATGAGAATGGCTTTGTCAGGGCTGATTTGGATAAGTTGAAAATCCCTTATATCGAGCATCATTTCACTGAAATAAATCTGGCTGTTGAGATTAAAAGGCACAAAAAAGAAAATATTGTTTTAGAGGAAAAAGAAATTGTGGTAACGAATGGCGATTCCATTAAACACAAGCCAATAAAGATTCCGGTGGGGGTGAGTTTGATATTCAAAATTAAAGATGGCGAAAAGCATTTTGAATTAAGTAAGATAAAGGGATTCTTTACTGATAAAAACACGAAAAGCGTGGTCTTGGTTCTTGCTGTCGGGAAGAAAATTCCAGTCAAAGAAAAGATGAAATCACTGCATGAACTCTTGAAGAAATATAAATTCTGTCGTGCTCACCGTTCCTATCTTTTGAATTTATTATATGTGCTTTCTCTTAGTGATGATTTTAATTATGCTGTTTTGCATGATGGAAAACTTCCGTTGGGGCGAGCTTACAAACCTGAATTTATAAAGGAGTGGAGAGATTTCTGGACAGGCGATTTAGCTCCTTCGTAGCCGATTAATTGACAATTGACAATTGATAATTGACATGTGTGCATCAATTGTCAATTATCAATTGTCAATTTTTTTTGCGAGGCATTGCTACTAAAAAAAATTTAATCCCGCAAATCATTTTTGCCGGTTTTGTCGTTCGACCCCAAAATCCTGTCGTTCGACCCCTGATTTTTGTCGTTCACTTCATTTTTTATATTGAAAATAGTTTTGTCCTTTTGGTAGCAATATTAGCCCTAATTTTGCATCGTCAAAAAGATTAAAGGTTTTGACTCGAATAGAGAAAATTAAAATTAGAAAAATTAGAAAATGTTCCAGAGTAAATTAAAAGCCAAGAGAGCAGGGGAGGAGGGAAGCAGGAATGTAAAAAGCCTTAAAGCCATGATTTATGGATTTGAGGGGATGAAATTTTCTTCCAAAGACATAAAAATTTCTTTTACTAAGCCAGATTATAATGGGGATGAGATGAAATTTCAACTTTATGTACCCGGAAGAAAAGTAGAACTCGTTAAATTCAAATTTAATGCCTCCGCCTTTTCTTCCCACCTCATAAAATTAAAATTTAACGAGGTCTCCTTTTCTTCCCATCTCATTAAATTAAAATTTAATGAGGTCTCCTTTTCTTCCCCTCTCATTAAATTAAAATTTGATGAGGTCTCCTTTTCCCGCGACTCTATTAAATTTAAATTTGATGAGTTCTCCTTTTCTCCCGACTCGATAAAATTATTCGGGAACGAGTTCTCCTCTTTTTGCGCTATGAATAAAACATTAAATTATACTCTGATAAAATAACCTTACCTCATGAAAAGTTTTGAAATAGATTTAATAAATCCTTTCGATGATGAAAAAATCACCGATTCCAAGATGGATGCTTTTGTTACCAGCTTGCTGACCAAGTTCACGAATAACAATGTTGCAGGCATGTTTGATGCTGTTATTGCTGCCATTGAAGTGCCGCATAACCCCTATCATATCATCATTTTGAAGTTGGCTTCTGATGCTACCGGAACGAAAGGCGACACCGAATTTCGTGTTGATGTTTTTACTGATTTCAAGACATTCACAAGCGAAAATTATGGTGCTGTCAAGAAGATGTATAAAGCTAATAATCCCGTACTCATTAAATTTTATCCTTTTGGAATGAAAGATTATTATGCGATAAATAAAACGACCGGCTTGACATTAATGACGCGGTATGCTTTGGCGATTTCGACGTACCACGCGGATTGGGACACTATTGACCCCGATTTTGTGAGCGTCGGAGAAGCCTTCCCCGCTCGCTACGAAGCAGCTTTGGAATTCCAGGATGAAGGCAAATCAGGCACCGGAGCCGACAAAGGAGTTCGTAATGTGAACCGCCCGCTCTTGAATGTAGCTTTATTAGATGCCTATAATTATACCAAATATATTTATTCCAATAATGCAACGCAAATCAAAGCGATTTGGATAGATATGCAAGCCCTGATTCCTACCGACAGCCATGATGAACGCGAAACAAATAAAGGACCGATAGCAAAGATGACATTGGTGAATGCAGCAAGTGGAAATTATGACGCGACGTATTATATTTTGCTTCGGAATGTAGGAACAACAAAGTTGAGAGGAGGCTTGCAAGCCACGGCTACAGAGGCTGTTGGAGCATTAGGAAAGAATATTAATCCCGGCAAAAGTAAATCTTATCAACTGATAACTCTCGGTGCACCAGGCGCGCAATTCTTTAATATTTTTAATACTGATTTGAATAATGCCGGGGAATGGGAGATCGAGATTTATACTAAAGAGTAGGCGAAAAATTAATTCCTTGAAAGGTCTTGTTTGAAATAAATAGTAGTATGGCATTAGCGTATATAAGTTTTCATGTTAAAGATTTTGATGAATGGAAATCTGAATTCGATAAGGTTGTTGACCTTCGAGTGGCATTCGGAATTCATACCGAAATTGTCTATTGTCATTACAAATATCGCAACCACGTGCTGCTTGAAATGAGTTGGAATGATTCATCCGAAGCAATGAATTTTTATCAGTCATCAGAGTTTAATGAATCAATGGCACAGTCTAAAATGGCTGGAAGAATGTTGATTAATTTTAATAAATAATGAATGTAAAAACGGATAAATAAGTTCTCCTCAACAGTAAATTGGTTTGATAAAATCTTGCGATAAAAGAAAATGTTTAAAAATGTTATTAATAAAAAGAGTGTTTTTTTGATGGATGGGTTTTTGGAAAGAGGCTCTCCTAACGGGGAGTCTCTTTATTTTCCTGAATCAAATGAATGAAAGGATTTTAAAATGAAAAGATTAAAAAATGGTTTGTTGGTTATTTAAATAGGGGGAGGCTGTGCGTCACTTCGCAGTCTCCATTTTTTCTTAATAAATCATCTAAAATAATAGAAATGCAAAACAAAGAAACAGCAATCGAAAAAGAAGAGGAAGGAAATTCTTCCGATCAAAATATGAGCTTGGTCGAACAACAGGAAGAGGTCGCAAAACATTTTGAACAAGCTTCCAGACATCGCAGGGCAGCAGCGAGGGCGCATGAAATCGGTGATCATGAAAAGGCATACCAACATGTTTTGAAATCTCATGAATTCGCTAACCTGGCAAGTGAGGCGATGAGAAATGAATCGAATCAACAAGCTTTGATTTAAAGAAAAAAGTATTAAACATGATAAGTAAAAGATTGTTATTAATAATGGTTTTTGTTTATGACCGGAGGCTGCGAGTCGCTGCGCAGTCTCCACTTTTTAATTGCTTACAAATAAATAAAATGCATGATGCATTGTTAATAAGTTTGGTTGGTTTTTGTAAAGGGTCCCGTACATTGCGTGGCTCTTTTTTGAGCGAATAAGATAAATTAATAATATAAAAAATGAATAAGAAAATACAAAAGGTACCAATATGGAGTCCGGAATTGGATATGTTTACCAAGATACTTTTAGATGAAAAGAATATGATTTTATTAAAAGATAAAGCAAAGGTTGAGGAAACACTTTCCAAATATCCTAATGCAAAAATTATTCAATAATTAATACTGAATAAAATGAGAAAGAAACCGGCAAAAGAAAAGTCTAATTCAAACGAACCTAAATCATTAAGAGTTCAGATCAATGAGAGATCTGTTATACTGGTCAAAGATCATGCAGCATTTTTACAATGGAAAAGCACGTTCCCTGACGCAAAAATTATTGAGTAACCATTATCAAATAAAATGAGAAAACAAAAGGCGAAAGCAGAGGACAAAAAAATGGATCAATCAGAGCTTATCAAAGTTCAGATAGATGACAAAACAGTTGTCATGGTAAGGAATATGTCAGCCTATGAACAATGGCATGAACGATATCCAAATGCCAAAATTATTCAAGATAAGCATAAGAAATGAATTAAGGATTTTAATATCTTATCTAACAAAAATGATAGGGCAAATATGATAACAATTAACCCTGGAAATAGAAAATATTAGAAGTAGAACAATGCCGAAACATCATATAAATACATTAGCCTCCTGCATTAAATACCTGCAGGTCTCTGGTTATAAAGTGGAATTTAAAGCTACCGCAGAAGGATTGTTTTCAGGTATTTCCAAAAGAATATTTCAACCCGAAGAGGTAAAGATAATCCATCAGTATCGCTTTGAAGGAGAGAAAAGTCCTGATGACATTGCCATCGTTTATGCCCTTAAAACTAATACAGGAGAAAAAGGAATTTTAGTTGGTAAATATGAAACTGCCGATGTCGAACATATTGCAGACTTCATCGCTAAGGTAAAGAAATATTCATAGGCTGACAGAAACGCAAAAAGTGAGATGCTATCCAATCTCCTGATGAGGAAAGACCTCTTATGGATTAGTATTGAATCAACTATTCACAAGTTTTTTCTTTCATCGTTTTGTGATAGCGACCTTTTTGGGAAGCTGCAACAAAACGATGATGATTCCATTACAGTTGCTTTTTGAGGCTCGCTATAAATGAGGGATCTACCTTATATCCCAGGCTTTGAGCTTTGATGATATCATCATAAGCATTCTTGAATTTCTTCATGCTGTTATAAGTTTGCCCTCGATTATAATAGGCTTCCTTGTAATTCGGATTCATAGCAATTGCCTTGGTATTGTCAGCAATGGCAGCATCATAATTTCCTAAACGATAGTTAGCAAAACTACGAAAGAAATACATGTTGGCATCCATCGGAACGCCCATATCTTCAAGGGTTTTATAATCTTCGATAGTCTCTTTGAACCTGTTGGCACGGACATAAGCATACGCCCTGTTTTGATAGAGTTTTATTTCAGGACCATGAATCTTTAATACCTTATCCCAATCTGCAAATGCGCTGTCATATTTCTCCATGATAGAGTAGGTGATTCCGCGATTCAGATAGACATTAAAGTCTGATGAATCCAGCTCGATAGACTTCGAATAATCGGCAAGAGACAAATCATATTTTCCTCTCAAAGCAAAGATATTTCCCCTGTTGGAATATACCTTCGGATCATTTGCCTTGATGGCAATGGATGTATTGAAATCATTGAAGGCACGGTCGAAGTCATTAGGTTTTGGGTTGATGTCATACTTGTTTATTTCCACCAGGTAACCGCCTCTGTTCTTGTAGGCTTCGGCATCATCAGGGAATTGTTTAATGACATCAGACCAGAGAATATCGCAGTTGAACCACACCTTGCAACGCTCCGAAGAAAGGTAAGCCAATGTTATCGTAACACCAATAAAGGCAGCTATTGACACTGATTTATAGGAGGCGAATTTCTGATCTTTGTTTCTATAAATCCAACTGAATCCCATCCCTATAATAAAGAATAATCCTATGTATGGAATGTAGGTATATCGTTCTGAAATAAGAGCGATACCTACAGACATGAACTGTAAAACCAAAACTATATTAGCAAGGAAAAAGAGGAATCCGAAGGCGATGATTCTTGTGTATTTATAACTCCAGAACACAAGCCCTAAAATTAATAAAGCAATAACTGGCATGGCATAGAATTGATAGGGCAGCCGCGTTCCGATAAGATGCGGATAAGGATATAGTGCTGATAAATTTATTGGCAGGAAAAGTTTGTAAATATAATTCAACATCGAATAGGATGCAAACATAAATCTTTGAAATATGGTGAATACTTCAAACTTCGCAATGGCAGTTCCTTGCTGTGCTTTGATGGTGAGAATACCGAGTCCTAAAGATAATAAGAGGAAAGGTATTTTTTCGATGACTACCCATTTATCAAATTTCCTTTTAGTATAAAAATCTATTAATATGATGGCTAAAGAAAATGTAGTAGCAGCAGGTTTGGAGAATCCGGATAGAATAAAAAAGATGAATGCAAGAATAATAAAAAGAATATTTTTGGGAACTCCCTTGATGTATTTATAGTAACATATCAAACCAAAAATAAAGAAGAAACTGTACTGCACATCCTTTAATTCAGCAATCCATGCAACAGATTCCACACGCATAGGATGAATCCCGAACAGCACCGCAACCACCACCGCCACTTCTATTTTCTTCCCGCTTAATAAATAAATAAACCAAAAGACCAATGCAACATTTAAGATGTGAAAGATAAGGCTTACTTCATGATAAATCACAGGATTGAATTTATATGAATTCCAGATTATAGAATAAGTTATTTGCGGAAAAGGGAAATAATTACTTCCATAAAAATGGGTGAAGAAATACTGGGCAGCAATACTAATCGGCTTCTGCATCATCAGGTTGTCCATCAGATAGACATTATCATCCCAATTGGTTATTTGGTTTATTAATGCAGGCAGAAAGGTGATGTAGGTGAGAATTAAAATACCTCCCAGCAATGCATATTTCAACCAGCTTTGTTCATTAGGTAATATGTTCTTGGAAGTTTGTTTTCTCTTAACCTCCGGCTGTTTCGGCTTATTTTTAGGAACAGGTTTCTTGCTCATATTTTATTCTGTTTGATAAAATTTTCATTAATCAGATTGCAAAAATAATATCTTGTTAAAAAAACATTCTTCACTTCTTTCTGAATATGTATTCCACAGTGGCTCCCTTCCTAAACATACTTGCTATCAAATCTGTAAACATAAAAAATGGGAGAGAAAAAAGAAAAAAACATTTCTGTAAAGCAAGATTCGTTCTTGAATAATCCTTAGCGTAATCTGTATTTCCTTTTAAAGCTTCATAAAGCACTTCTCTCTTTTTTGTAAAGCAATTCAATATGCTTTGAACCATTCCGAAAGGATTCTGTTCTGTGATAAAATGCTTCTCATTTACCAATTCAAAACCATAGGTAAGAAGTAATGCTTTTAAATCTTTCGGAGTAAAAAAGAAAAGATGCCTCGGAGGATCGAGATGTAACCATTTCCCTTTAAAGATATGGCTTTGGAAGCTGTCTATGTTTGGAATACTTATCATCAGGATGCCATCTTTCCTGATAATATTTGAAATAATTTCTAAGGTTTCCATTGGTTCAGTCAGATGTTCAAAAACATGAAATAGACTAATAGCATCTAAGCTTTCTGTCATGAAGTCATCCTTTTTCAATGATCCGATTTTAAGATTAATTTCTTTAATCCTTGTGGCTCTTTTAGCAGAGTTTCCTTCCATTTCAATACCGAATAGATCAAACCTGCCATATTGCAACAAAGACTTTAAAAACTTGCCATTGCCACATCCTATATCCAATACCTTCCCTGTTTTCTTTAATTGATTACTCAATCTTTTAGCTCTGTTATTCCTGAAATAATTAATGAACCTTTCTACTAATCCTTCGAACTTCTCATCCTTCATTCCATAGTAGGAATCATCATAAGCCATAGCCAGCAAAGCCTCATCAGGTCTGGGGGAAAGAAAGTAAGCACTGCATTTATTACATTGATTGATAGTATAATCATTTCCGAACGTATCAAAGGTGTGATACAATTCCCTGCTATCATCTTTCTTGCAATATCCGCAAATGCTATTCTTGACTATCATGGTGCAAATAAACTAAATTCGGTGAATAGTGAATAGTGTTGTGAAGATTTTCACTTATCACTATTCACTAATTTTGTGGAGCTGGAGGGATTTGAACCCTCGTCCAGACAGGGAATACATTAGCTTTCTACATGTTTAGTAACACTTTAATTTTCGAATTGCAACCCGCCTGCCACCAGCAATATTACAACCTTATTCCCTTTATTTCGCCTCCATGCCGGGACTTCATGAAGACTATCCCGAACTTACGACACCCCTTGGAAAAACCGTCAGAAAAAATCTCTCCGGAGTGATCAGCTGGTTAAGCTTGGCTTAAGCAGCTAATGCGTAATTATTTTCGCCAGTTATGGCTTTGAAAGTTGATTTTTAAGAGCCATACTTCCAACGCTCTACATGCTTACGAACCTATCGCGCCCGCTGTCAATTCCTGTCAGCCCCGATATTTGTGGATGCAAAAATATAAAAAATTAAGGAGAAATAGTATTACACCAGTTAAATCTGCTCTAATGCAAAATACTTAGAGGTAACCTTTAGCGGATTAAAGAGACCGTACCGTGGTAGGTGTGTAGGTCGCCGAATCCATCCTTTACAAGGATATTATAGACATAAACATCAGTGAGGGCAATATTTCCGGTATTTGGAATTAATCCATTCCAGCCGGCATTAATATCTGTTGTAGTGTAAATATTTTGTCCCCAGCGATTGAAAATATCCATTTGGAAGGATTGAATATTATATCCGATTCCAGTGAAAATGTCATTCAAACCATCACCATTAGGAGTAAATGAAGAAGGAACATAGAATTCAAAATCCTGTGTAATAAAGATGTCTTTGTTTGCGGAATCAACACATCCTATGTCATTCCTTACCATCAAAGAAACATTGAAAATTCCTGTGGTGGTATAGATATGAATGGGGTTTCTTTCATTGGAAAAATTTCCATTGGTGCCATCACCGAAATACCATTGCCAGATAACTGCATTGCTTGATTCATCAGTGAAATCAATCTCAGGGGACAGGATTGAAGCTGATAAAGGATTAGCTGTAAAATTTGCAATAGGAGATTGATAAACAGTAATCATATCACTGACAGATTGAGTCGTGGTGCAGCCATTTGAAGAGGTTGCCACCAAGGTTACAGGATAGGTTCCTGGAATCAAATAAACATTGGAAGGATCTTTCATGATGGATCCATTGCCATCACCAAAATCCCAGTACCAATAGGTTACTGAATCTCCTCCTCCAACCGTTGAATTATCCGTAAAATTAACTGTCAGAGGATTGCATCCCCTGATGACATTAGAAGAAAAAGAAACATTGGGTGCCGCATCAACAGTAATAACAATCATCGGTGGTGTAATAATACATCCAGAGGCATCAGTAACAGTAACCGTATAATCTGTGCTGGTTACCGGAGTTACAGAAAGGCTGTTGCTGTTAGGTCCGACAGGATTCCAAGTATAGGTATAAGGAGAAGTTCCACCAGCGACATTGACGCTCACATTGACAGGAGTTCCTTCACAAACAGTTGTATTTGCAGAGGTCGTAACTGTCATTAACCCTGGTTGAATAAGAAGGATTGTTGCGGTTGCAGTGCAGCCATTAGAATCAGTAGCTGTAACAGTATAGCTTCCAATAGCAAGGTTACTTGCAGTGGCGGTCGTTTGTGCTGGATTGGTACTCCAAACATACGTAGGATTAAGACCAGTTCCACCAGCAGTTGTAACTGTTGCGGAGCCATTATTATTTCCACAAGCCGAAACATTAGTAAAGGAAGCGATGGTAGCTGTGAAAACTAATGGTTGAGTGATTGTGATTGTGGTATCAATAGTACAATTGTTAGCATCCGTAACAGTTACCCCATAAACTCCTGCCATAAGATTATTAGCAGTAGCGGTAGTTTGTGCAGGGTTGGTATTCCAGTTGTATGTGTAGTTTGTAGTTCCGCCTCCAGCAAGAATTATTGCCTGTCCATTATTCCCGCCGTTACATAAAATATTCGTAGTTCCGGTAATCGTTAAAGTCAATTGAGAAGGCTGTGTGATAGTATCTGTAGAAATACTTTCACAACCATTGGCAGAAGTAACTGTTACAAAATAAATCCCTGCGACAAGATTGATGGCAGTGGCAGTATTCTGAACCGGATTCGTATTCCAGGCATAAGTATATCCATTGCCCAAAGCACCTGTAACTGTTGCCGAACCGGTATTCCCTCCAAAGCAAGATACATTGGTTTGGGCAGTAATACTTGACGTGATACTATTGGTTTGAGTAATTGTTATTTCAGCAGTTACAGTACAGTTGTTAGCATCTGTAACCGTAACTATATATGCTCCGGCTGGAATATTCGATGCAACATTTGTAGTCTGAACAGGGTTTGTATTCCAGGAATATGCCAATCCTCCAGTGCCACCACTTGCAGTAACGGTTGCCATGCCATTGCTTGAATTACAGGTTGCTTCGGTAGAGTCGGTAATAGCAGCCACTAATTGAGTAGGCTGAGTAATCGTTGCCGTATATGTTGAAGTACATCCATTGGCATCTGTAACAGTTACGATATATGAGCCAGGGCTTAGATTGGTTGCAGGATTAGTTGTTTGAGTTGGGTTAGTATTCCATGAATAATGCAATGGGCCTGAATTACTCGTAACATTAAGATCAATGCTACCAACGGTTTGTCCGAAACAAGGCTCATTATTGACTACTTGAGTTTCAGATAAAACATAAGGAACGGCAGAAAGTGCAAAGAAACAAGCCTTGGTATAAGAATATGCCCCATTGGTATTGACCAAAGTAATCGTAGAAAGAAGCTTCAATTGATCGGCGCAAGGAATATTTATATCAAGTGGATACATATTCGGATTTGTCGGCGGACCTAATGTCGTGGTTACATTAGCAGCTCTCGGACATCTGCCGAAACCTGTATAAACAGCCCCAACTCCATTATACCAGTCCTGAATGATGAATGAGCCGCTATTAATAATAGTGCCATCAGTAAAAGTAAGAACCACATTAACCGTACTCGCCATTTCTGTGGAAAAACACAGCAAACTTATCTTGGTAAATTGTGCAGGTGTTGTAATGGTCATTATTTGCACGGTTCCATTAGTATCAAATAAAACATTCGGCACATTGAAAGGCATTAATTGGTAGGTTCTGGTGCCACTGACTATTGTTCCGGAATTAATAATTCCACCCGCGATGCTACACCCAGCCGCGAATGCAGCACTGTAAATAACTTCATCCGAATTATCCATTGCATTAGTTGTGCAGGTAATTGAATTGGTCGGTATTTCGGCTATTCCATCGGCATTAAATCCTGTTACAGGAACCGGATTATAGGTTTGAGCATTGCAATTCAACGAAATCATTAGAATTGCAAAAACTGTTAAGAAAGAAAATTTTATAAGCATTTGAGAGGTATTCTTCGGCATTACTTGCTTCATTAGTCTTAGGGTATTAAAAATTTGAGAATGTAAAATTAATAAAAATTTTGGAAATAATAACAATGGGTGATAAATATTTTTTCAACAATGTCTATTGGATTTTAAGTTTTATAATAGGTTTAATCTGTTTCCTTCAAAGAAATTCTTGGAATTTTTAAAGTATCAAATCCTTGATTCCTTAATTAACTCAAGTTGCTCGTTGAAAATTTGTTGAAAAAAATTCAGGCATGGTCAGGCTATTAACTGTTTCTGTTGAAATCGGACCGCGGGAGACATCTTTCTTCTAAAGATAGACACCTTTACGCTACCCGTTTCAGCCTTTATCGTAAAGGTTGACACCTTTATTCTACCCGTTTCAACCTTTATCGTAAAGGTTGACATCTTTATTCTACCCGTTTCAACCTTTATCGTAAAGGTTGACATCTTTATTCTACCCGTTTCAACCTTTATTGTAAAGGTTGACATCTTTATTCTACCCGTTTCAACCTTTATCGTAAAGGTTGACATCTTTATTCTACCCGTTTCAACCTTTATTCTAGCCGCTTCAACTCGTAGGGTAAATGCTTTAGCTGTGGTGTTATTTATGTGTATAATGTTTGAATTTGCAGGAATGGGGGCTTTAATTAGGAATTAGGAATTAAAAATTAGGAATCATCGTCTCCTAATTCCTAATTTTTAATTCCTAATTGAACTTAGTTTAATTAGGAATTAGGAATTAAAAATTAGGAAAATGACTGTCGGTTTCTATACACCACGAATACAATTACAATATAATAACTGTGAGGGCTTGTCATTCCGACGTAGGAGGAATCCTATCCATATTTCTATAGGATTCCTCCGTCGTCGGAATGACAAGACAAAATTTGGTTTATACAAACCGACAGTCATTTTATGAATTATAAATTATGAAAATGACTGTCGGTTTGTATATACCAAGTTGCGGCTTGTCAGGAATGACAAGCGACATTAAAATATTTGCTACAAAGTGCAATTTGTCATACACACATTCTCAATTAAAGATAAATCATTCCAATACTTTCCTTTATTTTGCAGCATAAATAAAATATGAAAACAGCGCATAAAAGTCCGTTTAATGTAATAGTAATAGTCGCCGCCCTTGGTTATTTTGTCGATATTTATGATCTGATTTTATTCAGCATCGTGCGGGTTCCGAGTTTAAAATCAATGGGATTAAGTCCCGAAGAAATCACCAATGTAGGCATTCGGCTGATGAATTGGCAGATGACCGGAATGTTGCTTGGCGGCTTCCTCTGGGGATTTCTTGGTGACACCAAAGGCAGAGTATCCGTGCTCTTTGGCTCCATTATTCTTTATTCAATAGCCAATCTATTGAATGGCTTTGTGGTCAATGTCTCTCAATATGAATGGCTGCGATTTATTGCAGGCATCGGACTGGCAGGCGAATTAGGGGCTGGCATCACATTAGTGAGCGAGACCATGACTAAAGAAAGAAGAGGTTTTGGAGCAACTTTGGTCGTCTCGATAGGCGTTCTCGGAGCGATCCTTGCATCCTATATCGGGCGGAATTATGAATGGAATACCGCCTATTTTATCGGTGGAGGATTAGGGCTGATGTTGCTGGTTTTAAGGATAGGAGTTTATGAATCCGGCATGTATCAAAGCATCATGAAAACTAATGTCAGCAAAGGAAACTTCTTCTATCTCTTCACCGATACAGACCGTTTCAAAAGATTCTTATGTTGCATTGCCTTAGGCTTTCCCATCTGGTATGTCATTGGAATATTAATCTTTTTTTCGCCTGAATTCGCCAAAATATTTCTCTCCCAGGAAACCATTGATGCCATGGCTCCTGGCGAATTCGGAAAGATAGCCGGAAACGCGGTCATGTTTTGCTACATGGGTCATGCCATCGGCGATTTTTCCTGCGGAATATTCAGTCAGATATTTAAGAACCGTCGAAAGGTAGTATTCACATATATGTGCATTACTTGCATCATTATTCCCATCTATCTTTTCCAGTCGAATATCAGCCTGAATTTCCTGTTTGCATTATGTTTTATTCTCGGTGCAGGCTCCGGTTTTTGGGTAGGATTTATCTCCATAGCTTCAGAGCAATTCGGCACCAATATCAGGGCAACCGTAACTACCACGGTTCCTAATTTCGTAAGAGGCTCCCTTGTATTGATGATGGCTCTATTGAATTTATTCAGAGAGAACCTGAATCAAAACTTAGTCATGAGTGCACTCTATGTCGGCATTATTGTAATGGCACTTTCAATGATTGCATTATTAGGTTTGAAGGAAACATTTGGTAAGGATTTGAATTTTGTGGAAGGGAATTCAGAACAATAAATTATATACTATTCATGGATAAAATAAAAGTCTTATTAATAGGAGCCACCCCCAATCCTGAGCGAGAAGCATTCCATGTTTTAAGGATACTTATCGCAAGGAAATACCCGATTGTAGCTATCGGATTAAAGGAAGCATCTTTGGATGGATTACAAATCGTAAAAGGAACACCGGAAGTTGAGAATGTACATACCATCACCCTTTATATAAATGCCAAAAACCAGGTTCCTATGTATGATTATATTCTTGGAATAACTCCCAAAAGAATCATCTTCAACCCAGGTGCCGAAAATCCTGAACTGATGCAAATGGCTCTCGACAAAGGGATTGATGCCTTTGAAGCATGTTCTCATGTGATGCTTTCGCAGGGAATATTTGATAAATAAATATTTTTTTTATCGAATCAAAGTAAAAATCCTTTCTGTGAAAACACCAGTTCAATGATGGTTATATCTTTCGAAAGAAATAATTTAATAAGCCCCATTGTTTAATTTAAATGATTTCACAAAAGGTTAAGCATGACAAATTTGTCATAATAATTTTAGTAATCACAGGGCTTCTATTATGGATTTATTCGATAATAAAAGCTTATCTGATTCCCATCAATGGTGATGAAATCTATACTTACGAATATTATGTAAAGAAAGGAATAATTTTTCTCTCCTCTTACAATTATATTGATGCCAACAATCATTTATTGAATACTTGGTTGATAGAAATAGTTTATAAGATTTTTGGAGACCATGATTTTGTTATTCGTATTCCAAATTTATTAGCACAATTACTCTTTCTAATTTATTCAGGAAAACTTGCTTTAAAACTATCAACAAGAATTTTGACGATTATCGCCTTCCTTATTTTGAATCTCAACCCATATTTAAATGATTACTTTATGCTTGCCAGGGGCTATGGCATTTCAATGGGTCTGATGATGATAAGCCTTTATTTTGCATATAAATTTATTCAGGAAAAGGACCCAGTGAAATCGGCTTTCCTTTCTATACTATTTGCAGCAATTGCCTTGCTTGCAAATTTCACTCTCTTATGTTATGTAATTATTTTGGCAACTCTTTTATTGATAATAAATTTTATCAGAAGCAGATCAAAGAGTACGGATAATAAGGGTAAAGGAATACTTTCGATTCTTAATGATTCAATAATAATTCTTATTCCATTGAGTGTCTTATTCATAGTTATTCCTACATGTATCAAGTTGAATCATGCTCATGCCTTTTATACCGGGGGATATTCAAACTTCTGGAAATACACCGTAGTTTCACTCATTAAAAAAACATTTGATAATACTCCTTTGGTAATACGATATACTTTCCTTTTTGAGATTGTTGTCATAGCAATTTTATTAGCCTCTTTGCTGATGATAATTAATAAAATCAGGACTGATAAGTCTTATTGGAGAAACTCTTTCCTGGCAATGATCATTATCTTGCTTATCTCTTGTGGCATTGAGAATATAGCGCAACATCTTTTGTTTAGAATAAATTATTTATTCGAAAGAACTGCAATCATGTATATCCCGATGTTCTCGTTACTACTTATTTTTCTCCTTGAAATCTCTTACCCCATTTTCAAAAAGACAACACTCACTTTATGCAGCGTGATATTCATTGTCCTGATGATAAATTTTATTCATGTAGCATCTCTTAATCGCGTCATTCAACATGTTTGGAGTCCAGACTTAAGAGATATGCTTAATTATCTTAAAGAAAATCACAAGAAAATTCCGGAAGATAAATTGAATCTTTCCATTGGCACGAATTTAGAATTTGAACAAGACCTTAATGATTATATAGCAACTTATTTTCTCACATGGCTTAACAGAGTTGATGCGAGAGATCAATTTAACCCTCTTAATGATTATTTCTTTATCAGGAAGAAAGATTTGCCATTTCTTCAAAACATTAAGTATTCTGTTCTTAAAGAATTCCCTAAATCACAAACAGTTTTATTAGAAAATCATAAGCTCTGGAGGCATAAAGAAATTATAGATAAAGGATTTGATTTTTGGGTAACCGATGGCATTGAACTGGCTTATGTAGTTGATGATTCATTAGTACGATATGAATATTCCATTTTAAGTTTTAAAGCCCTGGTAGTATCAAAACATTTCGATTATGGAGTTTCAATAATAACCACAGTTGAGAGAGGAGCCAATGTACATTATTATAACTTAAAACTTTTTAAAGACTACATGGTAAAGGAAAATGAACTTACCCAGATTTATATTTCTGTAATGCTGCCAAAGAATCTGCAACTTGGAGATATAATAAAAACTTTTATACATAGAAAAATGAATTACCCGATCTATTCAAAGGACATGGAAATTAAAATTATCATCTATTATTAAGGTAACAAAAATTGTTATTTCCTTTACAAAATATTTCGTACTTTTGCATCTCACAAAATAAATAAATTATCAAAACAATTTAAAAATTAAAGTTATGGACAAAGATTCAAATGCATTAAACTGGTTTGAGATTCCCGCATTGGATATCTCAAGAGCAAAGGCTTTCTATGAAAAAGTTTTTGACGTAAAAATGATGGACATGGGCGAAATGATGGGAATGAAAATGGTCGGCTTCCCAGCAGAAATGGGCAATGGCAAGGCTTCCGGCGCATTGGTGCAGGGACCTATGCACAAACCTTCTATGGATGGCTCGGTTATTTATCTTAACGCTAACCCAAAGATTCATGATGTTGCCAATCGCATCGAAGCGGCTGGAGGAAAAATGGTGAAGCCTGTTACACAAATCACTCCAGAGATCGGGCACATGGCGTTCTTTGTTGACACCGAAGGAAACCGAATGGCTCTTCACGCACAGAACTAAATTTTTCTGTTGTTAGAAAACTGGAAGCCACAAATTTCATAAATTATCAAAATAATTTGTGAGATTTGTGGCTTTTTTATGCCTATTTAGCAACACACCAAAATAGGATGATAGCGATAAATAGGATGATAGAAAAGTGAAATGATGAAAATAATTATCTTTGAAGTCCATACTTCTTTGAATATTGAAAATATGTTTTAATAAAGAAAATTAATTTAAATTTGGGATTCAAAATAATCAAAATATATTTTGATGGGATGGATCCAATAGAGATTAATTTATTATTATGTTTGATTATAAGTTTTATACCATCAATAATACTGGTTTACCATAGTGTTGACATTCTTATTCAAATTTTTCAATGTAACAAAAAAACCCGCATTTAGCGGGCTTTTTGTTTATATCTTAATAATTTATTTCTTCGAAATTATTGTAAAGTCAACCCTTCTGTTTATTTGAAGAAGGTCTTTCGCTAATGGATCCAGTTTCCCTTTAGATTCAGTAGATAATCTGCTTCCATCAATTCCATAAACTTTCATCAAATGCTTTTTAGCTTCATCCGCCCTGTTCTGTCCTAATTTCTTGTTATATTCAACCGTATTGCGTTCATCACAATTACCAGAAATCATAAGTTTCATATCCTTATGTGACTTGAGGACTTTGGCTATATAAGCTAAACTTTCGTAATCAGTATATTGTATTGCATATACATCTGTTGGGAAATAGATAGAAGGTAAGTACAACTCACCATTTGAACTGCTCGCATAATTATTAATAGCGTTATTCACATTATTCATAATTTTATTATTCATGCTATCCAAAGTGTTGTTGTAATCGCCTAATTTCTTATCAACAGCTTTTCCCAGGCTATCAACGGTAGCTTGCATAGCTGCCAATTGTTTTTTAGTAGTATCGGCCAATCCATCAATTTTCTTATCAACATTTGAAAGTTCGTTATAAATTTCTCCGATTGGATTTACCCAATCTATATTTTTTTCCTTCTTCCCAAAAATATAAATAACACCTAATGAAACCCATCCGTAGGATTGGTGATATACTTCTGGATTCCAGGTGTAATCCAATTTACTTCCCAAAGCGACTGTATATCTGTATCGCAACATAAGATTTATATGATGACTCACATCATACAGTGCACCAATAGATAGTGGGAAAATATATTCAGTGGTATTGCCAAGTCCAGCCCACGTATGCTGGACACCAGGTGTAACCACTGGTGGCACTAAATTGTATGGATCGGATTTACTTTGTAACATATCATCAGTAAGATGAGGTAAAAAATTTACTTCACCAGTTCCAAATGAACCCCTAAGGTTTATCTTATGATTTCTTCCTAACCAAGTAAAATTTCCAAGAGTAAATACACCATTGATCGACCAGTCATAATGGACATCAGTAACCATAGTAGCATCGAAGAGGCTATTTTTACCTTTAAGTTGTCCTAATGCAAATTCAGCCTCAATACCAAAAAGATGTGAAATGGATTTCTTCAAGGTAACCCCATAATACAAACCCATATCGTTAATAGGTCTTTGCACATAGTATGCCTGACTGGTTACAGTGCCATAAAATAACGTGGGTCCAAAATTCACGCCTAATGACCATGTATTGAAATCACTGCGCTTAGGCATAAGATCAAAACTTTGTGTTGAAGACTGATGTGTATCCTGACCACTTGTGGCTTGGCTTTGAGAATAGACAAATAAATTAGCTCCGATTACTAGGGTTACAATCAATAATAGTTTAATTATTTTCATAGTTTAAAAATTTAGTTTTTTTTTCAAGGGTGCAATATTACCAAAATTATTTCTAATGGCAAAATTTTCGGGTTATTTTTTTTATTTTTAGTAGCCTTTATACCAAAAGCTTATTATAAAGGTTTCATTGTTTTTTAACTTTTATTACAAGAATGTTCAAAATTTGTTTTCAAAACTGGTCTAATGGACAAAAAGTGGTTGCTAAAATGGTATGCTTATCCTTTGCTGACAAGGGTTTCCACATCACTTTTTATCTTTGCAGATAAAAATGGATAAAAAAGTGTCCTAAATGTAAGACCCGAAACACAAAAAATTTGGCAAACGAAACGGTATGCAAAGGTACCGATGCAATAGTTGCTATTATGTTTTTGA